>Ga0075163_10002986_pt1 | contig 22776 bp, 15 predicted proteins | sample JI1023141ADNA_FD_71478 | JGI IMG/M metagenome (GOLD analysis project Ga0075163, IMG submission 71478) | Wastewater effluent complex algal communities from Wisconsin, to seasonally profile nutrient transformation and Carbon sequestration -... | ecosystem: Engineered > WWTP > Effluent > Algae... | reverse complement strand
TGGGTGGATCGCGACGGTGTCGCCGTGCGCGACCCCCTGCGCGCCGCGCGCCTCCGTCGGTGCTCGGCCTGCCTCGCCGAGCGCTAGCCGCGGGGTGATGCCGAGCTTGGCCGTGGCCATCCGAGCCAGCGCGTGCGTCGGATCGTGCGTTTCGGCCGCCGGATCGTCGCTGGACGTCGGCGGGGCGACGCGCGCGGACGGCGCGGCGGCCGGTGTAGCCACCACGAGGTCGCGATAGGTCGGCGAAGCACCACCGGCGGCGCGCCTTTCCGCCGCCTGACGATCAGAACGCTCAGACAGCAATCGTGGCCGCACGCTCACCAACTGAGCGGAGAGTCGTGCCTGGATCTCCGCGGGCAGTCGGGCGAACTTCGGCGCAAGCGCGCCGCCCGTCGCCAACGCGGCCGTCAGCGGATCCAGGTCCTCGTGCACCAACTCGCGGTCAATGATGCCCTTGAGCGCGTCGAAGCGCGCTTGCCGAGCCTGCGGCTCCGGGAGCTCAACCGGGGCCAGCGCCTCAGCGAACCGGCGTATGCCCTGAGACTCGGGCGGCACCGTCACGTCGGCCGCAGCGGCCACCGGGACGGCGTCGACCTCCGCCTCGGCCAGGGCCAGTTGTCCGGCGGCACGCTCGAGGACGGCGACGACGGCGGGGTCACGGGCCTGCGCGACCATCGGCGCCGCGACCCTCGCAGCGCGACGTAGTTCCGAGAGCGCCGCGTTCGCCTGCGCTCTGGCCGCAGCCCTCGCCTGCGCTGTGGTCGCGGCCGTTGCCTCAGCGCAGGCTGCCGACACTTGCGCAACTGAACGCGCGACCGCACCCGCGGTGTTCCTGGCGTGCTCGACCAGGTCTTCTGGAGTCCAGTCCTGCGCCCCGGCGTCTTGCCGGTTGCCGCCGCGGGACGCGTGGAACCGCTGCCCACCGTCGTACGCGAAGGTCACCTCACGACCTCAATGAACTGGAATCCCCGTCGGCTCACAGCGAGCACGCGCTCCCGAAGTTCTCGCCTACTGTCGTGCCAGACACGGTGATGTTCGGAACCATGTCGATGGGGCCCTGGGCCCCGAAGAACACCTGGACCTTGCCGGTGCTGCCTTCGGTCGGCGCCCCCGTTGCAAAGTCGGCCGTTCCATCGCCATTCACGTCACCGCCACCACAAATCGAGGCACCGGCGCCGCCCGTCCCAATGTAGGTGCCGTCAACCGTTGAATCGAGCGGGTCGCCACCTCGATAGACCAAGAACTGATTCCCCGTCATACCAGCACCGAGATCATCAAACCCGTCCCGGTCGACGTCCCCGAGAGCACCGATACCATTGGATGTCGCCTGCCAAGCAACCGGACAGGCGCCAATACCCGAGGCGCTGCCGAGACATGGCAGGCCCAGAGCGCCCCAATCGAGCGTGAAGTAGGGGTCGCCGTACCCGTCACCATTGACGTCCCCACCGTCAACAATCAGGTTCCCGGTGGCTCCACCGGTATACGTCGCTGCCAATCCGCTCGCAGCCCCCCGGTACTCGTAGAACGTCGTGATGTAGTCCCCCATGCCGTCCCGAATGACCAAATCGGCGTAACCATCGCCATTCGCATCAACACTGCCGAAGACAAATCCAATCTTCCAGTTCGTCGCACCAATATACGTGCGGTCAACAACAACATCAGGCGTCGCCGCTCCGTAGAACGCATCGATCCGCCCAATATCCGCGGCATCGTAGTAGGGGCTGCCGACGACAAGGTCATCGAACCCGTCACCATTGAAGTCGTCGAACACCACGGCATAGCCGCGCTGATCCCCAACTGCGAGACCAAAGAAGACGTAGTCCGCGGTCACATCCAGCGACGCCGTGTTACCGCCCAGGTAGATCGACGTCTTCCCCGCGTTGGTCCCAGCCGTGTCGTCATCCGGGGTACCCAGCGCGAGGTCCATGTAGCCATCGCCGTTGAAGTCACCAACGGCCATCCTCGGCGTGCCCGTCACCGTGATGCTCACCGACGCCGTCAGCCCCGGTCCCATGTAGACCGAGGTCTTGTTCGCCCGCGCCACGACCAGGTCAGCATAGCCATCCCCGTTGAAGTCGTGGTCGCTGCGGCCCGAGTTGAGCAGGTAGCGCGTCGGATAGGCAGAGCACATCGAGGCCGAGCAAGCGCGCACGCGCCAGTAGAGGCGAGTGCCGCGAGGCACGGAGGAGTTCGCCGGCAGATCCATCGTCGGCGTGTACTCGTTCGTCGCCAGGTTGCTGATGGTCACCACCCCGCTCGCGAACGACGCGACGTCGGAGTACTGCAGGTCGTACGTGATCGCCCCACCGCCGGCGACCGTCGAGGCGCGCCACATGAACTTCGGCTTCCGGCTATTGAGGACAATCGCCGATCCCACGTACGCGCCGTTCATCGGCTTGGCCAACACCGGCACCGTCGGAATCGGCCGGAACTCGACCGAGACGTTCCGCGCAGCGGTCATCGGGACGACACAGGTGCGCTGCAAGATCGGGCAAACCGTCCCGGTCCCAGTCCACACCGCGACGTCGTAGCCGGCGTCGGGCGTGGCGGTCAACGTCACGTTGGTGCCAGCGTTGTAGGTCTCACTGCAGTCGTTGTTGCCGTTGCCGCAGGTGATGCCGGTCGGCGCGGACGTCACGACGCCCGAGCCGTTGACCGCGACGCTCATGGTCCACACCTGGGTGAAGGTCGCGGTGACGCTCGTCGACGCCGACGTGATCGACACGCTGCACGTCGTCGCGGTGCCGGTGCAGGCGCCGGTCCAGCCGCTGAAGACGTAGCCCGCATCGGGCGTCGCCTGCAGGTCCACCTGCGTCGAACTGAAGGTGGCCATGCAGGTCGTGCCACACGAGATGCCGATCGGCGAGGTCGAGCTCACAGTGCCGCTGCCCGACTTGTTGACCATCAAGGTGCCGGTGCCGACGCCCATCAAGCCGACGCTCACGCTGCTGACGCCGTCGCCGATCGCGACGTTAGCGCTCTGCGAGCCGGCAGCGTTCGGGTTGAAGCGGACGGTCACGGTGCAAGTTCCGTTCGGCGCCAGCGCCATGCCGGTGCAGCCATTGGTGACGATCGAGTAACTCGTCGCGCTAGCGCCCGACAGCGTCGTGGTCAGCGTGCCCGTTGGGCTGCCGCCGTTGTTTTTGATGGTGATGGGCGTTGGCGTCGAGGTCCCGCCGGCGCCGATCTGGGTCGCAAGGAAGCTCAGCGTGCCGCCGCCGGCCGGATCCGTGACCGAGAGACTGCCCGGGGTCGGCGAAACCGTCGCGGTGACGCTGCGCGGTCCATTCATCGTCAGCGAGCACGGCGTGCCGCTGCAATCGCCGGTGATGGCTTGCAGGTCGTCGATTGCGCGCGTCTCCGACGCGGTGACGGTCAGCGCGACACCAGCGTCGTAGAAGCCCGTGCAGGTGCCAGTCGTGCAGGTGAGCGTCGGCGGCCCCATGGTGACCGGCACAGCGGTAATGGAAGCCTGTGCCATGCTGATGCTGTCGATCGTGAGCGACAGCAGGTGCCGCACCTTGTATCCGGCCGACACCGACGTCGCGCCGGTCACCGCGACCGTGCAGCCGCCGGTACCGCTGCACGCGCCGCCCCAGCCGGTGAACTCGTAGAGCGACCCCGCGGCGGCAGTGCCGGCAGCCTGAGTCAAAGTCACGCTGGTGTTGTCGAAGACCGTGGCGCTGCACGTGCCAGTGCCGGGCGTCGTGCAGTTGATGGTCGCACCGGCGGTCGCCGTGACGGTGCCGCTGCCCGCGCCAGTCAGGCTGACGTTCAGCGTGAACTGCCGGCGGAACTCGACGGTGACGTTGCGGGCGATCGTCATCGTGGTGGTACAAGTGCGCTGGCCCGCCGGGCAAACCGTGCCGGTGCCGGTCCACGCGTAGACCTCGTAGCCGACAGCCGGCTCGGCGGTCAGCGTCACGCTCGTGCCGGTGACGTAGGTCTCACTGCAGTCGGCGCCGCAGCTGATGCCGGCAGGCGCCGAGGTCACCAGGCCGCTGCCGGAGGTGGCGACGGTCAGCGTGTACACCGGCACGAACGTCGCCGTGACGGCGGTCGACGCGGCGTTGAGCGAGAGCGTGCAGGTGGTCGCCGAGCCCGCGCACGCGCCGCCCCAGGTGCTGAAGGTCCATCCCGGATCGGCGACCGCGTCAAGCCTTACAGCCGCGGCCGGGAACGACGTCGTGCAGGTCGTGCCGCAGGATAGGCCCGCAGGTACCGAGGTGATCGAGCCGTTGCCGGTCTTGGTCACGGTGACGCTGCCGGTGCCGGTGCCCTTGACGTTCACGGTGCGGGTCGCGCCGCTGGCCGGGTCGGTGACGCTGACGAGCCCCGGCAGGTCGGTCCCGACCGCGGTCGGCGTGAAGCGGACCGTGATGCTGCAGGTCGCGTTCGCTGCCAGCGTGACGCCCGAGCAAGCGTTGGTGACCAGCGCGAAGCTCGACGCGTACGCGCCGGTGAGGCTAGTCGTGAGCGCCCCGGTGGCACTGCCGCCGCTATTGCGAATCGTGATGACCTGGTCGGGCGTCGCCGTGACGCCGAAGGCCACCGCGCCGAAATCGAGCGCGCCGCTGACGGGCGCATCCAGTGCCAGGGCGCCAGGCGTCGGCTGGAACGTCGCGGTGACGGTCTTCGCGGCGTCCATCGTGACCGAACACGGCGAGGCCGTGCAGGCGCCGGTCACGCCCTGGAGATCGTTGGTCCCCGGGGCCTCCGTCGCCGTGACCATGAGGGTGGTCCCCGCGTCGAAGTACTGCGTGCAAGAGCCGCTGGTGCAGCTGAAGGTGCCGGGCGTCGCGGCGACCGTGCCCATCGCGCCGTTTACGCTGCCCACCGTCAGCGTCAACTGCCACTGCCGCGTGAAGGTCGCGGTCACCGCCCGCGCAGCGCTCATCGTGAACGTGCACGTGGTCGCAGTACCAGCGGTCGTGCAGTCGCCGCCCCAGGTCGTGAACAGGTGCCGCGTGCCGGCGGCGGCGCTGCCCGGCGTCTCGGTGAGCGTGACGCTGGTGCCGTCGAAGAGCTGGACGGCGCAGGTACCGGTGCTGCCGCTGGCGCAGTTGATGCCGCTGCCGGTGATGGTGCCAGTGCCCGAGCCGTTGACGGTGACGCCCAGCGTGCGCAGCAGGCGGAACTCGACGTTGACGTTGCGAGCCTGAGTCATCGACACGGTGCAGGTGCGTTGCGAGGCGTTGCACACCGCGCCGGTGCCGGTCCACGCGTAGACCTCGTAGCCGGGGGCCGGCTCGGCGGTCAGCGTGACGGAGGTGCCGGTCACGTAGGCCTCGGTGCAGTCAGCGCCGCAGGTGATGCCGGCCGGCGCCGAGGTGACGGAGCCGGAGCCCGAGGGCGTGACCGTCAGCGTGTACAGCGGGCGGAACGTCGCCGACACCGAGGTCGACGCGCCGGCCAGCGTCAGCGAGCACGTAGTGGCGGTGCCGGCCGCGGTGCACGCGCCGCCCCAGCTGTCGAAGATCCAGCCCGGATCGGCGGTGGCGGCGAGCGACACGGGCGGCGCGGCGAACGACGCGCTGCAGGAGGTGCCGCACGAGACGCCGGCCGGCGTCGAGGCGATCGAGCCGTTGCCGGTCTTGGTGACGGTGACGACGCCGGTGCCGGTGCCGGTCGTGGTGACGCCCTGGGCGCCACCGCTGACGGTGTCGCGCACGGTCACGACCGCGGCCTGCTCGCCGACCGCGGTCGGGTTGAAGCGCACCGCGATGTCGCAGGTCAGGCCGACGCCGAGCATCAGGCCGTCGCAGCCGTCGGTGACCGCGGTGTAGCCGCTGGCGCCGGCGCCGGTGATGGTGGTGTCGAGCGCGCCGGTGGGCGTGCCGCCGTTGTTGCGGATGCGGATGGTCTGGGTCGCCGACGCGCCGCCGGTGCCGACCTGCCGCGCGCCGAAGTCGAGGGCCGCGCCGCCGGCCGGCAACACGACCTCGAGGCTGCCGGGGGTCGGCAGGAACGACGCGGTGGCCGACTTGGGCGCGTCCATCGCCAGCGTGCACGGCGAGGTGCTGCAGTCGCCGGTGACGCCCTGGAGCACGTCGAGGGCGGTGGCCGGCGTCGAGGTGATCGTGAGCGAGGTGCCGACGTCGTAGTAGCGCGTGCAGGTGTTGCTGGCGCAGGTGAACGCGCCGGGGTTGGCGGTCATCGAGCCGCGGCCACCGCTGTTGCTGGCGACGACCAGCGTCAGCAGATACTGGCGCGTGAACGTGCTCGCCGCGGTGCGCGCGGCGGTGACGGTCAGCGTGCACGTGGTCGCGGTGCCGGCGGCGGCGCAGTCGCCGCCCCAGCCGCCGAAGATGTTCTGCGAGCCGGCACCGGCCGAGGCCGCGGCCTGGGTCAGGGTCACGCTGGTGCCCGAGATGACCTGCACGGTGCAGGTGCCGGTGGTGCCGCTGGCGCAGTTGAGGCCGCTGCCCGTGATCGTGCCGGTGCCGGTGCCGCCGACGGTGACCGCCACCGTGTACAGCGGCCGGAACTCGACGGCGACGGTGCGCGCGAGCGTCATCGACGTGGTGCAGGTGTGCTGGGCGGCGCCGCAGCTGGTGCCGGTGCCGGCCCACGACGCGACCTCCCAGCCGGGCGCCGGCTCGGCGGTGAGGGTGACGGAGGTGCCGGTGACGTAGGCCTCGGTGCAGTCGGCGCCGCAGGTGATGCCAGCCGGCGCCGAGGTGATCGTACCCATCCCGGTCGGCGCGACGGTGAGCGTGTACAGCGGGCGGAACAGCGCGCCGACGTTGGTGGTGGCCGAGGTCAGGTTGACCGAGCAGGTGGTCGCGCTGCCGGCCGACGCGCAGGCGCCGCTCCACGAGTCGAACACCCAGCCGGCGTCGGGGACGGCGGCCAGCGACAGCGGCGAGGTCTGGAGCGACGCGGTGCAGGTCGCGCCGCACGCGATGCCGGCCGGCGTCGAGGTGATCGTGCCGTTGCCGGTCTTGGTGACGGTGACGGTGCTGGTGCCGACGCCGCCGACGTTGACGCCGCGGGTGGCGCCGGTCAGCGGATCGCGCACGGTGACGACCGCGCCGAGCGTGCCGACCGCGGTCGGGTTGAAGCGCGCGGCGATGTCGCAGGTCGCGCCAGCGGCCAGCGTCGCGCCGCCGCAGGCGTCACCCGGCGTGGTGTAGCTCGACGCGCCGGCGCCAGTGATCGTCACCTGGAGCGCGCCGGTGGCGCTGCCGCCGTTGTTGCGGATGCGGATGGTCTGGGTCGCCGACGTGGCGCCGGCGCCGATCGCGAGGCTGCCGAAGTCGAGGCTGCCCGAGGCCGGCAGCACGACCAGCAGGTCACCGGGCGACGGCAGGAAGGTCGCGGTCACCGCCTTGGGCCCGTCGAGGCCAGCGATCGAGCACGGCGAGGTGGTACACGCGCCAGACACCGACTGCAGCACGTCGATGCCGGTGGCCGGCGACGCGGTGATCGTCAGGTTGGTGCCGGCGTTGAAGAACTGCTCGCAGGTGTTGGCGTTGCACAGGAAGTTGCCGGGGTTGGCGAGCAGCGAGCCCATCGCGCCGCTGACGCTGTTGATCGTCAGGCTCAGCCGGTGCTGCAGCGTGAACGTCGCGGCGACGTTCTTGGCCGCGTCCATCGTGAACGTGCACGCGGCGGCGAGGCCGAAGGCGTTGCAGTCGCCGCCCCAGCCGCCGAACACCTGCTGCGAGCCGGCCGCGGCGGTGCCGTTGGCGCGCGCCAGCGTGACCAGCGTGCCGTCGATGACCTGCGCGGTGCAGGTGCCGGTGCCGGGGCTCACGCAGTTGATGCCGCCGCCGGTGATCGTGCCGACGCCGGTGCCGACGGTCGACACCGTCAGCGTGCGCAGCGGCCGGAACTCGACGGCGACGGTGCGCGCCTGGGTCATCGACACCGCGCAGGTGCGCTGGGCCGGGCCGCACGACACGCCGCTGCCGGTCCACGACGCGACCTCGTAGCCGGGGTCGGGATCGGCGGTGAGCTGGACGTTGGTGCCGATCAGGTACGGCTCGCTGCAGTCGGTGCCGCCGGTGCCGCAGGTGATGCCGAACGGGTTCGACGTGACCGCGCCAGCGCCGGTGGTGGCGATGGTCAGCGTGAACAGCTGGCGGAAGGTGGCGCTGACGTTGGTGAGCGCCTGGGTGATCGCCACCGAGCACACGTTGGTGCTGCCGGCGCTGGCGCACGCGCCGCCCCAGCTGTCGAAGGTCCAGCCCGCGTCGGGCGTCGCGGTCAGCGTCACCGGCGTGGTCGAGAACGAGCCGGTCTGGCTCGGGCACGCGCCGTTGCAGCTGATGCCCGCCGGCGCCGAGGTGACCGCGCCGGTGCCGGTCTTGGTCACCGCGATGTTGCCGGTGCCGACGCCGGTCGCGTTCACCGCCTGGGTGCCGCCGCTGGCGTTGTCGCGGATCTGGATCGTCGCCGGCTGCGCGCCGATCGCCGCCGGGTTGAAGCGCACGGCGATGTCGCAGGTGCTGTTGGCGCCGAGCGGGTTGCCGCTGCAGCCGTCGAGGGGCAGCGCGTAGCTCGGGCTGGCGCCGCCGGTGATCGTCACGACCAGCGCGCCGGTCGCGACGCCGCCGGTGTTGCGCACGCGGATGGTCTGGGTCGCCGAGGTGGCGCCGGTGCCGAGGTCGCGCGCGCCGAAGTCGAGCGTGGCGCCGCCGGTGGGCTGCTCGATCGTGAGGTCGCCGGGCGAGAGGCCGTCGCCGGTGACGGTGATCGGGTAGGAGCCGCCGGGCGTCGCCGCGACCGTGATCGTGGCGGTGCGCTGGGTGCCGGCCATCGCCGGCGCGAAGCGGACGTCGATCTGGCAGGTGCCCTGCTGCGCGAGCGTGGCGCCCTGGCAGTCGCTGCCGGCGACCGCGACGATCGTGAACTCGGCCTGGTTGGGGCCGGCCTTGGTGACGCCGAGCAAGCCGGTCGACTGCTCGCCGTCGTTCTGGATCGTGATGCGGTGCAAGGTCGAGCTGGCGCCGAGCACGACGCCGCCAAAGCTCTCGGTCGACACCAGCGAGGTGAGCCGCGCCGCGGTCAGCGCGTCACCGGTCACCGGCACCGCGACCGAGCCGCCGGGGTCGGCGGCGATCACGAACGAGGCCGCCGCCGCCTGATCGAGCGTGGGCTTGAACCGCACCTGGGCGCGGCAGGTCTCGCCGCCCGCGAGCGCCTTGTTCCCGCAGTCGCTCGAGTCGCCGGTCGGGACGATCTCGAACTCGCCGAGCCCGGCGCCGGTGAGCGAGAGCGCGATCGGCCCCGCCGCCAGCTCGCCGGTGTTCTGCACCATCACCCCGAACGTCGCCGAAGTGCCGCCGATCACCACTCCACCGAAATCGTGCAGGTCCTGGACGGCCTCGAGGCGCGCGGGCGTCGGCGGCCGATCGATCTCCGGGGTGTCGATGGGCCCGTCGGTCGCCTGCACGTCGGGCGGCGCGGGGAACTGGCAGGCGGCGAGCCCGACCACGGCCAACAAGGACACCAACGAGGACACCCGCAAGGTTCGCTCCATCGCGGTCCAGCCTATCCGAGCTGGTATGCGGCGATCCAGATGATCCATGCGAAGAACGCTGTGATCGGGGGCACGGCCGCGGGCGGAGCGGCGACAGCCAGGCGCAGAGGGGCTCATGCGGCGGCTATCGGCCGGTGCCGCGCGCGGTTGCGTGCGATGTGCAGATCTCCGCTACCGGAGCCAGGGCCGCAGCGGAGCGTGGCGGTGCAGCTCGGCGTCGGCGAGGCCGAGCGCGCGGGCGAACGCGATCAGCGCGTGGGCCTCGCGCTCGTCGATGTGGCCCTTGGCCAGCGCGATGGCGAGGCAGTCGGAGACCAGCGCGGCGGCCAGCGCGCCGGGGTGGACGCCGCCGGCGCGGAACGGATCGCCGCCGGCGTGGTGCGCCAGCTCGGTCGCGGTGATCGCGGGGGCGAGCAGGAGCGCCTCGAGGTCGAAGGCGTCGCCGAGCCGCTGGCGCAGGCGGGCCTGCAGCCGCAAGCTCTCCTCGAGGCCGATGTCGTCGTCGGCGCGCACCACCGCCAGCACCGCGCGGCCGTAGGCGTCGGCGAGCGCGCGGTCGCGGATCGGCGGCAGGTGAGGCATGCGCGACGGTACCGCGTCAGCGCTTGTCGGGGATGCCGTCACCGTCGGTGTCATCGGGGACGTTGGGCTTGGCGCTGCCCTTGGCGCCGCCGGTCGTCGCGCCGCTGCCGCCCGTCGGGGTCGCGTTGCCGCTCGTCGGCGCTGCGCTGCCGCTCGTCGGGGCTGCGCTGCCGCTCGTCGGCGCCGTGCTGCCGCTCGTCGGCGTCGCGCTGCCGCTCGTCGGCGTCGTGCTGCCGCTCGTCGGCGCTGCGCTGCCGCTCGTCGGCGCTGCGCTGCCGCTCGTGGTGCCGCCGCCGATCGGGCGCGCGGTCGGATCGACGGTGGGCATCGTCACCGGCCCGGCCTCGCCGGCGCCGCCCACGCGTCGGCTACCCGCGCCGCGGGCGCCGCGCGCCCCGGAGCCGCTCGTCGGCAGCGCCGGATCGACGGCCCCGGCCGCGACGTCGGCGATCGGGCTAGCGTCGAGGCCGGCGTCGAGCGACACCGCGAGGGGCGCGACGACCGGCGCGCCGCTGGCGACGGGCGGCGTGGCGGCCCCGGCGTCGACGTCCCCCTGCCCAGCCCCGCTGCCATGCCCGCCGCCGCTGGTGATCACGATCGTGACCGCCGCGACGGCGACCACGATCGCGCCCGCGACCACCGCGAGCGATCGCCGGTGCCGTCGCACGATCGACTCGCCGCCGGACGCGCGCCCGCCCCCCGGCACGCGCACCGACGTCGCGCGGGTGAGCGTGGTGGCGCCCATCAGCGCCTCGACGCCGCTGTGGACCTCGGCCGGCGGCGGGCCGGCATGCACCCGACCGATCGACGCGGCCACCGCAGCGGCACCCGGCGAGCCGAACGGCGCCAGCGCCGCGGCCAGCTCGGCGACGGTCTCGAACCGCCGCGCGGGATCCTTCTCGAGGCAGCGCTTGATCACCGCGGCGAACCCACGCGGGGTCGGCACCGTCAGCGCCGGCACCGGCTCGGTCGCGAGCACCACCGCCAGCTCGGTGATCGTCTGCGCGGCGAACGGCCGGCGCCCGCACACCAGCTCGTAGAGCACGACGCCCAGCGACCACAGATCGGCGCGGTGGTCGACGTCGCGCGCGCTGCGCAGCTGCTCGGGCGACATGTAGCCGGGCGAGCCCATCACCGCGGCGCTCTCGGTGATCGCGCCGTCGATGTGGCCCACCGCCTTGGCGATGCCGAAGTCGAGCACCTTCACCAGCGGCGAGCCGTCGGGCCGCCGCGTCAGGAACAGGTTCGACGGCTTGAGATCGCGGTGGACGATGCCCGCCGCGTGGGCCTCGACGAGCCCGACGCACGCTTGCAGCACGTAGTCGACGGCGATCGGCACCGGCAGCGGCCCGCTGCGCCCGAGCGCCGACGCGAGGTCGTGGCCCTCGAGGTACTCCATCACGATGAACGGCAGGCCGTCGGCGGCGGTGCCGACGTCGATGACCTTGCCGACGTGCTCGCCGCGCAGGCGCACCGCGGCCCGCGCCTCGCGCAGGAAGCGCTCGACCAGCTCGCCGTCGCGCGCGGCCTCGGCCTTGAGGAACTTGAGCGCGACCCGCTGCCCGAGCGTCAGGTGCGTGGCCGCGACGACGATGCCCATGCCGCCCTTGCCGAGCACGCGCTCGACCCAGTACTTCTCGGCGACGACAGCCCCCGGCGCGATCACGTCACGCGAGTCTACGATGTCATTGGTCGAGCCACAAGGACTACGCGGGGGCGCGGTTGCGGCCGTGGTAGGCCAGCGCCGCCCACTCGATCTTCTGTTCCGACAGCAGCCCGAGGGCCGCCAGGGCCGCGCCGAGACGCACACCGGTCGACTTCTTGTAGACCAGCGCCGCCTTCAGCTGAACCGGTGAAAGCAGCCCGCACTCGACGAGGTGCTGGCCAAACCCAGCGGCGACGGGCAGCGGCGCCGACGCGCCGCGCGTGCCGAGCGCGGTGCGCGCAGGGGGCGGCAGCGGCGCGGTGGGCGCCCGGGGCGGCAGCGGCAGCGCCCGCGCACGGATCGGCGGCGTGGGCGGCGGCGCGGCACGCGACGGCGGCGGGCTCGACGGTGGCGCGCCACGCGGCGGCGGACTCGACGGCGGCGGGCTCGACGGCGGCGGCGGCGCCAAGGTCGCGGCCGGCGCGGCGGCGCGCCGGGGCTCGCGGCGACCGGTGTCGAGCCCGCGGGCGCGCGCCATCGCCTCGACGATCCCCAGCCACTCGCGGGCCTCGTCGTCGTCGGGGCCGAGCCGCACCGCCTCGCGCAGGAAGATCTTGGCCGACGCCAGCTCGTCGGCGCGCGCCGCGAGCTCGCCGAGCATCCGGTACGCCGGCCCGCACTGCGGGTCGTGGCCGAGGCACGCGCGGATCTCGGCCTGGGCGTCGGCGTCGCGGCGCAGCGCGAGCAGGCTGCGCGCGGCCAGGAGCCGCAGCGCGATCACCGCGCGATCGTCGGCGGGGAGCTCGGCCACCGCGTCGCCACACACCGCGACCACCCCCGCGTACTGGCGCGCGGCGAACAGCTCCCGGGCCGCAGCGACGATGGCGACTGAGTCCACGCGGGAGCAGGTAGCAATCCGCTGGCCAGCGCGCGTCACCCGGGTTCTGCGCAGTTGCGCGGCGCGCGGCGAGGCCTGGCCTCCCCGCCGCGGGGGCTGCATACTCGTGCCGTGGTGCGCCCCGCCCGGCTCGCGGCTCTGGTGATCGCGCTGGCCAGCGTCCCGGCCGCCGCCGACATGATGCCGGCCCCGCCGCCGCGGCCGCCCGACCCCGCCGACTTCTGGGCCCGGGTGCTGCACCCGCACGCGCGCGAGGTCGGCGAGACGCTGCAGCAGCTCGAGATCGCGCTGCGCCAGCTCGACGATCCGTACGGGGCCACCGATCGCAGCCGCGTCGAGCTGGTGCGCAGCGGCGTGCGGCTGGCCCGCTACGCGCGGACCCTCGACCCCGGCGAGCCGGACGTCGTGTACTTCGCCGGCGCGTTCGCCGACGCCGCCGGCCGCGCCCTCGAGGCCGAGCGCTTGCTCGCGCAGTACCTGAAGAGCGCCCCGGCGGGCGCCCGCCGCGCCGACGCGCTGGTGCGCATCGGCCGGATCGCGCTGCGCCAGGGCCGCGCGCCCGCGGCGGTCGATCTGCTCCGCCAGGCCGCGGCGCAGGTGTCGGATCGGTTCACGATGGTGCGCGCGCGGATCGCGCTGGCCCACGCGCTCGAGGCCACCGGCGACGTCGGCGCCGCGGTGGCGACGTTGCGCGAGCTCAACGAGCAGGTGCCGCTCGACGGAGACCCCGCCAGCGTCGCCGGCCACGTCGCGCTGGCGGTGATCTACGATCGCGATCAGCAGATCACCGCGGCGTTCGACGTGCTGTTGCGGCTGCGCACCGCGATGGACAGCGAGTACGTGCGGCTGGCCGACGACGCGCTGCGGGCGTTCCCGCCGCCGTTCGCGATCGACGCCCACTACTACCGCGCGCTGGTCTACGAGACCTGGCCGTACCTCACCGTCGAGGCCAACCGCGCCTGGCGCGCCTACGAGGCCAGCGGCGGGCCGCCCGATCTGGTGGCCCGCGCCGCCGCGCACCGCGAGGCGCTCGAGCGCACCCTCGAGGCCGAGCGTCGCCCCGCGCGGCCAGCCCGGCCGAGGCGCCACCCGTGATCCGCGCCGTCGCCGTGGCCGCCGCGCTGGCGATGGGCGCGACGACCGCCGCCGCCGCGCCGTCGCCGTGGCAGCGCGCGACCACCAGCGCCGACGCCGCCCAGGCCGCGCGCGCCTACGACGAGGCGATGCTCGAGGGCGACGATCGGGTGGCGCAGGCAGCGAACACCGTCGTCTACGAGCAGCGCAAGCGGCTGGTGCGCGCCGCCCTCGACGCCTACGACCGCGCCGCGCTGGCCCGCCCCGACCTCGCCGAGCCGCGCTGGCGGGCCGCGACCGTCGTCAACGCGTTCTTGCTGGAGTGCGAGCAGGACCGCGCGCCGCTGTGCGGCCGCGAGCCGCGGGCCAGCGACGCCGAGCGCGCGATCGCCTACTGGGACGCCGCCGAGCGGCTGGCGCCGCTCGACCCGCGCTTCACCGATCGCGTCATGTTCGCGCGCGCGATCTTGCACACCAAGCTCGCGACGCCGACCCACCTGCGCGCCGCGGCGCGCGACTACCAGGCGCTGCTCGATCGCATGCGCGGCACCGTCAGCGTCGATCCGCTGACCTCGAACCTCGGCGAGCGCTCGCTCATCATGGGCAACCTCGCCGAGACGTTCATGATGCTCGGCGATCTCGATCGCGCCATCGAGACCTACCGCGAGGCCCAGCGGCTGTCGCCCGAGCTCACCCGCGCGTTCGGCCTCGCGGTCGCGCTCGATCGCGACGAGCAAGGCGCCGCGGCGTTCGAGGTGCTGCGCGGCCAGGGCCCGGGCGCGGTGGCGCAGTTCATCGATCAGGTCGAGCGCGGCGGCGTGTTCTTCGTCCCCGAGGGCGAGGTCGCGTACTACCTCGGGCTGGGCGCGGCCTACGAGGGCGAGGACGTCGCGGCGATCGAGCACTTCCAGGCGTTCATCGCCAGCGGCGCGCACCCGGCGTACCAGCCGCGCGCCCGCGCCCACCTGGCCGAGCTGCGCGCCCGCCTGGCGCGCCGCGTGCGCGGGCGATGATCGCCCGGGCGGCGCTGGCGCTCGGGCTGACCGCCGCGGCCGTCGCGGCCCAGGCCGCGCCCGCCGGCGATCCCGAGCGCGCCGCCGAGGCGCGGAGCGCGTTCTGGGACGACGTCACCGATCCCGGCGCGCGGGCCGAGCGCGAGCAGATCGCCGACGCGATCCGCGCGCTGCGCCTGACCAGCGCCGACCTCGCCGCCGTCGAGCGGGCCCTCGCGCAGCTGACCGCCGCGGCGCCGACCTCGGCCGACGCCTGGGGCTACCTGGCGGTGACCGCCGAGCGGCGCCGGCGCTGGGCCGTGTGCGCCGACGCGTACGCGCGGGCCTACGCGCTGGCGCCGGGCTGGCGCGCCGAGGCGCTGATCGACGCGCGCACGCCGCTCAAGAGCCCGCTGGTGCGCGCGCCGACCCTGTCGCTGGCGCTGTGCGCGAGCCGCGCCGGCGCGTACGCCGCGGCGCGGGCGGCGATCGAGCGCGCGATCGCGATCGGCGAGACCGGCAGCGAGCTGTGGCTGCGCGCCGGCGAGGTCGCGCTGGCCGAGGGCCGCTTGACCGACGCGATCGACGCGCTCGGCCGCTCCACCGATCCCAGCGCCGGGTGGCTGCGCGCGATGGCCTTCGATCGCGCGCGCCGCGACGCCGAGGCCGAGGCCGCCGCCGAGCGCGCCAACAAGGATGACCCGTACGCGGCGCGCACCACCAGCGGCGCGATCCCGCTCGCGCCGCCCTACGACGCCGACTACGTGATGGCCCTCGCCGCGCGCCAGCGCGGCCAGTGGTCGTTCGCGGTGGCGTACCTGCGGCGCTACCTCGCCGCCGCGCCCGCCGACGATCGGTTCCGGGCCCGGGCCGCCGAGCACGCCGCGATCGCCGAGCGGGCCAGCACCACCGAGCGCGCCGAGGTGCAGTCGTCGGCCGGCGACCTCGCCGGCCGGGCCGCGCTCGACGCCAGCGTCGCCGCGGCGCGCCCGCGGCTCGAGGCGTGCCTGCGCCCGGTGCCGACCGGGCTGGCCGAGCTGCGGATCACGATGGCCACCTCGCCGCGGGCCATCCCAGCGCCGCGGCCCATCCCAGCGCCGCGCCCGCGCCGCCCGCCGCCCGCCCGCGCCGGCCGCCCGGCGACGCCCGTCCCGCCCCGCCCGGGGCTGTCGGCGTACTACCTGCTCGCCCCGGCCGCCGCCGACGACGCCGGCGATCGCGACGCCGCGCTGCGCTGCCTCGAGGAGGTCGGCGCGACGATCCGCCTGCCGGCCGTGCCGCCCGGCCACTGGCTGACGGTCCGGGTCGCGGTCCGCGCGCGCTGACCGGACGGTCGTTGCCCCACGCCGCCCGATCGGCGCTACACTAAGGGTGGCGTCGATCCACTCCACGGACGGCGACCGGAGACGACATGACCCGAGTGACCACGCACTCGCTGCGCGCGCAGAAGGCCGCGGGCGACAAGATCTGCATGCTCACGGCGTACGACGCGACGTTCGCGCGCCTCCTCGACGACAGCGGGATCGACATCCTGCTGGTCGGCGACTCCCTCGGCATGGTGATCCAGGGCCACGACACCACGCTGCCGGTGACGATGGAGGACATCATCTACCACTGCCGCGCGGTCGTGCGCGGCACCCGCCGGGCCCAGGTGGTCGGCGACATGCCGTTCATGTCGTACCAGGAGAGCCTCGAGCAGGGCGTGCGCAACGCCGGCCGCCTGATGAAGGAGGGCGGCTGCCACGCGGTGAAGCTCGAGGGCGGCGCCCAGCACGCGGCGCTGGTCGCGCGCATGACCGCCACCGGCATCCCGGTGATGGGCCACATCGGCCTCACCCCGCAGTCGGTCCACCAGTTCGGCGGCTTCAAGGTCCAGGGCAAGGGCGCGGGCGCCGCGGCCAAGCTGATCGCCGACGCCCGCGCGCTCGAGGAGGCCGGCGCGTACGCGATCGTGCTCGAGGGCATCCCCGCCGAGGTCGCGCGCGAGGTGACCGCGGCGATCACCATCCCGACGATCGGCATCGGCGCCGGCGTCGGCTGCGACGGCCAGGTGCTGGTGATCTACGACCTGCTCGGCATGGACGAGCGCTTCAAGCCGAAGTTCGTGCGCCGCTACGCCAACCTCGCGACGACGATCCGCGAGGCCACCGGCCGCTACGTCGCCGACGTCAAGGGCGGCGCGTTCCCAGCCGACGCCGAGAGCTTCCTGCGCGACAAGGACGCCGGCGCGCCGACGCCGCTCTACTCGAGCGGCAAGAAGTGACGGCGTCGCGGCTGCCGTTCGAGATCATCCGCGATCCGGCCGCGATGCGCGCGAAGGTCGAGGACCTGCGCCGCGACGGCCGCACGATCGCGGTGGTGCCGACGATGGGCTACCTGCACGAGGGGCACCTGTCGCTCTTGCGCGCGGCCCGGGCCCGGGCCGACGTCGTCATCCTCACGATCTTCGTCAACCCGACGCAGTTCGGGCCGACCGAGGATCTGGCGCGCTACCCGCGCGACGAGGCGGGCGACCTGGCCAAGGCGCAGACCTGCGGCGTCGACCTGGCGTTCTGCCCCGACGCCGCCGCGATGTACGGGCCCGGCGCGCAGACCTTCGTCACCGTGCGCGAGCTCGAGCAGCCGATGTGCGGCGAGCGGCGCCCGGGCCACTTCGCCGGCGTCGCCACGATCGTCACCAAGCTGTTCAACCTGACCCGCCCGCACCTGGCGTTCTTCGGCGAGAAGGACTTCCAGCAGCTGGCGATCATCCGCCGGCTGGTGCGCGACCTCGACTTCGGCATCGAGGTGGTCGGCCTGCCCATCGTCCGGGAACCGGACGGCCTGGCGATGAGCTCGCGCAACGTCTACCTCTCCCCCGACCACCGCCGCCAGGCGCTGGCGCTGTCGCGGGGGCTGGCCGCCGCCGCCGCGCGCGTGGCCGCCGGCGAGCGCGACGCCGCCGCCCTGCTCGCCGCCGCCCGGGCCCCGTTCGCCGAGGCCCCCGACGCCCGCCTCGACTACCTCGAGCTGCGCGGCGCCGACGACCTGGCGCCGCTGACGCAGCTCGACCGCCGCGCCGTGATGGCGGTGGCGGCCTTCGTGGGCTCGACCCGGTTGATCGACAACCGGGTGCTGGCGCCGTGACCCGGCGCGCCCGCGCTACTTGATCTCGCTGCAGTCCGAGAACGCGTAGAGCGTGTCGATCTTCGGGTTGTCGCTCAGCACGCGCCACGCGTAGTAGTCGGCGAACTTCGGGTCGAAGGTCACGCGCACGGTCTTGCCGGCGGGCAGCTGCTTGCCGACGATGGCCATGACGTCCTTGAGCTTGCACTGCGGCTCGGGGTGCTTCTCGACGCCCTCCCACGGATCGGTCGCGCCCCACAGGTCCGAGTGCTTCACGCCGGCGACGCCGGCGCCGTACTTCTTGATCGAGTCCTTGCGGATGCTCTTGGCGTTCGACTGCACGCCGTTCTCGGAGATGTAGACCACCTCGGCGCCCTTGGACACGTCGACCCGGCCCTCGGCGTCGACCGCCTGGAAGTTGGCCGACCACCAGATCGCGTCCTTCTTCCACTTCTTGGCCGGGGTGGCCAGCGCGGCGATCAGCTTGTCGCCGTCGGGCTTCTTCTTGTCGACGCCGAGGCTCGCGTACGACAGGTTGCCCTTGGCGGTGCCGCCCATCTTCATCTTGATGAACACGCCGGCGATCGACAGCGCGATCACCAGCACCACCGAGCCGATGATCTTGAACTTCGACATCCCGCCGCCGCCGCCGAGCTTGAACGGGATCTTGATCCCGCCGACGTTGACCGAGAACTGCGCGGCCGGGCTCGCCGGCGCCGCCGCCGGGGCCGCCGCCGCGGGCGCCGCTGCGGGCATCGGCGCCGGGGCCGAGCCGGGGTACGCGCCGGCGAACTGCTGCTGGCCCGCGTATGGGTTGGCCGCCTGGCCGCCGTAGGGCGCCGCCTGACCACCGTAGGGCGCCGCCTGACCGCCGTAGGGCGCCGCCTGACCGCCGTAGGGCGCCGCACCCGCGCCGGTGCCGTACGGCATCTGCGCCGGCGGGATCGGGGCGGCCGGGGGCGCCATCGCCGCGGCGCCGATCGGACCGACCGGCTGGCCGCAGCTCTGGCACGGCACGGGTTGGGTGGGGAGCGCCCACGCCCCAGCGCCGCAGCGGGGACAGCGAGTCTGGACATACCCTTGGTTCGTCGTCATGCCCAGACAGAGGCCGTCGCCGCTCAGGTGTGACGCGACAATCGTCAGGACCTTGCCAATCCTTCCCGGATCGCTGGTGATCCGAGATACGCTGAGGGATGCGGTCGTCGACCGCGCGCTCTGCCCGGAGGCCCGCGATGAAGAAGATCCTGGTGGTCGAGGACGACCCCGTCAACCTGCAGATCCTCACGGACTACCTGGGCGCCAACGGCTACGCGATGCGGGGCGCGGTCAACGGCGTCGACGGCATCGCCGCGTTCCACCGCGAGCAGCCCGATCTGATGCTGATCGACGTGCAGCTGCCGCGCAAGAGCGGCTTCGAGGTGTGCTTCGAGGTGAAGCGCACGTCCGCTGGCGCGCAGATGCCGGTCTTGTTGATGAGCGCGGTGTACACGCCCAAGGACGAGCGGGACCGCCTGGCGGCGCCCAGCATGGCCGCCGGCTACCTGACCAAGCCGTTCGACCTGAGCCAGCTGCTGGCGAAGGTGCAGACGCTGATCGGCCCGGCGGCGTAGCCCGGAGCGGCGCGATGTGGCTGCCGCCGTTCGTCGAGGAGCTGCGCCACCCGGCCTACCGGACCCGGCTCCTGGCCGGCGTGTGGTCGGGCTACCTGATCGCCGTGGCGTTCGCGCTCTTGGCCGGGTCGGCGGTGTTCTTCGACCTGGTGCCGTACGGCCGGGCGTTCCTGATCCTGCTGGCGATCAAGGCCGCCACCAACACCGCGGCGCTGATCGCGCTGTCGCGGCGCTGGCGCTACGGCCTCGAGGTGATGTCGGTCAACACGCTGGCCGACGTCGGCTGCATGACGGCGGCGATCTACTTCACCGGCGGCGTCCAGAGCCCGCTGTTCGCGATCTACGTCATCGAGGTGGGCGTGGTCGCGCTGCTGTCCAACCTGGGCACGACGCTGTTCACCGCCGCCGCGATCATGGTCGCCTACGGCACGATGTGCGTGCTCGAGCTGACCGGCACCCTGCCCGCCACCGCGCCGCCGCTGACCGGGCCGATGTCGGCCTGGCACCTGGTGGTGGTGATGGGCTACGCGGCGTTCGCGATCGGCGTGCCGACGTTCTTCACGACCCGCATCCTGCGCAAGCTGCGCGCGCGCGAGGCGGCGCTCGAGGCGCGCACCGCCGAGCTGATCGACGCCGGCAAGCAGAAGAGCGTGTTCCTGGCGTCGGTGACCCACGAGCTGCGCACGCCGATCCACGGCGTCTCGGGGCTGGCCGAGCTCATCGCGACCGGCGTCTACGGCCCGCCCACCGATCGCCAGAAGCAGGCGGCCCAGGCGATCAAGCAGAGCGCGCAGTCGTTGCTCCACCTGGTCGACGACCTGCTCGCGCTGGTCCGCGCCGAGGTCGGCCGGGTCGAGATCCAGGCCACGACCTTCGCGCTCGGCGAGCTGGTCGAGCAGGTCACCGCCTCGGTCGGGTGGATGCTCGGCACCAAGCAGCTGACGCTGGCCACCGACGTCGCCGACGCGATCGTCACCACCGATCGCCGGCTGGTGTCCCACGTGCTGGTCAACCTGGTGGCCAACGCCGCCAAGTTCACGCCGGCCGGCGGCCGGGTCGACGTCGGGGCCCGGGTCGACGGCGAGCGCCTGGTGCTGACCGTCGCCGACACCGGCGTCGGCATCGCCGCCGAGGACCAGCAGCGGATCTTCGAGGCGTTCCGCCAGCTCGATCGCGGCGACGAGCGCGCCTACGGCGGCGTCGGGCTCGGCCTGGCGCTGGTCAAGCGGCTGACCGACGCGCTCGGCGGCACGATCGCGGTCGCGAGCGAGGTCGGCGTCGGCTCGACCTTCACGGTGACGCTGCCGCCGCGACCGTCACGCGGCGCGGCCGATGACGTCGAGCTTGCCGGCCAGGGGCAGGCGGTAGAATCGGCGTAGCTCGGCGAACATGTCGACGATCGCCCGCCGCGCCACGAACCGCCGCTCGAGCGACGCGGCGTAGCGCCGGGCGTTGTCGTTGGCGACGCGGTAGCGGTCGCGCTCGTCGGCGTCGAGGTCGGGCTCGTAGCTGTGCTGCTCGTAGAGCCGGGCCCGCCAGGCCGCCGAGCGACCGGGCGCGGCGTCGCCGGCCAACAGGCAGGTGACGTACTTGTCGACCTCGGCCTGCAGCTCGAGCTCGAGCGCCGACACCGCGCGCGCGCCCTGGGCGCACACCGCGGCGTAGACGAAGTGCGACACGCCCTCGAGCGCGTACAGGAACGCCGGCAGGTTGCGATCGTCGAGACCGCTGCCGGGGTCGTAGGCGGCCAGGTTGGCCAGCACCGCGCCATCGACGAACAGCCCGACGTCGATGCCGTCGTCGGACTCGACGACGACCAGCTGCTCGCGCGGCGCCCGGGCCAGGCCCAGCGTCGCCCGCGCGGCGTCGTCGATCAGGAACGCCTCGACCGGCAGCCCGGTCGCGACCCGGTACAGCTGCTCGAGGCCGCCCTGCAGCCGCCCCAGCACCGCGGCGGTCACTGGAGGATCGCCACGTCGGAGTCGACCAGCACGCCCAGCGCCCGCAGCTTCTTCTCGATCCACGCGTCGCGGGTGCGCAGCCACTGCTCGTACAGCTTCATCAGGTCGGCGCCGGCGAAGTCGACGCGGCGGCGGACCTCGCCGAGCACCTCGACGAACGCCGGGAAGTTCTCGGCCAGCTCGCCGTAGACCTCGGTCAGCGAGCCCGACAGCTGCCCGGCCAGGTCGGCGTAGGCGCCGCGGCCGAGCCCGACGTAGTAGTCGACGTCGACCAGCTTCTTGGACAGCGACTCGGCGAAGAAGCCGGCCACGTACAGCGAGGTGTCGCCGACCTCCTTCAAGGTCCGCACCCGCTCGGCCGGCGGCGCCAGCTTGGCCTCGGCCAGCCGCAGGGCCAGCGGGGCGTCGGGGAGCCGGGCCCGGGTGAACTCGCCCATCAGCGAGACCAGGTACCAGCCGGCCGGCTCGGTCGCCCGGACGTGGACCGCCTCGAGCGACTCGGTCAGGACCTCGTAGAAGAAGCCATCCACCGATGCAGCAGGTGTAACAGCGTCCATGATCTCGTTATCGACCATGGCGGCGCAGACGCAAGTTCCCGAGTCCCGACAGCGGCTTGCGCGGGCGGCCCGAAGCCGAATCAGGCGACGGGCCGGTGTATGTGATGCGCGCACATGGGCTTGCGCGGGCACGCAAAGATTTCGGAAAGCTAGGTCTTGCGCGGTGCCGGGCCGCGCTTAGTATGCGCGCCGTTAGCACTCACGGCAGGTGAGTGCTAACAAAGTTCGCCGGTCCCACGACCTCCGTGCGCCCGGCCACGACCACAACGCTCGCGAGGATCCCATGAACGTTCGTCCGCTGCAGGACCGGCTGCTGGTGCGCCGGGTCGAGGAAGAGACCAAGACCAAGGGTGGCCTGTTCATCCCCGACGCCGCCAAGGAGCGGCCGCTCGAGGGTCAGGTGATCGCCGTGGGCGCCGGCAAGCGCCTCGACGACGGCACGCTGGTGGCGCCGGACGTCAAGGCTGGCGACCGCGTCCTGTTCGGCAAGTACGCCGGCACCGAGATCAAGCTCGACGGCATCGACCACATCATCCTGTCCGAGGACGAAGTCCTCGGCATCATCGGCTGAAGCGAGAGGAACCCAGAACATGAGCGCCAAGGACATCATTTTCGACGAGCGCGCCCGCGCCGCCGTCGGTCGGGGCGTCGACGTCCTCGCCAACGCCGTCAAGGTCACGCTGGGCCCGCGCGGCCGCAACGTGGTCATCGAGAAGAGCTGGGGGTCGCCCACGGTCACCAAGGACGGCGTCACCGTCGCCAAGGAGATCGAGCTCGAGAACAAGTTCGAGAACATGGGCGCGCAGATGGTGAAGGAGGTCGCGTCCAAGACCTCCGACAACGCCGGCGACGGCACCACCACCGC
>Ga0075163_10002985_pt1 | contig 22778 bp, 32 predicted proteins | sample JI1023141ADNA_FD_71478 | JGI IMG/M metagenome (GOLD analysis project Ga0075163, IMG submission 71478) | Wastewater effluent complex algal communities from Wisconsin, to seasonally profile nutrient transformation and Carbon sequestration -... | ecosystem: Engineered > WWTP > Effluent > Algae... | reverse complement strand
CTTTCTCCAATCTTGTTATATTGACAGCTAATTCATTTTTATAATCAACATATATCAATGCTGATAACTCACGAATTGTGTCCACATCAGAAAGTAAAACTTTAGCATATGAATCAGTTGGTATCTTGAAATTACTATCTCTTTCGTAATTTTCATATTCAGAACCGTAAACCACATTAGACGTTAATAATTTAGCTCGGTGTATATTATTTAGTTCTTGTAAGTCTTCACTAATTTGTAGCAATTTTCTACGTGATTTAATATCAATGCTATATTGAAAATCACCTAATGGGTAATTAAGCTTTTTATGAAACTCTATTACATAAACATCAAACCCTTCTAAGCCTGTTAAAACCTTTGAAGTATCAATATATTTATCCATTACTAACAATCTTTCAGTAGTATATGTTGATGCAGTACCATGTATAACAACATCTACAAAAGTATTTACAAATATACTTTCCCACTCTAATTTCAAGTCGGTTCCAAAGTATATTTTATTAGTTGTAGAAGACTGGCTCGCTGATGAAAAAGTCATACCATTATAATCGATATAGACTTCACCTGAAGTAAAACTATTAGCACCTCTAATAGGAATCCCGATATATTCAGGCATTGCTAAATATTCTTTACTAGCACTAAATTTAGGATTAGCCTCACCAATTGTGTTAAGACCTTCTAAGTAATCTAAAATATTATAAGTTGGTGTATATCCAAATTTCAAGAATCCATCAGTATATGACATTGTTGCCATAATATTACTTATATCATCATTAACAAACACATTAGTTGCTAAGTTATAATATGATGTTAAATTATTAAACTTAGCATCAATTTCAATTGTATTATTTACATTATCATATGTTAGTTTATAACCATTTGATACTGGATGCTTTCTAAAATTATCTTCTAATACTTTAACAGTTCTATACTTATTTAGATTAATAACTCTTATACGTGATTGATAATTACATAAACTTGTGATTATATTATCGTTGAAGTTACTAAATAAATAAATTAGCTTATAGGTTTTACCCACAAGTGTTTGTATTCTATTAACAACAAAGTTACTTTCAAGTACACTACTTTCAATTCTTATAACATCACCTAAATCAACAGCAAATGAAGTTGAGACTCTCAAAACCATTAAGTAATCATAAAGATACATTGTATATAGATTTAAAGGTGCTGAAATAGCAGTTAATCCTTGTGCATCAAATCTACTTTGTTCATTATCCAATACCCCTGGTGCAATTCTTTCCATATCAATAACAGAATTTGTAGTACCACCCGGATTTATGGTTGTTGAACTTAGTGTTCTATAAGAGAAAGTTGTTGATATGATTACTTTATTAGACTCATCTAAAGGCAACGTATCTGCATAATATTTAAAAGTTTTTTCTCTATCCTTCCAATATGTCATCCAGTTAGTTTCTGAATGTGTTAAATAGCTTGGTCCAGTCGCAGAGTGTACTATTGGTTCAAACCAAAGATTTGAACTTGTACCCGTTAATGTTACTTCCTCTTCGGCACCATAAACAAATTTAATATTCCAATTAGATACGGTTCCTGTTTGAACAGCAATAGGTAAAACAATTGGGGTATATGTTCTGGCTAAAAGTTCAACTTCATTTAATGTAAATGGTTCATAGTTACTAACATATAATGTCCAGCTACCATTTATATTGCTTGTGAAATCACCAGAATTTGAAATATAACCACCTGCTCCTACACCAATATTTTTATCCATTTGGAATTTTTGATTAGTATAATTTGTTGCAGTACTTAATGAGAATTTAGTATAGTTATCATCAGTCGTAAATTTAGTGTTTACTAATGTAGTACCCACAGCATTATCAACACGTTTAAGATTGACAATTGTACCATCAGGTGATTTCAAATTTAATATTAAGTTTCCTAAGTTATTATTACTTAGATTGATATTTACCTCAATATCCTTAGGTAATATAGATTGTGTTAATCCACTTACTGGAATTGTTGTTACTGTACCAGAGTTTGAATATATTAAGCTACTTTGTGTTGATGCAAATATAACATCATTTAAACTTGATATTAAATTAAATTTAACTGAATTAGGTAATCTATATTCACCAGCATCAGTAAAGAAATTTAACTTACTAGCAACATCATAATCTAAGAATAATAGTTTAGATTTTAATCTTGACTCAAAAGTTGGGTCTATTTCTTCAAAAGTAATAGACATACTTGCGGTATTTCCACTATATGTGAAAACACCCATTGTAGATTCATTACCACACATCAATAACTCCTGAGAATTATATGTTGTAATTTTATTAGAGTAATCGTAGTAAACCTGTGTTGCATTATTAATTTCCAAAATAGTATTTGAAAATTTGTTATCAACACCAATATATTCAAGTAAATTCAAATCAAATACTGATATACCTTGTCTATCTAAATTATTCCAACTAAAATAGAAATAGTTATCATTGCTATTTAATTTAACAATATTATTAATATTACCATAATCTTGCACAAAATCTAAAAATATGAAATCAAAATGAGGAATGGAATCATTCACATCATAAATAATTACTTTTGATTCTTCCGTAGTTAAGAACATTAGTTCTTTATTAGCATCAGTCGAATCATTGAAGTATGAAAAGCTTAATCCCCAATTTGTTACTGGCGTAATATACATATCGTGAATATTATCAACTAATACATATTCTTCATAATCATCAATAAATCTTGAAATTCTTCTCTTATAGACATCCCAACCAGATATATCTTCTTGTAATTCTAAAAATACACCAGAGTTACCAATAATAAATATCTTATCAGCATTATAGAAAATAGCTTTATTATAGTAGAATGATTCAAAATCATCAACAATAAGTTTTTCCCAATTGATTCCACCATCATTTGTAATAAGTATTGTATTTAATTCACCAACGATAACACCTTTTAAATCATTATAGAATGATATTGATTTTAAATCGGTATTTACATCTGTATCAACTTTTTCAACTGTGAAGTCGCTTTTAGAAACTTTTAGTAAAAGTCCATCATCACCACATATCCAATAATATTGAACAGTATCGGCTATAGATCTTAAATTGACTTTATATTTGTTAGGAACAATTGCCGATATATCATATTGTGTATTTAATATAATACCAAACTCACCAATAGAAATTGTTCTTTCAGGAATACTATAGGTAATACCATCTTGAACAAACGATTGTGTTGCAAATTTTACAATATCATAATAGTTTATTTCAAATAGATTATTATAATCCATTCTATTTCTTAATAACCAATTGTGTTTTTCTTTAAATTCAATAGGCTCATTCTTTGAAGTTGTGGGATAGTACCCATTTAACAATCTACTTAAATGGAATTGCTTTTGAGTATTTGTAGTTCCTAACTTAACAGACACACTATATCTGATACAATCAGCATATTCTTCCAAGTCAGTTGTCTTTGTAAGTTTTCCTTTATTATAAACATAAATACCATTATCCTCATTATAATATGAGTATTGTACGGTAGCACCATAATCTTGTACAAGAGTATAATTTCCAGTAAAATATGTATTAGGGTCAGTATTAAATGGTAGAGTAACCGTTGAAGTTTGGTCTTTAACTAAAATTCTATGACCATCAATTACACGTGTGTTATCAATATAAAATTCAATGTATGTACCATTTAAGTCAATAATTTGCTCAACAGTTGCTAAATCAACATAGATATAATTATTGATGGAATCTTTTATAAGCCTATCAGGTGTGAATAAATTCTTTAATGTTAAGCCGTATTCAGATACATACTTTTGATAGTATTCATAAGATGTTGTATTATTGATTGGGCTATTAAAAAGTGTTGGTATTGTAGTATTGGTATACTGTGATCCATCAGGTCTTATAAACCAGTTACGTGGTTCATATTCGCCTAATATATCGTAGATATTGTCTAAGTTATTAATTGGTAGGTATGTAGCACCGCTTAAACATTTAGAATAGAATCTTGTTGAAGATAATTCTTGTTTTAGATAATCATAATTTGATTTAGATAGTTTATCTTCGGTTGATACCCATTTATTATAGTCTTTGTCAAATATCCACATATTAATTACTTTCTTACTTTTAATGACCAAATAACAGTTTTGCTATCTAGTTTAACATTATTATTAACGATACTAACCTTTGACTTCTTAAGTATTTTTTTAATATCACTTATAAAAGCTTCATATTGGTAAATATCATTTATATAATCTGATACATCTATTTTATAATCTATATTCTCTGAGAAAATAAGATCATATATTAAATTGTCTTTTTTATTCACAACCGAATGTATTTTTTCACAGATTATATATAAAAAAAGTAATATACCTGTACTGTAATTAAGCGCTTTTAACTATAATTAATTCTATTGTATTTGCTACACTTTTGCATTTGTCTGTTGCATTTTCTAATGCGGATAATATCTCTTTATACTTTATAATATCCTTTGTGGATTTATCACCATCAAAAATATCGAATACTGCTTTCTCAAAAATACCATCAGATTTCCTTTCTAATTTTGATACACGTTTACAAGCTTCAAGTATTGATTGTCGCTTACTATCAATTGGAAGATATTGTATGCTTACATCAAGTAATACACAAGATTCTAAACATGCTGAGGTTAATTTATTAATTGATTTTGTAATTTTAGTAACTTGATAGATATTCATTTTATTTGCAGCACTTTTTATATAACCTGCTACATCATTTAAAGATTTTGAAAGTGTATAAATATCTTCTCTATCAAATGGAGTAATAAAATTTCGACTAAGCTCTAAATTAATATTTTGAACTTTATCTTCAACCTTATTTCGCAACATATATATTCTATCAAAATCAGGACCTCTATCTTCGGGTTGCTTTAAATGTATAGCGTCTAAAAGAGATGACATTTCTACTAATTGTTTAGTAACTACACTGAACAAAGGAAGGAATTTATCCTTACTTGTAAACAGTGATAAAAATTTTTCTAATAACATATATTATTGTTGTTTATATCGTCTCATAATTTCAATCAAGAATGGATCACGTACTATATCTTCTTCTGAAAATTCAATATATCCTATTCCTTCAATACCTTGTAATTTATTCCAAGCATCATCAAGTCCACACTTCTCACCCTTGTTCAATTTTAAATCAATCTGGTCAGAATCGCCCATTATAACTAATTTTGATTCTTCACCCATTCTTGAAATGAATGTTTTCATTTCTATTGGTGTACAGTTTTGCGCTTCGTCAAATATACAAAAAGATCCGACTGGTTTACCATTCTCATCCCATTTTCCAAAAGTTGAACCTCTTAGGAAGTTTAGTATCGTATCTTTTATTATGCCTCTTTCCTTTAAAAGTTTAGTTGAATCATTACCAATTAACTTAGTAAGGTTATCATAGAAGTGCATATAGTAGCTTAAAGTTTTTTCATTTAAATCACCAGGTAAAGCACCAAGTCCATTTTTATTAGATGTGATTTCAACAATAGGTTTTGTTAAAACAATTTGGTCGATATTTATTTTATTATCTTTTATACATTCTAAGGCTGTCATTAATGATACAAATGTATTGTGTGTAACAATATAATTATCAGTAATATATAAATGTTTTGAATCTTCTACAGATATACATTGTGCTTGTTCTTTACCAATATATTCAACATGCTTAATATATCTAATCGGTTTATATTTTGTTTTAAGCTGATACAAATCAAACTTTCTTTTTAATTTAAATGGATTGAAATTTAATGATAGACAAAGATTATAACATTTTTTTCCTTTTTTAATTTCTCCTTTATATCTATATTTTCCTATTCTACTAGTTACTTTTACGGTACCACCCAAAGAATTTACAATTTCAACAACATTATCTTTTAATTTTTCCGAAACTGTATAAAAGTATGTAACACCATTTCTCTTATCTATATAACCATCCGTGTCTAATAGCCCAGCAAGTATATCTTTTCTATCTTGTATAGAAGAATTTATATAATCACCTGGTATAAACTTTGTATCAGAAGTGGTATTATATAATTCATATTCTTTTATAGCACTTAATATATTATTAACATTTTTATATCCTGTTATGTTAAAATACTTTGTATCGTTTTTTTGACTAAAATTTGACAATTTACAATTATAATTAGTAACTTCATTTTGAATATAATTTTGAATCTCTATATCATTTGAGGTAAAGGAAATTGAATTTCTAAATGAACCATCTCCTAATAATAATCCCATTAGATATGGAGTTATTTTAGTATTCTTCTTTTCAAATTCAATTTCGTTTACCATAGGAATATTAAAATTTAAGCGACCTCTAGTATTTACATCAGGAATTATTTCTCCTAGAGTTAGTACTTTAAAATTTGTTTCTGCTTTATATAATTTATTATCTTTTCTAAGTCTTTTATTTCGTAATTTTTCATCTTTTACTGCCCATAGATGCTCATCACAAGAAAATGTATGTGTATTATCAGAAAATATTATTTTGTAAATATCTTTAATACCTTGTGGATAAACACCATTTATATAGGATATTTTATTTTCCGGTGTTATAATTACATCACCTACTTTAATATCACTCATTAACTTCCAACCATCAGGTGTTAATATCTTACAATATAATGGTTGTGCTTTACCGGTACCTGCGGCTCCACGTATAAAAGTTATTCTATTATTCATTATGGTATCATACATTTCTTTTTGCTTTTTATTCTTAAACTTACAATTAATTTTAAAACTTGGTGTTCCGGTACCAACTTGCCTCACTGTTCTAACTGTTTTTGCAATTGGTTCATCAGTTTCGTCAAAGTTTTTCTTAGTAGTTTTTCTGCGTGTAGCCATATAAAAGTTTTGTTTTTTCTTTTATATATTTGGATTTAGTCTCTTTCATGATTTACATTCAAATACATAATTATTTGATAATAATCAAAAACTATGCTAACTTCATTATTAACAGATGCTTAATAAAAAAGGGGTTAGCAAACAATTAACAAATTTATTTTAATATATACTTTATGAAATTTATTTTAGAATATAAAGCTTTCTATAAAGAAGGCGACATCATATTGATTGAGTACTGGTATAATGATATTATAACACCAGTGAGGATATTAGAGAAGATTTCTAAGCAATCTTTTAAGGTTACACATAAGATTGATGAATCTAAGATTTTTAATGCTCCTGATGAAGTTATTAAAACATCAGACATTATAGACATTTATAAAAAAAATTAAAAAATGAAACTTAAAAAATTTAACGAAAGTGTTAATGTTGCTGATTTATCAGCACTTCTTGAAGAAAATGGAGCCGAAGGCTTTGCTATATTGATTAGTAAAGCAATAGACAAAGCTGGACCAGTTAATGGTTTATCTATTCATGAATTAAGAAAAAAGATAACAAATAAACTATTAGAGCTAAATAAACTTATTAACCGAGAGGCCATAATTAAAAAAGTAAGTAAGTTCTTGCAAGATATTTTAATAACAAAAAAAAGTCCTTCAATTTGAAGGACTTTTTGTTAATCTGACATTTCATCTACTAAGTGTTCGTAGAAGAATCTATCATAATCATTATTCTCAACATCTAAGTATTGTTCTTTAACAATACTTAATTCTTTTTCAGTCAATTTGTCGTTTGAACTTTTTGACAATTTATACATAATCCAGTCGTATTGTCTCTGTTCAGATTTATTAATTTCAACTAAAGTGCCGTTGTTGTCAAAATAAGTTTTACCTTGTTTTTTACCACCTCTTACACCACGCTTAGTTTTTTTAGATTTTGTGTCAAAATCATCATTGAAGTTACTACTTCTAATATCTTGATAATCATCATCATGATAGAAATCATCATAATATCCATACTCTTTCTGAACTTCATCATCTTTATAAGAGCTACCGCTTCTTGTCCATGAAGAATATTTACTACTCTTAGTATTATTAGTATTAGTATTAGTATATGTATTTCTACTATAGTTTCTATAAGATTTGCTTTCATAAATATCTGGATCTCTTCTTGTTGGAAGACTTTCCCAGTTTACAAGTACACATGCCTCACAAAGTGCAATTAAGTGTTTAATATCTTGTCTCTCAGAAAATGTGTGCTCACTGTAATAACCAACTGAGACGTTAGTACACTCTGGTATAATATCGACGAACTCAGCAGAGTCAGTATAAACACCACCATCATCTTTAATATATTCGAGTCCTGATAAATTTAATTGATTACAAAGTGCATCAGCAAATATATCTGAACAACATCTTGCCCAAGATTGGTGTGTGATAATAGAAGTTGTACCTCTACGGTCAAAAGAAATAATACGATCATATTTACCTTTGAAATCACCGTTTTTAGCAGCTAAGCCTGAACCAATACAACCTACTTCTTCACCAATGAAAAAATAGTAAGTTCCTGGAATGTTATTTTTCATTAACCAAACCATAACAGATACACCGGCTTTATCATCAGCACCAAGTGTTGTAGTTCCATCAGTTTTAATGATATTACCATCTAACACATGTGTTACTGGGGCATGCTTACTTGATACGGTATCTAAGTGTGATGCAAAAATAGTACGAGATTCACCAATAGTATAGAAATAATTACCATAGTCGTCACGTTTAAGATCGGATGGGAATACACCAAGTTTAGTCATTTCATCTACTATGATTTGCTCATATCCATGAGGATATGTCTTAGATGTTAGTCTAAGAAACAACTCTGGTATAAATTCACTTGCGTTTGTCATTTAATAATTTTTAACAAAGATAACATATTTTAACCATGAATGCAAATAATTACTGAACTAATTAATATATACACCATGAAACATTTACAAAAATTTAACGAATCTCTTAAAAAAGAGATAATTTTAACATCAAAAAGAAATCGACAATTAACAATAAAAGTAATTATTTTAGCTGGTAGAATTTCTGATATTGAGAACAATGCTAGTGTAAGATTTCCATTTGAAATAGGTCAAACTCTTTCAAGAAATATAGAAACTTGGGCTTGTGTAAATAACTTTCTACTTGATAATAAAGATACTTGTCCTGAGAAAAAGATATTTGGTGTGAAAATATCAGACGTTCCTAAAAATCACGAATGGAGAAAGATTTATCCTCAAAAATTTAGATAAACAAAGATATTAAAAAATTATATATATTTAGCAAGCTGTTAACTAATTTATGTCGGGTATCAATAGGATGCCTTTGAGATTTATAACGAATCAAAGATATAGATATAAAACCAAATAATATAAAATGGCAACAAAAGTCAAAACTATACCAACAAAGCCAGGTGCTTGGGTAGTTAATTCAAAAGATAGAGGAAGAAAATCTATCAAAAATGGCAAAGTTTATCTTTATGATAAAGAAGAGTTTCAAATAGAACTTTATAATCCTCTTCAAAAATGTGTACTCGCAGACATTAAATTAAATGGAAGTTCTATTTCAAAAGCAGGGTTAGTCCTAAATCCAGGACAACGTTTTTACCTAGATTGTTTTATTGAGGATAATAAAAAATTTATTTTTAACACCTATGAAGTTGAAAATACTGATGAGGTAAAAGAAGCTATTACAAAAAATGGTTTACTTGAAGTGAACTTCTATGAAGAATCTATTAATACACTATCTACTTGGATACTTAGGGATTATAATAGAAGATATTACCCTTGGAATCCTTGCTTCGACATCGGTACAGGTGGTGATTTCTATTGCAGCACAAATACTTTTGCAAGCGATACAAGTTATTGTAATGAAGTTTTTGATTCAAATATTTTAGTTGGTTCATCTATGAAAAATATTTCAAATATTGAAACTGGTCGTGTTGATAAAGGAGAAAAATCAAAACAAAAATTTGAAACGGTAGATATGGATTTTACTAGCTATTCAATAGCATCGGTAATTGTTCATCTTTTACCAGAGAGTAGAAAGCCAATTGAGATAAAAGATATTAAAAAAATAAAAGTAGAATTACCAAAACAAAATTATACTAAAGAGCAAATAGAAGCTTTGAAAAATATAGTAGGTGATTTTGTATGGGAATATGATACTGATGATAATAGATTAAAACTAAATAATGCAATATCAGAAGAGTTAAAAACAATAGAAATATTAACAAAACTTGGAGAATTACACAAAGCTGGACTTCTTACAGATGAAGAGTTTAGTGTAAAAAAAACAGAATTACTTTCTAAAATATAATACAAATATAATAGCTTGTAAAAAGGGGATTTCAATCCCCTTTTTTTATATATACATTATAAAAATATTATACTAAAGTGAAATATTTAAAAAAATATAATGAATCTGAAAATTCATTACAATCATTTTTTAAACCATTAATAAATAATGAATTAATTGAAGAATTGAAATATTTAACAGTTAATGCATTGGATAAGGAATGGTTATTATATCTATCCGTTAGATGTGATGGTTTAAATGGCCAAAGAACAGGTTCTCATTTACAAAATGAAATAATGAGATTAGTATATGGAATGAATCATAATAGTGAATTTTTAAACACAAATTTAGATAAATTTCGACGTGAGTATAAAGCCGGACAAGGACATCAATTATATGATGTATATGAAGAGTATGAAAAAAATGGTCTAAACTATGTGTTTTCAATTAACAAAAGAATTAGTCATGAAATGGCTTCTATAAATTTAGATATTTCTGAACAAATACTTGATGATATAAAATCTTTATATCCAAATGAAAAAATAGATTTAGATATAGATTTTTATGATGCTAAAAAAGAAAATAATCTATTTGATATAGATACTAAAACTATAACTTAATATGAAATATTTAAAAACATACGAAAATAAAGAATATATATCAAAAATATTTGTAACCGCAGACTCAGTAGTTGTTAAACCATCTACTAATGAGCTTTTGTTAATTAAAAGAAAGAACGAACCATTTAAAGGTCATTGGGCACTTCCAGGTGGATTTTTAGATTTTAATGAAGATTTAGAAGCTGGTGCAATCAGAGAGTTAGAAGAAGAAACTAAAATCACACTAACATCAATGAAGCAAATTGGAGCTTTTGGAAAACCAGGAAGAGACCCACGAGGACATATGGTAGCAGTAGCCTATTATGCTGAAGTCGATAATTCTGTACAAGCAGAAGCAGCTGATGATGCTGATGAAATTGGTTGGTTTAATCTTAATAACTTACCACAGTTAGCATTTGACCACAGTGATGCAATAAAAATGGCAATTGAGAGATTTAGATAATGATTAAGAATTACTCAACATTTATAAACGAGCGCAAAGTAAACCTAAATTGTATAGATTGCGGAAAACACGCAGAAGCTTTCTTCGTGAAAAATCCTATTTGGTATGATAATGTACCTAAAACTAAACAAAAAGGAGTTATGTGTATTAACTGTTTAGAAAAAAGAATGGGTAGAAAGTTAATTAAGTCAGATTTTATGACTGGAGGTACTGGAGATATCCATCCTGATCAATCTTGGTGGTCATCTATAAGTGAGTCTTATATCTATGACTATCAATTAGATAATGATGATATAGGTGAGATATTTGTAGAACTTAGTGATGAGGGATATAATTTTGATCTTTCATATGGCTTTCTGAATGATGAGCAAATAAGTAGTGGCTCTTTAGAAACCGTAGAAATACCTCTTTTAGCTAACAAAGAATATCATCCAGCTTATCATATTTATATAACGAGTCCCGACAACGAAAGTAAAAGAGATTTGACAGATAGCTTATTAACAATGATAGAATATTTAGAATCAGATTATAAAGTTTTATTATATGCTGATGGATTAACATCTAAAGAATATATTACCGTGAAAGATGGTGAATTTTTAGTTGATGATTTTGATTTAAAAGATAACTGTTTGAATATATTTTTAGTTTCAGAGAATATAAATAAAATATTTACAGAAGTAGATATTGCTAAGTATTATAATTTTAAAAATTATGAAACAATCGGAGATAAAATATTTATTGATGTTGAGATTGAAGATATGGCTGATATGACAGTTAGTAATAGATGTGTGTATAAAAAATATTTAGCAGACCACGTAGATGATACCGATTACTATTCAGATTATAGACCATCAATGACAGATTTATTTGGTCAGTTACTAACAGATGAAAATGCTGACGCACTTTTAAAAAACATGCTAGAAGATTATGATGGTGACTATTTAAAAGAACAAGATATTGATTTTAAGTCAATTAAAAGTGATTGGCATCATTTAAATAATTTACGCAATGAACTATGTGGTGATATTTTAAATATGTATTCGGATTGGGAATTGCAAGATCAATTTTACAAAAATGTTCAAGAGGTTAAAGATTCATTTAATAAAAAATTAGAAGAGGACTTTGAATATAAAATAGTCAAAGAAGAAAGAGAAAAGAGTTATATGATTGGTGGTGAGGAAAAGAAATACACGGATAGTGTAACCGTTTATAGAATCTACTTCGATAATTTCCTAATTGATAGTTATGATAGAGAAGATATTTATAACTGGGATGCCTATGATTTACTAAGAGAGTATTGCGCAAATAATATAAGTTATGAGTTAAATCCACGATTTAGTGATTATGGTAATGTTGATTACAAAGAGTTTAATCAAGAAGTTGCATCAATGTTAAAATAAAAGCCAAGATTTACTTGGCTTTTTTCTTTGTTTTGTTTGGATATAATTCTTCCTTAGCTAAATTAAAATTATTTTTGGTTTCATCTGATATTGTTGGGTTTATTATTACATATCGATTTCCTACCCACTTAGAATTTCTAAATTCTAGTTTAGCTCTGTTAATTTTTAAATAAGCTTTTAGATAATTAATATCATAACTAACATCTAAGATAAAATATTCTCTATATTGTTGCAAATATCTTTTAAACTTATCTTTATTTAGTCCTATTTTCTTAAATTCAGCTAAATGAGAATTTTTTGTACGACCATCAACAGCAATTTCACGATAGATATTTATAAATTTTATTATATCGGCATAATCATCAGCTTCCAAAATAAGTTTCAATTGTTCCGCTCTTTCATGTTGAATTTTATGCTGCTAAAAAATCATTTAGTTCAAGTGATTCCTCTTCAACAACTTCACATATTTTAATTTTCCTTCGGTAATAACCATTATTCTCTTTTAATTTTAAAAGATTTTCTTCTTTAATAATTCTACCATCTACAATGTATATTTTACTCATTTTTATGCTTACAATTTTTATGATGAATAAAGTCTTTTATACCTAAATATAATGTAAATAACCCTATACCGGCCCATATAATATTAATAATTGGATTGTGTAAAATGTGTTCTATAAATGTTTCATCGCTACAATGTGAGTGTGAAATCGATACTAAAAGTAAAGATTGTATAAATTGTATAAGATGTATTGAAGCATGTATAAAATTTAATAAACCAATTGATATTAATGCTATTTTATTTTTCATATTATTTTTTTTATTTTTTCGTCTCTTATATCAGATAATGACTTATATGGTTCGTTTAATTCCTTTTCAATTTTAAGTATTTCGTCTTTCTTGTTATTTAGCAATATTTGAGCATCAGCATCTGACATTAATGATTTAGTATCATTTGGTGAGTAAAATGAGTACATATCCTTGTCTAAATTATGATAGTACCAGAAGTCTTTAACAAAAAATTTTAACTCAGATAAATGCTTTTTAACCTTTCGTCTTTCTATTCCGTTTATTTTATAAGTAGGTTCATTATTCATTCAACAAAGATAATAAAATTGTATCAAATTCTTGATAGTCTTTATCAATTATAAATAAGAAATTATAACCACTTTTAATGCAATAATTTTTCTTAGCTATATTTTTTTCTATATCATAGTTATATGTATATGAAGATTTTATTTCAACTATCAAGTTAAAATCTGGTAAGTAGAAGTCTGGATGATAATAGTGTATATTTCCATATAATTCATACCTTATAGGAACTAACTTCTCAATATTTACTTTACTGTGGTATTTGTTCAGAAAGTCGAGTTCATATGTACCTTGATATGTTAAATTTGTATAAATATGTAGGCCGTTTATTTTATTACCAAACCAAGACTTATTATAACTACATGCTGCTTGTGATACATTATGAACACCATATCTTTTGAATACAGTATCTTTAACTTTATCCTTAAAACTATTTGAGCTTCTATAATCATCTACACCATATCTTTCAATACTTGTTTCTTTTATTTTAAACTTATATTCATTTGTATTTACAAACCAGCCTCCATAATTATTAAAGAAGGTCATTTTTTGTTTTACTAATATTTCATTTTTTTGCTCTATCGTTTTTTCTTTATATGTTAATGATATTTTATTTGATATTTGTTTTGATTTTGTTGGATTATCAACACCATACCTATCTATACATGTTTTCTTTGCTTGTTGTCTACCACAAATTTTACATCTATATTCATACTGCGTTTCTATTTGCTTACAGTAATTAACATATAAAACCTTATTTTCTTTATAGCAATTCTGACATTTTACATTTATTTCACATTTGGAATACCTTGGTAAATGTTCTATTAAAATATCAACATATTCACCAACCAAACATTGATAGCCTAAATTTATATATTTATTAATATGCTTAGAGTTCATCTTAACACTAACTTTCTTATCTATTATCATATTTTATAATTGACATTTATTTATATATTAAAAAATACCACTTTGATACCACTTATTTAAACTTTTTCACAAAAAGAAATATACATATTATGAATAAAAAAATACCCACTGATGAAAAAAAAGTGAAAATTTCAATATCCATAGATCCTATTTTAAATAAAAAAGTAGAGGAAATATTAATAGATAAAAAAATTTATAAAAAATCACGATTTATAGAATCTCTAATAAAAAAATTTATAAAAGAAGAATATGATAATTAACTTAAAAAGTCCAACAGAACTATCTGGATTCTATGTAATCTATGAAGGATCAACAAATTTAGAAAAAGCAGGATGGTATGGGCTCACACATCTAATGGAGCATTTGACGGCTAAGTCCATCGATCATTTACAAGATGATTTTGATAGATTGGGTATCGATTGGAATGCATATACATCTTCTAACGAAGTTGTTTTCTATATGTCTGGTTTGGAAAGTAGTATTTCTAAATATAGAAATACTTTCGCAAAACTATTGTCTGAATTTAAAGTAACAGAAGAAGAATTTGAAAATGAAAGAAAAATCGTTCTTGAAGAATATGCTGATGTATTTAATTCTCAAGAGCAGGTTCATATGTTAAATCTTAATAGAAAACTATTCAACGATTACGATCCAATTGGATTGAAAGAAGATTTAGAGAATCTAACTTTTCAAGATTGTTTAGATTTCTTTGAGTTACAATATTCAAAACCAACAAAAATTATCAATGTATCGAAAGACACGCCATATAATGATGATAGTATTGAATTTCAGAAACATGAGGTTAAAACTAAATTAGAATTTGGAAATCACGATGTTACTTTAGAATTGGGTAATGAGTTTAAAGATAAAACATCATTAGCAGTTTTATCACCAGTAATTGAAGATGATTTTGCTTATGTTCATTTTATCAATAGTATGCTCTCTTTAGGGTTAAAGTCACCACTTTATCAAGAAGTTCGTGAAAAGAAAGGATTGGTTTACTATATTCACTCTTATCTATCAAGAAGTAATGATAAAGGTGTTAATATAATGGCTACGCTAACATCTAATAAGAATGTTGACGAAGTATTGGAAGCAATCAAATTAGTTGTTACAAATCCTGATAAATTTTTAACACAAGAGAGATTTGAAATTATCAAGGATTACTATGATGTTAGAAAGAAAAAAGATGAAATTAATCTATACAAGAATATTGGACAATATTTAAGCCCACAAGGCTGGAGTGTTTATGATATTTTAGATGTCCTAACATTTGATAAAATCAAAGAAGTTTATGCTAAGTACTTTGATTTTGATAAGTTCTATGTATCAACTGATAAAACTGAATTTGTAGAAGAATTAGTGTAAAGCGTTATTATGAATAAAGGAGATATATTAATTTGTAAAAAGGATTGTTATTGTAATAGTAATTTTAATATAAAGAACAATAAGTATATTATTAAGAATATATGTGATAATGGTAAAAGTAATGTAAATGTTTATGTTAGTACCGATTGTATTTATGGTGATGGTGTTTCTACACCATTTTCCATACATAGGGATTTTGATAAATCATTACCACATTCCTCATTTATTTTAGATGATTACTTTATTTCATTAGTTGAGTTTAGACATAATAAATTAAAAAAGTTGGTGTAATGGTTACAATTGATAAATAGACCAGGTTAATATGGATACGGAAGAGGGTAAGTTATTACTTGCTGCTCTTTCGATATTAACATCTATGGATAAGTCTGATATTCATTCAGAAGGATATGGTAGCTCAAGCTACATAGGTGACGTTATGATTAAGGTCAATGAGTTGGCTAATAAAGTCTTTTATGAAAAAGAATGGGAAAGCTATCAAATAATTAAGAAACGTGAAGATAAATTAAATGACATTGGAATATAGTAAAGGTGATAAGTTAAGATATATTGGTGAACCAGATATTAGTTTTTCAACAAATAGATTTAGCTATGTTATTGATTTAATTAATTCTTTAAATATTGTTGTAATTCAAGATGATGATGGTTTAATACATAAATATTCCGAACATGTCGTACGTAGAAATTTTATAACAGTGTATGAATATAGAGAAAAGATAATTGATTTGATTTTAAAATGTTAATATTATATATTTTTTGGTAATTTAAAATATACTTTAATATTTTTAATTCCAGAGTTATCCTGTATAGATTTTTCTATTTGGATACTTTTTGTAAAAGTAGGATCATATCCATATTGATGTATTATTCTTATTGTTGTACCCCAATCCTCTATAAAATCTACAAATGTTAGAAAGTTATTTTTAATGCTACTCCATTTAAATATTAAAGGAAATAATGGTGATAATGGTGGCAAACCTTTATAAATATTAATTTCACACATATCTCCCATAATTAAAATTTTTGTTGTAAAATCTTTATCGTTTATATCAACTAATAACTCTTCTATAAAATTATAAATTTCAGTTTCTGAATATGACTCATTAATTGTTTTTAAATATTTCATAATCATATATATTAATTGTTTATATATAAGTATATGAAATATTTAGAAAAATTTGAATACTTTAATGAGGAAAAAGATAATAGGCCTATTAAGGATATTATTAAAAATGCAAGAATTCCAAATAATTTAAAAGAAGAAGCTAATAAGTACTTAACTTCTGGTACTTATGTCAATAAGAGTAGAATCTTTGGACTTACTTTACATGAAGATTTAAAGAAAATAATTAGAGAAAATCAACTACCATCTGGATTTAGCATGGGTATTGATAAAGATGGATATTTTATACACACACATAGAGCAAGATGTAAGTCATGTGAAAATGTGTATGATATATCTAAAAAAGATATAAAATTTATAGATTCGACTGGTTAGAATTAAATATAAATTTTATATTTTTTAATTTTTTGCAACAAATTCATATACATAAATTATAATATAAAATTATTAATAATTTATGTATAATGTTTAGCAATCAAATAGTAATCGATTTTAAAAAATGGTTAGGTAAAGAAGGAATTAGTTTTTTCTCACATCTTAAAGGATTATCTGGTAGCATAGCACCAGTATTAAAATTAAATTATAAGCGTAAAGGTATGCCGGTATATCCTGTGCATTTACGAGAAGGTATGTCAATAAGAAATTGGATGCGCAGTCAGAAAGAATTTGAAAAATATTCTGCTGATGATTTTGATAATTATTGGATATTACTAGTTGAAGAGGCAATTAAATAATTTTTTTCAAAACTATTTTCATCAATATTTAATTTTGATGAAAAATATCTTTTAGCGACTAAATAAGTATCTATTTTATATCTTAATGAATTGCTATTATTTGTTTCAAAAGATAATATAATTATATTGTCTTTTTTATTATAAAGGTTATATTTCATAATCTATATATTTAATAACTTCATTTACTAACTTATTTATTTCATTTTCTAAAATATTAGTATTTTTAAAATTACCATCATAGTAATTTATACCTTCATTTAAGTATATAGATTTAACTAATTTATCAGGGACATCTATACCTGAATATCTACATTGATAAACAAAAGGTTTTACTATATCATCTAATTTAATATCATCCTTCTTTGGATTAAAAGTTTCTGGATAATTACCATCTGAATAATCATCCGCACCATTATCACCATAGACAAAAAATGATCCTATTTTACCTTCTAGATGATTTCTCATTAAATCATTATATTCACCATTAGCAAATATTGGTCCTATAACATCAGCTTTTTTAATATCTTTACCAAATAATTGGTGTGCTTCATCTTTAGTAATAGTAGAGTTTACACAAACTAATCTATCAAAAAAAGCTTTTACTTGTGATGTTAGTGAAAACCAATGGATTGGACTAATAATTAAAAAAGCATCATTATCAAGTAATTTCTGATATATATCTAAATCGTGCATAAGATCCGGTCTTTTAGTACTACCTTTTTTATAGCAATTACATGGGAAGTTACACATTAAACCACCACCGGAAGATACGCAGCCTTTACATGGTTGTATAATAGGTTTATTTGGATAGCTACCAATAGATAGGTCAATAAAATCAAATTCTGCTAAATATTTACTTTCTTGTAAAATTTTATTAACTATTGTAATAACTTTACTATTCATATGTGGACAGCTATTAACGCTTCTAGGTGAGCCACTTATTATAAGTATTTTTTTATATTCTTCTGTAAATTTCTTTATATTTTCCATATAATTATATATAAATAATTATATGGTGATAATAAACATATTATAATCTTTCAAGAGCCTCAGTTATCATTTCTTGAAAACATGTACCACCATTGTAAAATTTAGTCATAAAAGTTATACTATCATCATCATTTTTTATTAACTTCATAGAATATTCATCATCATCATCTTCTTGATGCTCAATAAACTCATAAACTTTATCTTTAATTAGTAAGAAGCTACCCGGTTGGTAATCACCAAATTCATCATTATATTGTTCTAACCAAGTTTTATTATAAGATTTTAATTCTTTTGATTCACATTTTTCTTTGCAAAAGTCTTCAATTGTTTGATTATCAGGTAAAGTTATTTCTTTCACCTTACCAAAGTGAAATTCTGTGTGTGACATATTATTTTAAAATTTTGTTTAGTTGTTCTTCACTATATTCTACAATATATGGTTAATTATTCTTCAAGATTATCAAATTCTTTTTTATTAGATTCATATATAATTACCTTCTTTTATCATTAATAAAAATTATAATCTCATACATTTCTTTTTCAACAAGATAACTCTCCAATATTTGTACTTCATTTTTTGACAGTGATTTAACCCAATTAATTAGATTAATATTATGTGTTATTTCATCACCTTCTTGTAGAAAATCAAGTAGAATTGTTCTAACGTCGTCTCTTATAAGATTAATATAATATTCACTTGCTTCTACAAAGCACATATCATCACCGTCAAGAACGTCAGACATTATATCAATAACATTATCATAACTTATATCATAATCAAAGTCGCTTCTAATAAATTCGACTAATAATCCAATAGCAAGTTTTTTATCTTCTATTTTACTTACTTCATTTTTAAAATGATAAACACTTTCCCAAGATTTGTTTGCGAAAATGTCATATACTATTTCAATATCTTTATACATTATATTTGTGTTTAAATTGTAAAATAAATTCCCCAACCCAAAGGATAATCATTATTATCTCGTTTTTCCCAATTTGATACAAATCGCATCATATACTGATAAATTCTATCCTTTTTTAAATCTCCGGTAGCACCTATACAATATTCAACATTCATATCTAAATCTTTTAATATCCATACTAATCTAGAAAAAACATCAATCGATTCTTTTTTATCAGTTAGAACTTCATAATTATTCATATCAGTTATCGAATTGTCAAATTCAGAAAAAGCAATGTGCCATATATCATTATTAATTTCTTTAAAAATATCCAATCTATACTCGTAATGTGATTTAGATTTAAATTTTATTAAAACTTGATTATTTGTTTTTTCTAAAATTTCATAGTTACAAGGTATTCCTTCAAATATTTCTTCATTTATATTATGTTGTTCCCTATAAAATTTAGGTGGAAAGGATCCAACACAATAAATTTCATTTTTAGAATCTAATCTATTGGTACCATATTTATTTAGATAATTCTTATAATCTTCTATACTCACTGGTATTCTATTTTTCATACATTATTTATTACTTCACCTATCTTTATATCTCTAATCAAAGAGTTAATATTATTCATATCGTTTTTAAAACTTTTTTTAAATTCTCTATCTAATTTAAATATTTCGAGATGACTATCTAAATAATTTTTTATAATTGTGAAAGTATATTTTAAATTTTCTCTTTCAATTATTATATCTGATTTTGGAGTTTCAATATAAATAATAAAAAAATCATCTCTTACACAATTTTCACTCATTTTATTACAAAATTTATTTATTTTTTTACAATTATAATTAAAAGCATTTACTATTTCTAAATTAGTATATTCATTGCCAATTCTAATGTGTACATGTTCAACACCGTTTTGTGAAATATAACTATCAAAACTTACATCATAATTTATGAATATATTTTGTGCTAATTCTAATATTGTGTTATTTTCCATATTTATGATTAATTGTTTGATTAATTAAATCATTTACTTTTCTCCAAAATACAGTATTATTATCAACCAATGTTGAAATTTGCTCATAACCTAAACATCTTATTCTACTTGAAAATACTTTTGTCTCTGTTATCCAGTGTAGACCTCTTGCATTAGTAAATACTATCATATTAGTCTTAGTATCTTTATCAACCTCATAGTTAACAATAGATTGTAATCCAAATTGTTTAATATCATCTTGTGTTAGTTCGGTTGTGTCATTAGCACGAAATTTAACTTGAACAGTAAGAGGTTTTTCATCCATACCTTCTCCTATACCATCTACACCATAATCATCGATTGGTGGTGCTGGTTTATAGTCATAGACACCTATTCTATTATCTGCTGCAAGTATTTTAAAGAAACATTCAGCGAATATTTCAAATAGGTCACCTTTTACTTTGTTAGCATCTTTATAAGCGAGTTTTTCAAAGTCTTTGGAGATTTTGACAATTCGGTTGGAAAGTTTGGATAGGGTCGTGGTGTCTTTGAGTAATTTATCAAAGATAGTGTTGTCTTTGTTAAATAAATTAACGAATCCGGTATGTGTTATCATTTTAAAAATATTTAGCGATGCTTTTTATAAATTGCCATTTTCTATTATATAGAACAATAGAATATTTTCTGTTATTTTCTGCCATATTTCCTACATAAAATGGAGATATTTTCAAATTTTGTTTATATAAATTATTTTTAGAATCTTTATAAAATATACATATTAGTGTAGGCTTACAGTACCAGTGATTAAATTGCAATGTATCCCCACATTTCATATCCGTTATATTACATTTCTTATATGGTGTGATATTATTCTTATTAATCCCAGATATTTTAATATCATACATATCTCCTTTTATAATTCTTATTGTAGGTCTGAGAATTGTTATAACATAGCCTTCTTTTTGTTTCAATGTCTCTGATGTTAGTCCGTTATTATCATCACCATAGTTATCTATAACAAATTCACAATATTCTTTATCTAATAAAAATAATCTAATGAATAAAATAAATGATATGGTTAATGCTACTATTGAAATAATTAATGCTATTGTCATAATTTTATTATTTTTCTATATCTATAAATTCTTTCCAAAAATCTTTTCTAAATGTAGATATTATTTTTTTATTATATTTATCACCTAAAGAATTTTTAAATCCCATAATATCACGAATAAATTTATCTGTCTGCATTGCTTTTTTAATGTTATATAAATTATCTAAATTATCTATAATAGCATATGAAAACTGTGTTAAGCCATAATCACCATTTTCATCAACATAAATACCAGTTGCTCCATTACCCCATATTAATTTTGTGATAAAAAAATCTTTTTTATGGCTGGAGTAGTAAAATGTTGGTATATTTCCTTTATCGGGACTCTTTACTGTATAAACACACGGGTATATATGTACTTCATCTTTTATCCTTTTCATCCAATTCTTTCTTGTCTCATAAAAAGAATAACTATGTAAGATTTCAACTCTATCTTCTCCTTCTTTAGCTACTAGTTTTTGTATATCATTGATATTTTCATCTGATATAAATTCAACTCTGGATATATCAAGCGTTTCAACTTTATCACTAACATTTAATATTTCGGTGATATTATTATCATTTGCAATATTTTGTAGAATATAATAATCAAAATTAATTGCGGCATCAAAATACTCCTGTCCTTGTCTGAATGAGTGTAATTTTAAATAAAGCATATTCCTACTTTTTAGTAAATTCTGTGTTTCTTTAAATACACCATCAACGTTTCTCCATCCACCAGGATGCACCATAATCATATAACCACCATCCACCAATAGAGATACTGATTTCTGTACAAATAAATGCCATAGAGGTTGTGTTTTTTTAAAACCCTCCTTTCTCATTTGATA
>Ga0075163_10002984_pt1 | contig 22781 bp, 19 predicted proteins | sample JI1023141ADNA_FD_71478 | JGI IMG/M metagenome (GOLD analysis project Ga0075163, IMG submission 71478) | Wastewater effluent complex algal communities from Wisconsin, to seasonally profile nutrient transformation and Carbon sequestration -... | ecosystem: Engineered > WWTP > Effluent > Algae... | reverse complement strand
AATGGCTGGATCAGGCTTTCGCCCATTGTCCAAAATTCCCCACTGCTGCCTCCCGTAGGAGTCTGGGCCGTGTCTCAGTCCCAGTGTGGCTGGTCGTCCTCTCAGACCAGCTACAGATCGCAGGCTTGGTAAGCCTTTACCCCACCAACTACCTAATCTGCCATCGGCCGCTCCAAACGCGCGAGGTCTTGCGATCCCCCGCTTTCATCCTTAGATCGTATGCGGTATTAATCCGGCTTTCGCCGGGCTATCCCCCACGTCTGGGCACGTTCCGATGTATTACTCACCCGTTCGCCGCTCGCCGCCAGGTTACCCCGCGCTGCCGCTCGACTTGCATGTGTAAAGCATTCCGCCAGCGTTCAATCTGAGCCAGGATCAAACTCTACAGTTCGATCTTGAAATTTATACTCTTTCGAGTTAACTCATTTAAACGGAATTGAAGTGAACTTCACTTCTGTTCTCATGAGCGTTTGATAGTTCTGAAAAGAACTTGGCAATTGCCCTCAAACGCCCACGCTTATCGGCTGTATTTTTTTAATGAACCGCGCAAAACTTACTTGCTTTGCGTTTGCTTGCTGCGATCAGCGAAGCCTTGAATTATGACACGCTTTTGAATAACCTGTCAATCTTCGGGGTTTCTACCGATTTCGATTTGCGTTGACTTCTTCAAGAAGTCGCTGCGCTGTCGTTTTCAGTAGAGCCTTGAATTATGACCTGTTTTCGTAAAACCTGTCAACCTTCAGGGTCTTTATCGATTTCGATCAGCGAGCCGATCGTCCTCTTGCCCCTCGGATCGCGGGCCGAGGCCCCCTTCACCGACTTCGCTGAACTGGCTGCGATGCAGTGATCAGCGAAGCCCTAGACTATAGCATCGTTTTTTCGACCCTCGCAAGCTCTTCGAAGAAATTTTTGAAGAGCCTTGGGGCGGCCCTCTTCTCACTCCTATCTCTTCATGGCCCTGATCACCCTGCTGGATGCGCAACTCGCCTTCGGCCACTTACCCCTGCTCGATCACGCCGAGTTCGCCCTGGAGGCGAACGAGCGCGTGGGCCTCATTGGCCGCAACGGCGCGGGCAAGTCCTCGCTGCTGAAGATCCTGGGCGGCCTGGAGCGCGCCGACGACGGCGCGCTGCAGTTGCGCCAGGGCCTGCGCGTGGCCTATGTGGCGCAGGAGCCCGCGCTGCCGACACTGGCCAGTGTGTTCGACACGGTGGCGCAGGGACTGGCGCCGCTGCGCGCATTGATCGACGGGTATTCCTCCGGTGCGGGCGATCTGGATGCGCTGCAGGCGCGGATCGAGGCGCAGGATGGCTGGACCTGGCGTCAGCGCGTGGACGAGACCCTGCACCGCCTGCGGCTGGCGGCCGACGCCCCGGTGGGGCAGCTTTCGGGCGGCACGCGCAAGCGGGTGGCGCTGGCGCAGGCGCTGGTGACGCGCCCGGACGTGCTGCTGCTGGACGAGCCGACCAACCACCTCGACCTGGACGCCATCCAGTGGCTGGAGGATCTGCTGATCGAGTTCAAGGGCAGCGTGGTGGTGATCACCCACGACCGTGCCTTCCTGGACCGCGTGGCCACGCGCATCGTCGAGCTGGACCGCGGCAAGCTGCTGTCGTACCCCGGCAACTTCGCGCGCTACCAGGTCCTGAAGGACGAGCAGATGGCGCAGGAGGCGACGATCAACGCCCGCGCCGACAAGCTGCTGGCGCAGGAGGAAGTGTGGATCCGTCAGGGCGTGGAGGCGAGGCGCACGCGCGCGCAGGGCCGCATCAACCGCCTGCAGGCCCTGCGCGCGGCCCGCGCGGCGCGGCGCGAGGCGGTGGGCCGCGTGCGCATGGACGTGGACGCCGGCGCCCCCGGCTACCAAGGCAAGCTGGTGGCCGAACTGCAGGACGTGTGTCTGGCCTTCGGCGACAAGGCCATCGTGGACGGCCTCGGCACCACCATCCTGCGCGGCGACAAGGTGGGCTTGATCGGACCCAACGGCGCGGGCAAGACCACGCTGCTCAAGCTGATCCTGGGCGAGCTGGCACCCGACGCCGGCCGCGTGCGGCGGGGCGCCAACCTGCAGGTGGCGTACTTCGACCAGATGCGCGCGGCGCTGGATCTGGACGCCACGCTGGAGGATTTCATCAGCCCCGGCAGCGAATGGATCGAGATCGGGCCCCGGCGCCAGCACGTCAAGAGCTACCTGGGCGACTTCCTGTTCAGCCCGGCGCGCGCCGCCTCGCCGGTGCGCAGCCTCTCGGGCGGCGAGCGCAACCGGCTGCTGCTGGCGCGGCTGTTCGCGCGCCCGGCCAACGTGCTGGTGCTGGACGAGCCGACCAACGACCTGGACATCGACACGCTGGAGCTGCTGGAGGACCTGCTGCAGACCTACGAAGGCACGGTGTTCCTGGTCAGCCACGACCGCGCCTTCCTCGACAACGTGGTCACCAGCACCCTGGCCTGGGACGGCCCCGGCCAGTGGCGCGAATACGAGGGCGGCGTGCAGGACTGGCTGGCGCAGAGCGCGCGCTGGCAGGCGCTGCGCGAGCCGCCCGCGCCAATCAAGGGCCAAAACGTGCCGGAGCCCGCACCGGATCAGCGCCAGCAGCCCCCAAAAAAGAAGCTCTCGTACAAGGACCAGCGCGAGCTGGACGCGCTGCCCGCGCGCATCGAGGCGCTGGAGGCCGAGCAGGCCGGCCTCCGCGCGGCGCTGGCCGATGGCACGCTCTACCAGGCTGACCTGCCCCGGGCCGTCGCGCTGCAGGCGCGCGACACGGCGATCGAGGACGAACTGCTGGCGGCGCTGGAGCGCTGGGAGATGCTGTCCGGCTGATTCGCTATCTTATCGATAGCTTTATATGCAATACCCGAGCCGGCATTTGGCCGATACAGCTTATTTTTCCTTCACCGGCCGCGCCCAGTTGGCGATGCTGACCTGCCGGCCCCGCGACACGCTCAAGGCGCCCGGTGGCGTGCTCTTGGTGATGGTGGAGCCGCCGCCCACCGTGCCGCCGGCGCCGATGGTCACCGGCGCCACCAGCACGCAGTTGCTGCCCACGTGCACGTCGGGCTCGATCACGGTGCGGTGCTTGCGGGCGCCGTCGTAGTTGGCGGTGATGCTGCCGGCGCCGTAGTTGACGCGCTCGCCCACGGTGGCGTCGCCCAGGTAGGCCAGGTGGTTGGCCTTGGCGCCGTCGGCCAGCGTGGAGTTCTTCACCTCGACGAAATTGCCGACGTGCACCTCGCGGCCCAGTTGCGCGCCGGGGCGCAGGCGGGCGAACGGGCCGACCAGCGCGCCCTCGCCCACCTGGACGCCAGCCGCCTCGCCGTCGATGTGCGTGAAGGGCTGGATCACCGCGCCCGCCGCGATCCGCGCGTTGCCGATGTGGCAATAGGCGCCGATCCGCGCGCCCTCGCCCACCTCCACCCGCCCGGTGAAGATGCAGCCCACGTCGATCTCCACGTCCTGTCCGCACACCAGTTGCGCCGGCAGGCCGGTGCGTGCGTCGTCGCGCAGGTCGAAGCGGGCCGGGTCGGCCAGGCGCACGCCCTGCTCCATCAGCGCCTCGGCCTGGCGCAGCTGGTGGGCGCGCTCCAGCGCGGCCAGTTGCAGCGGGCTGTTGACGCCCGCCACCTGCAGCGCGTCCTGGATGCGGTGGGCCGCCACCGGCACGCCGTCGGCCACGGCCATGGCAACGACGTCGGTCAGGTAGTACTCGCCCTGGGCGTTGTCGTTGGAGAGGCGCGCCAGCCAGCCGCGCAGGTGGCGCGCCGGCACGGCCATGATGCCGCTGTAGACCTCGGTGATGGCGCGCTCGGCCGCGCTGGCGTCCTTCTGCTCCACGATGCGCCGCACCGCACCATCGTCGCCGCGCACGATGCGGCCATAGCCCGCCGGGTCCGGCAGGGTGACGGTGAGCAGCGCCAGCCGGCCGCCCGCCGCCGCGTCCACCAGCGCCTGCAAGGTGGCCGCCTGGGTGAGCGGCACGTCGCCCGAGAGCACCACCACGGTGCCGTCGCCGGGCAGCGCGGGCAGGGCCTGCTGCACGGCGTGGCCGGTGCCCAGTTGCGGCTCCTGGCGCACGAATTTCAGATCAAAACCGGCTCTAGCCCTTGTCCCTCCTAAGATGGATGCTTCTACTTCAGGAGCGCCGTGGCCAGTCACCACCACCGCCGATCGGGCCCGCAGTTGCGCGGCGGTGCCCAGCACGTGGCACAGCAGCGGCCGGCCGGCCAGCGTCTGCAGCACCTTGGGCCGCTGGCTCTTCATGCGCGTGCCCTTGCCGGCGGCCAGGATGACGACGTCGATGGTGTTCATGGAGGGGTGGGGGTGGAGGAAGGGGATGACAGGCCGCGGTCCAGCATGGCGATGACTTCGTCGGCGAAGTCGGCGTAGCTGAGCGTGCCGCCGGGGCGCAGCCAGGTGAAGGTCCAGTTGATCATGCCGAACAGCGTCATGGCGACGGCGGTCTCGTTGTGCTTGTTCACGCGCTCGGGGTAGGCGCGGCGCAGGAAGCGCGTGACGGCCGAAACCACGTCGCGCTGGCGGTCGAGGATGACCTCGCGCTGCTCCTCGCCCAGGAATTGCGCGCTGCCCAGCAGCGCGGCGTGGCGCGTGGCCGAGGTTTCGTATTCGCGCAGAAAGGCGCGCACCAGTTCGTGCAGCGTGGCGCGCTCGTCCAGCGCCTGGCGGTGCGCGGTGGCCTCGACCTGGCCGATGATGGCCAGCAACTTCTGCGTGTAGCGGTCCAGCAGGTCGGACAGGATCGCTTCCTTGCTCTCGTAGTAGTGGTAGAGCCGCGCCTTCGACGTGCCGCAGGCGGCGGCGATGTCGTTCATGCTGGTGGCCGGGTAGCTCTGGCGCGCGAAGCAGGCCGCCGCGACGTTCAGGATTTCGTCGCGCCGCAACTCGTGGTGGGCGGAAACGGGGCGGGCCATGGGGGTTCGGGGCGGAATTATCCGTCCGCGCCGGACGCCAGCGCCTGCTCGACCGCCCGCACGCGCGCGGCGTGGATGCGCGTGCCCACGGCCGGGCCGCGCTCGCCCGCGGCGTGCGCGGCCTCGGCGATGGGCGCGGTGGCCACGCCCCGGGCGGCGGCCAGCGCGGCCAGCAGGCGCGGGCGCTGCGGGTAGGCGTCTTCCTCCATGCCCAGGCGGCCGCGCGCGTCGCACTCGCAGGCCAGCAGCGCGTCGCCGAAGCGCGCCGGCTTGCGCAGCGCGTCGCAGCGCTCGAGCAGGCGCACCAGGGCGGCGGCGTTCAGCTCGCCGCTGCGGTGGATGTTGCCGTGCTCGCGCGCCACCACGTCGGCCAGCGCGGTGCAGTCGGCGGGCACGCGCAGGCGCGCGCCCACGGCCTGCAGCAGCCGGGCGCTGCGCTGTTCGTGGCCGATGTGGCGCGGCAGCGCGTCAGCGGGCGTGGTGCCCTTGCCCAGGTCGTGGGTGACACACGCCCAACGCACCGGCAGCGGAGCCTGCAGGCGCGCGGCCATCTGCAGCACCATCATCACGTGCACGCCGGTGTCCAACTCGGGGTGGTATTCGGCGCGCTGGGGCACGCCCCAGAGGCAGTTCAGTTCGGGCAGGACGGCGGCCAGGGCGCCAGTGGCGCGCAGCACCTCGAACATGCGCGCGGGGTGCGACTCCATCAGCCCGCGCGCCAGCTCCTGCCACACGCGCTCGGGCACCAGGTGGTCGGCCTCGCCGTCGCGCACCATGGCCCGCATCAGCCCCATCGTCTCGGGCGCGATGCTGAAGTCGTGGAAGCGCGCCGCGAACCGCGCCACGCGCAAGATGCGCACCGGGTCCTCGCGAAAGGCGTCGGTGACGTGGCGCAGCACCTTGGCGCGCAGGTCGCGCTGGCCGCCGAAGGGGTCGATCAACGCCGTTTCTGAATCAATTTGGCCGTCAGCCCGCATCCAATCTTCGCGAGCAGCTATTGAATTGATAGTCAAGTCGCGCCGCGCCAGATCTTCCTCCAGCGTCACCTCCGGGCTGGCGTGCACGGTGAAGCCGCGGTAGCCGCGCCCGCTCTTGCGCTCGGTGCGCGCCAGGGCGTGCTCCTCGTGCGTCTCGGGGTGCAGGAAGACGGGGAAGTCGCGCCCCACAGGCACGAAGCCGCGCGCGGCCATCTGCTCCGGCGTGGCGCCGACCACCACCCAGTCGTGGTCCTGCACGGGCAGGCCGAGCAGGCGGTCGCGCACCGCGCCGCCAACCATGTAGATTTGCATGCGCCGAGTGTAGAAGGCTGCCTCATGACCTCATCTCCCGACCTGCTGATCCGCCACGTCCGCCCCCTGGGTGCCGAGCCCGCCGACGTGCTGGTGCTGGGCGGCCGCATCGCCGCCCTCGGCCCCGGCCTGGCCGCGCCCGCCGGCTGCGCGGTGGAGGACGGCGGCGGCGCGCTGCTGCTGCCCGGGCTGGTCGAAAGCCACACCCACCTCGACAAGACGATGTGGGGCCTGGACTGGTACCGCAACGAGGTCGGCCCCCGGCTGATCGACCGGATCGACAACGAGCGCGCCTTGCGCGCCGCCAGCGGGCACGACGCGGGGACGCAGTCGATGGCGCTGGCGAAAGCCTTTCTGGCCCTGGGCACCACGCGCCTGCGCACGCACGTGGACATCGACACCGACGCCGGCCTGCGCCACCTCGAAGGCGTGCTGCGCACGCGCGCCGCGCTGCGCGAGGTGCAGCAGATCCAGATCGTCGCCTTTCCCCAGTCCGGCCTGCTGGGGCGCCCCGGCACCGCCGGGTTGCTGGACGCGGCGCTGGCCGCCGGCGCCGACGTGCTGGGCGGGCTGGACCCGTGCGCCATCGACGGCGACCCGGTGCAATCGCTCGACACCTTGTTCGCCCTCGCCGAGCGCCACGGCGCGCCGCTGGACATCCACCTGCACGAGCCGGGCGCCATGGGCGCCTTCTCGCTCGACCTGATCCTGCAGCGCACCGCCGCGCACGGCATGCAGGGCCAGGTGGCGATCAGCCACGGCTTCTGCCTGGGCGACGTGCCCGAGGCCGAAGGCCGCGCGCTGCTGGAGCGCATGGCGCGCCTGGGCGTGGCGCTGATCACCAGCGCCACGCCCTCCCGCTCGGTGCCGCCCTGGAGGATGTGCCTGGAAGCCGGCGTGACCGTGGCCGGCGGCAACGACGGCATCCGCGACGCCTGGACGCCCTACGGCAGCCCCGACATGCTGGAGCGCGCCATGTTCATCGGCCTGCGCCACAACCTGCGCCGCGACGACGAGATCGCCCTGGCGCTGGACTGCGTGACGCACGCCGGCGCGCGCGGCTGCGGCTTTGCCGCCTACGGCCTGGCGCCCGGCGACCGGGCCGACCTCGTGCTGGTGGAAGCGCAGACCGTGGCGCACGCGGTGGTGGCGCGGACCGCGCGGCGGCTGGTGGTGGCCGGCGGGCGCATCGTGGCGCGCCACGGCGCGCTGGTGGCCGCGGCCGTGCCGGCGTGAGGGCCGGCCGCGGCGGGCCGCGTCAGCGCCCCGTGCGGTACGGCTCCTCGAAGGGCAGGAAGTCCTGCTCCGCCAGCGCGCCGTCGATCCAGGCCGCCACGCCCGGCAGCGCGCACACGCGGTCCATGTAGGCGGCGACGTCCTCGGGCACCGGCAGCGCGTAGGTCCTGAAGCGCATCACCACCGGGGCGTAAAAGGCGTCGGCGATGGTGAAGCGGCCGAACAGCATCGGGCCGCCGTGCCCGGCCAGCAGCTCCTGCCACATCGCCACGATGCGCGCCACATCGGCACGCACGTCGGCCCGGTCGCGCCAGATGAGGGCGCCGGCCTCGGGCAGGCGGGCCTCGATGTTCATGCCGCAGGCGCCGCGCAGCGCGCCGAAGCCGCTGTGCATCTCGGCGCACACGCTGCGCGCCCGGGCGCGCGCGGGCGCCTCGCGCGGCCACAGGTGCAGCTCGGGAAAGCGCTCGGCCAGGTACTCGGCGATGGCCAGCGTGTCCCACACCGCCAGGCCGCCGTCGGTGAGCACCGGCACCTTGCCCGCGGGGCTGATGGGCCCCAGGCGCTGCTTGAACCGGGAATCGGCCGAGAAGGAATCGAAGCGCAACGGCACTTCCTCGAATTCGATGCCGGCCTGCCGCATCAGCACCCAGGGGCGCATGGACCAGGAGGAGTAGTTCTTGTTGCCGATGTAGAGCTTGAGCATGGGGTTCTCCGCGTGAAGCCCCCATGCTATCGGGGCCGCGGGCGATGGCCGATGACGAATGCCGCCGCCATTGATGCGGGCGGCGCATGGAAGCCGTCCAGATGGCCCCGCGGGAAGGCTGCCGCGCGCAGGCGGCCGCTGCACGGGCCAGGCATGGCTTTGCTAACCTGTCGCCATCCGCATGCCGACTTGAACAGGATTCAACAATGCCCAGGGACGGCTATGGCGACGTGCTCGCCTTCATCCACGTGGCGCGCGAAGGCAGCTTTACCCGCGCCGCGGCGCAACTGGGCGTTTCGCCGTCCGCGCTCAGCCATTCGGTGCGGACGCTGGAGGCGCGCATGGACGTGCGGCTGCTGACGCGCACCACGCGCAGTGTGGCGGTGACGGAGGCGGGCGAGCGGCTTCTGGCCCATGTGGCGCCGCATTTCGAGGACATCGACGCCGAGCTGGCGGCGGTGAGCGAGCTGCGCAAGAAGCCCTCGGGGCTGGTGCGCATCACCGCAGCGGAATTCCCCGCCACTTACCTGATATGGCCCAAGTTGTCGAAGGTGCTCCCGGACTACCCCGATCTCACCGTGGAAGTGACGGTGGATTACAACCGCACGGACATCGTTTCCGAGCGCTACGACGCGGGCGTGCGCCTGGGCGACGAGATCGCCAAGGACATGATCGCGGTTCCCATCAGCCCGGACATGCGGATCGCGGTGGTCGGCTCGCCCGCCTACTTCGCGGACAGGACGCGGCCCAGGACGCCGCACGACCTGGCGGAGCACAACTGCATCAACCTGCGCCTGCCCACCCACGGCGGGCTGATGGTGTGGGACTTCCGCAAGGGCCAGCGCGAGCTCAAGGTGCGCGTGACCGGACAGTGGATCTACAACAGCATCTCGCCCATCGTGCGCGCCGCGCTGGCGGGGCAAGGCTTGGCCTTCGTGCCCGATGACGCGGTGGCGGAGCACATCGCCGAGGGGCGGCTGGTCCGCGTGCTGGACGACTGGTGCCAGCCCTACACGGGCTATCACCTCTACTACCCCAGCCGCCGGCAATCCTCCGGTGCGCTGACCGTCATCGTCGAGGCGCTGCGGTATCGGTAGCCCGCGCGCAAGACAGCGAAGCGCCGTTCCGCTTCGTAGGCCGCGCCCAAGCGCGGGCTGGGCTCATTGCTGAATTCCGCTCAACACCCCGTGCGGTATTTTGGACTTAATCAAAACAGTCCCGCCCTCTACGATTTCCTCCGCTGAGACAAATCAGGCGCAGACCATCCGCATGTTCATGCGGCAAGCGGGGTCTGCGCAGCTCACAGGAAGGAATCCCCATGAGAAAGAACCTCATCGCGGCAGGTACGTCGATCGTGATGATGGGCGCGGCGTCGGCACACGCCCAAGGCATCCAGATCACCCCCGCAGGCACCACGCCCACCACTCTGGGCACGGCGCAGAACTTCAACGGCCACGTCGCGGTGGACATCAAGTCGGCGGGCGGCAGCGGCCAGCACGGCAGCGTGGGCATGGTCGATTTCGCGCCCGGCGCGCGCACCGCGTGGCACACGCACCCGGTCGGCCAGTTGCTCATCGTCACCGACGGCAAGGGCTGGGTGCAGGAGGACGGCCAGCCCCGGCGCGAGATCCAGGCCGCAGACGTGGTCTGGATCAGCGCCGGCGTCAAGCACTGGCACGGCGCGGCACAGGCCCACGGCATGCGCCACCTGGCCATCGCCTACGTGCAGGGCGGCAAGAGTGCCGACTGGAAAGAACTGGTGAGCGATGAGCACTACAACGCCCGCTAGGCGCGGCGCCACCGCGCTCGCCCTGGCCCTGGGCGTGGCGGTCACCGGCTGCGCCGCGCAGAACACCGTGGAGCCGCAACCCATGGCGCACGCACAGGCCGCTTCGGAAACGCTGTCGGCCAGGCAGCAGGCCATTCCCCTGATCGCATCCTTCATGGCTGCGAGCGACATGCCCCGGCTCCACACCGCCCTGAACCAGGGGCTGGACGCGGGCCTGACCATCAGCGAAGCCAAGGAGGTGCTGGTGCAGCTCTACGCCTATGTCGGCTTTCCCAAAAGCCTCAACGCACTGGGTGAGTTGCTGAAGGTGGTGGAGGCGCGCAGGCAGCGCGGCATCCAGGATGCGCCGGGGCGCGAGCCCAGCCGCGCCATTCCCACGGGCGGCGACCTGGCCGCCGTGGGCAAGGCCAACCAGACGAAGATTTCCGGCGCGCCGGTCAAGAACGCCGTGACGGACTTCGCCCCGGTCATCAACCAGTTCCTGCAAGCGCATCTGTTCGGCGACATCTTCGAGCGCGACAACCTCGACTGGCCAAGCCGCGAGCTGGCCACCGTCGGCGCGCTGGCCGCGACGCCCGGCGTGGAGGCGCAATTGCGCTCGCACATGCGCGCCAGCCTGCGCGTGGGCCTGACGGCCGCGCAGTTGCGCCAGTTGGCCCAGGTGCTGGCCGAGCGCGGCGACGCGGACGCCGCCCAACGGGCCCGCGAGGCCCTGGCCGCCGCATCGGAAGACCGGCGATGAACTCCGCGCCGCGCTCCGCCCCGGCGGCGGCGTGACCGAGAAGAAGCTGGACTGACCAACCCAACCCCCGGAGAAATTCGACATGAAGACACATCCCGTCGCCCAAAATCATCGCCGCCAGTGGCTGGCCACCGCCGCCACGCTGGGCGTTGCCCCATGGCTGTTGTCCGCTTGCGCCCAGACGGCCAGCGCTCCGCGCCCCACGACAGACCAGCCCGCATCCGCCGCCCGCCGGCGCCTGGGGCCTTTGGAGGTGTTCCCCATCGGCCTGGGCGTCCAATGGCATCCCAGCGGCCCGCAAGGGGTCGTTGACCTGTACCAAAGCCGCACCACCCGGCAAGGCGGCGTCGCGCTCATTCGCCGAGCGGCGGATCTGTGCATCAACTTCTTCGACACCGCCGAGGTCTATGGCCCTTTCATGTCCGAGGAATTGCTCGGAGAGGCGCTGCAGGGCAGCCGGCGCGACCGCGCCGTCATCTCCACCAAGTTCGGCTTCGACGTCGATCCGACGACGGGCCAGCGGCGCGGCGGCGTGAACAGCCGCCCCGCGCACATCCGCCAGGTCGTCGAGGCCCAGTTGCGGCGCCTGCGCACCGACCGCATCGACCTGCTGTACCAGCACCGCGTCGATCCGAACGTGCCGATCGAAGACGTGGCCGGCACGATCAAGGACCTGGTCCGGCAAGGCAAGGTGCTGCACTACGGCCTGTCCGAACCGGGCTTGCAGACCATCCGCCGCGCACACAAGGAACACCCTGTGGCGGCGATTCAGAACGAATATTCGATGCTGTTCCGCGGCCCCGAAGCCCAGGTGCTGCCGCTGTGCGAGGAGCTGGGCATCGGCTTCGTGCCCTGGAGCCCGCTGGGCATGGGCTTCCTGGCCGGCACTGTCAAGGCCACTAGCCGCTTCGAGAAGCAGGACTTCCGCGCGGCCGCCCCGCGCTTCGCACCCGATGTGCTGCCGGCCAACATGGCGCTCGCGGAGCTGGTCCAGACCTGGGCGGCCCGCAAGAACGTCACGCCGCCCCAGCTGTCACTGGCCTGGCTGACGGCGCAGAAGCCGTGGATCGTGCCGATCCCGGGCACCACCAACGTGGCCCATCTGGAGGAGAACGTCGCCGCCGCCTCGATTTCCTTCAGCGCCGCGGAGTTGAAGGAGTTGAACGCGGCCGTGGCGGCCATTCCGATCCGGGGCGCGCGCCTGCCGCCGGCCGTGCTGTCGGCCACGGGCGTCGAGGCACCGCCGAAGCGGTGAAGTGCCTGGCCAAACCCACCGCACTTGCAAGGATCCATCCCATGAACACCATCCAGGCCACCGGGCGCCGGGCTCAGCGCCCGGCCGTGCGGCGCAGCGCGTCCAGCAATGCGGCGGTGCCGGCGGTGCCCAGCACCAGGGGGCCGACGGCGGCCAGCGGCGCGGGGGTGATGCCCAGCGCCGCCAGGCCGGGCACCTGCCCGCTGGCAACGTTGTCGACCTTCATCGAGTCGAGGTTGTCGCGGCTCATCAGCGGCTGGCCGGGCGCCCATTCCATCAGCAGCGCCTGCAGGCGGCCCAGCGGCGCGGGCACGCCGATCACCGGCCGGCCGCGGCCGCCGCGCACGCCGGCCCACTGCCCGGCCAGCCGCACCAGTTCGCGCAGGGTGTAGATGTCGGGGCCGCAGGCCTCGTAGGTCCGGTCGATGGTGGCGGGATCAGCCAGGGCGCGCACCAGCGCGGCGGCCACGTCGCGCACCCAGACGGGCTGGAAGCGCGCCTCGGCACCGGCCAGCGGCACCACGGGCAGCACGCGCTGCAGGCGGGCGAAGAGATTCAAGAAATGGTCGCCGGCGCCGTAGATGACGCTGGGGCGCAGCAGCGTGACGTCCAACCCGCGCGTCTGCGCGGCCTGGCGCAGCACGGCCTCGCCGCCGGCCTTGCTGCGCAGGTACATCGACGGCGCGCCCTCGGCCGCGCCCAGCGCGCTGACGTGCACCAGCCGGCGCACGCCGGCGGCGTCGCAGGCGGCGGCCAGGCGGCGCGGCAGCTCGACGTGCACGCGCTCGAAGTCGGCCGCGCTGCCGTGCAGGATGGCGATGAGGTTAACCACGGCGTCGTGGCCGGGCAGTAGCCGCGCCAGCGCGTCGGGCTGGGTGGCGTCGGTCTGCACCAGGCTCACGCGCGGCTGGGTCCACAACGCGCGCGCCGAGGCCAGCCGCCGCGTGGGCACGGTGATGTCGGCGCCCAGGCGCACCAGGTGCTCGATGAGGTGGCCGCCGACGAAGCCGGAGCCGCCGAGGACCAGGATTTTCGGCGTCATGCGATTGCTCCTATATAAATAGCTGTTAGCGCAATAACCGTACGGGTTGCAGGCCGATTTCTTTTGAAATTCCTCCTCATCAGGGCAGATCCCGCACCAGCACCGGCTCGTCCGCCGGGGCGGGGCCGACGCGGCCCAGCCGGCTCTTCAGCGACTGCGGCTGGCCGGTCAGCAGGGCGGCGTAGTCGGTGGTGTTGGACAGCACTTTCTTCACATAGTCGCGGGTTTCGCCGAAGGGCACGCTCTCGGCCCAGATGGCGCCTTCCAGCTCGGGGCCGTTGCGCCACGCGCGCGGGCGGCCGGGGCCGGCGTTGTAGGCGGCCGCCGCCAGGGGCATGGAGCCGCGGAATTCGTCCAGCGCCAGCTTGAGGTAGTTGGTGCCGATGAGGATGTTGGTGTCCAACTCGTTGATCTGCGCCGGCGCGAAGCCTTCCAGCCCGATGCGGCGCGCCGTCCAGCGCGCGGTGGCGGGCATGACCTGCATCAGCCCCGAGGCGCCGACGTACGAGCGCGCGTCCATGACGAAGCGGCTCTCCTGCCGGATCAGGCCGTAGACGTAGGCGGGGTCGAGCCCGATGGCCTGCGCCTGCCGCACCACGGCGCCCTGGTGCGGCATGGGAAAGCGCTGCGCGGCGTCGCTGAAGCCCTGGATGCGCTCGCTGGTGTTGATGCAGCGGTCCCACACCTGGCGCTGGCAGGCCAGGTCGGCGGCGGCGTAGAGCTGGCGCTCGCCCATGCCGCCGGGCTCGTGCAGGCTGGTCCAGTAATTCCATTCGCGCACGCCCTCGCCGCGCAGGCCCAGGGCGATGGCCTGCAGCGCGCGGGCGAGGCCAGGGTGGCGGCGCGCGGCCTCGCGCTCCTCGGGGGTGAGCGGCAACGGCGCGGACAGCGCGGCGGCGGGGCGGCCCAGTTCCTCGGCGGCCAGCTTCTCGTAGAAGCCGCGCCCGCCGGCGATGGTGTCGAGCACCTGGCGCGCGCGCTCGCGGTCGGTGTCGCCCTGCGCCAGGGCGAGCTGCGCGCGCCCCAGCCAGTAAACCCAGGCGGGGTCGCGGCGCGCCTCGTCGCCCATGGCGCCGATGGCCGATCGGACCGTGCGCCACTGGCCCTGGCGCAGCGCGGCGCGCGTCTTCCAGGCCAGCAGGTCGTCGTTCAGGTCCTGGTCGCGCGCCACCTTGGCGAAGTGCGCCGTCGCGCCGTCCTGCAGCTTGAGCGCGGCCTGTTTGCCGATCACGGCCCAGAGCCAGTGGCGCTCCTCGGGCGCGAGCTGCACGCTCCACTTGCTCTCCAACTGCGTGGCGGCCTGGTCGGGGTCCTGCGTGGCCAGCCGGATGAGGGCCAGCACGATCAGCTCCTGCCCTTTGCGCGTGCCCACGGCGGCGCGGCCGGTGAGGTAGCGGATGGGGCTGGCCTGGATTTGCGCCAGCGCGGGCGCGGCGTCGGGCGCGTCCAGCTCAACCGCGGCGCGCGCCAGGCCGGGGCGGCCGGCCTCCATGGCCAGGCGCGCCTTCATCCACAGGTCCGTGTAGGGCAGCCGGCCCGCCTGGTGCAACACGCCGGCGGCCAGCAGGCAGCCGTCGTCCTGCTCGCGCTGGGCGAACCACGCGCGGCGCACCTCGTCCACCGCCTCGCGGCTGGCCTGGGCGCCCTGGAGGGTGTCCAGCGCGATGGCGTAGCAGCGCACCTCGCGGTCGTCGCGCATGCGAAAGCGCGGGTACTCGGCGGCGAAGGCGGCCCAGTCGCGCCGCTTGCCCGACAGCAGCAGCCAGTCGTTGCGCAGGCGGTCTTCCTGGTAGGTGCCGGCGTAGCGGGACAGGAAGTCCTGTACTTCCTGCGAGCTGGCGTCTTCCAGCCGGCTTTTCAGCGCCCAGTAGGCGGCCCAGGGCTCCAGCGCGTGGCCGCGCGCCAGGGGCAGCAGGCTGGCCAGGCGCGCCTTGTCGCCGCGACGCAGGGCCTCGCGCATGTCCAGGATCACGCCGTCGCCCGGCACCGCCGCCGCGGCGGACGCTTCGGCGGGGGCCTGGGCCCGCGCGGGCTGCACCGCCAGGCCCGCCAACGCCAGGATCAGGATCACTGCGGCGGCGGGCGCGGCCATCGGTGTCAGAATGGTTCCCAAACGCATCGACCCATTATGAACAAGTCGCCAGACAAGAAAGCCCTGCGCGAGCGCCTGGTGCGCGAACGCCTGCATCTGGAGGACCGCCTGGCGCGCGCCGACGCGCTGCAGGACATCGTGCGCATCTGGCTGGTCGGCCGGCCCGACACGGTGATCGGCGCCTACTGGCCGATCAAGGGCGAGTTCGACCCCCTGCCCGCGCTGCACCGCTGGAAGGAAGACGGCGAGCTGATGGACGAGCCGCAGCGCCGCCGCATCGGCCTGCCGGTGGTGGACAAGGTGCACAAGACGCTGACTTTCCACGCCTGGTACCCCGGCTGCCCGATGGAGGACGACGCCTACGGCATCCCCAAACCCAAGGACACCGAGCTGATCGTGCCCACCCTGTTGTTCGTGCCCTGCGTCGGCTACGGGCTGGGCGGCTACCGGCTGGGCTATGGCGGCGGCTTCTACGACCGCACGCTGGCCGTGCTGCAGCCACGCCCCACCACCGTGGGCCTGGGCTTCACCAACGGCTTCGTGGACGACTTCGAGCCCGAGCCGCACGACGAGCCGCTGGACGCCATCCTGAACGACAACGGCGTGATCTGGCCGGTGCCGGCGGCCTGACGGGGCCCATGCGGCCGCAGAGGTCATTCTTGATGCGCATCAAGTCGGTCCGCCGCCATCGGGTGGATAGTGCGGGCAAGGCTTCCGCGTCGAGGTGGTGACGCGCCGTGGACGCCGATGTCCACAACACAGGAGACCATGCGATGCAGAAAATCACCCCCAGCCCCGCCCCATCGGGCACCCGCGCCAATGGTCGCGTCCCCCGGACGGCGGCGAACCCGCGCAACGGCGTGCGCCTGGCGGCGCGCGGCGACACCCCGCCCTCGCTGCAACCCGAGGCCATCGAGGCCTTCGTCGCCGAGGGCGCCATCGCCGCCGCCCAGGGCAGTCAGGTCGAAGCCGCGCTGCGCCTGCTGGACGCCAACGCCCCCGGCACGCCGGACGAGCGCGCCCGGTCGCTGCGCGCCCTCCTGGACGGTGCCTCGCCCGACGACCGCCAGGTGCTGAGCGAGGCCTTGAACGGCCTGGCCGCCCCGCGCCCCGAGAAGGAGAACCCCGACGAGGCGCTGGCCGACGACTGGCGCGACGGCGCCTACCCCTACCGGAACCTGCTGCGCCGCGCCACCTACGAGAAGCAGAAGTTCAAGCTGCAGGTCGAGCTGCTCAAGCTGCAGAACTGGGTCAAGGAAACCGGCCAGCGCGTGGTGCTCCTGTTCGAGGGGCGCGACGCCGCCGGCAAGGGCGGCACCATCAAGCGCTTCATGGAACACCTCAACCCGCGCGGCGCGCGCGTGGTGGCGCTCGAAAAGCCAACCGACACCGAGCGCGGCCAGTGGTATTTCCAGCGCTACGTGCAGCACCTGCCGAGCCACGGCGAGATCGTGATGTTCGACCGCAGCTGGTACAACCGCGCCGGCGTCGAGCGCGTCATGGGCTTCTGCTCGGACAAGGAATACCGCGAGTTCATGCGCCAGGCGCCCGAGTTCGAGCGCCACCTCGTGCATTCCGGCGTGCACCTGGTCAAGTTCTGGTTCAGCGTCAGCCAGGCCGAGCAGCGCCGCCGCTTCAAGGAGCGCGAGGGCCACCCGCTCAAGCAGTGGAAGTTGAGCCCCATCGACAAGGCCAGCCTCGACAAGTGGGACGACTACACGCGCGCCAAGGAGGCGATGTTCTTCGACACCGACACCGCCGACAGCCCCTGGACCGTGATCAAGAGCGACTGCAAGAAGCGCGCGCGCCTGAACGCCATGCGCTACGTGCTGCACAAGCTGCCCTACGCCACCAAGGAACTGGACCGGATCGGCAAGCTCGACCCGATGATCGTCGGCCGCGCGCACGTGGTGTACGAGCGCGGCGAGAGGCCGCAGGCGCTGATGTGACCACCCTCCGTGGCTCCACTCGCTGCGCGATGTGGCGCCACCCTCCTCAAGGGGGCACCGCCAGCGGCCCGGCCAAGCCGGGCCGCTGGCGGTCGCTGGCGTGGCCTGCTCCGCGGCCATGGGGGTCTTGGGGTTTGGGCGCGGCTGGCGATGGGACGGCTCCAAGGCTCCATCCGTGTTGATTCTTGATCGAATTGGCCTCCAGCCCGCGTCATTCATGCGCAGATAGCTATTGATTTCGAAGTCGCCGGGTACATGCTCCGCGCCGCCGAATGGCGCCCGACGACCCTCAGCCTGCGCGTGGCGGCTGCGGAAACTGCGCGGCGTACAGGGCAGCCAGTTCGTGGTCCCGCGCCCTGACCGCGAGCTGCAGCAGGCCCAGCACCAGCCCGTGGCGCTGCGCCGGGTCGGCGATGCGGGCCTGCCACGCCTGCAGTTCGTCTTGCCGTTGCTGCAGTGACCAATCCTTGCGCGGAGGACTGGGAAACGTGATCGCCGTCGGCAGGGTGCCGCTGGCGCAGCGGCAGTCGGGGCGGCTCAGGAACTTGCGGAACATGTGCCAGTCGGTCGGCACCCCCGGCGGCGTGCTGTCCCAGCCCGCGGGCAGCCGCTGGTAGAAGCGCAGGGTGTGCGCGGCGCAGGAAAGGGGAACGCGGTTCCAGCGCCAGAGCATCTGAGCGCGGTAGACCGGGTGCGCCAGGTCCACCGGAAAGAACTGGACCTGGCCGCCTCGCACGTGCAAGGGCAGCGAGTGCGCGAAATCCGCCTGCTGCAACAAGCCCAGCAGGTGCTCCACGTGGTCGGGCAGCCACAGGTCGCGGTCGCACAGGTAGCACACGATCTCGCCTCGCGCCTGCGCCAGCGCCGCGTGCCGGTAGGCTTCGCCGCGGCCGGGACTCTTGGGGTGGTCGAAGAAGCGCACCCGCGCATCGCCGGCCGTCAGGTCGCGGATGAAAGCCTTGTGGGCCTCGGGCACCCCGTCGCCGACGATGAACACCTCGACTGGCACGCTCTGGCGCAGCGCACTGTCCACCGCCAAGCCGAGCAGCGGACCGTGGTCGAAGGTCGGAATCACCACCGTGGCCCGAGGTGTTGTCATAAAATGTATCTTACACCCTCGACAACCCTCTCCCATGCCCGTCCGCCCCACCGCCATCACCGGCCTGCTCGTCCTGACCTGGGACGCGGCGCGTGACGCGCGAGGATTTTTCAAGCACACCTACCAGCACAGCGAACTGGCCCAGGCGCTTGGCCGCGAACCCCGGCTGCGGCAAGGCAACCACTCGCGCTCGCAGGCCCGGGTGCTGCGGGGCTTCCACATCGAGCCCTGGGACAAGCTGGTCTACGTGCCGCGCGGCCTGGCCACCTGCGTGGTGGCCGACGTACGGCCCGACAGCCCCAGCTTCGGCCGCACTGAGTGCTTCCTGCTGGGCGACAGCCCGGGCAGGCTGGACCGCTTGTTCATCCACCGCGGCCTGGCCAACGCCTTCTACTGCCATGCGGAGACCGATTACCTGAACGACGTATCGGAGGAGTACGACCCCGCCGGCCGCGGCGGCGTGGCCTGGAACGACCCGCACCTGAACGTGCCTTGGCTGGACGCGGCCCCCATCCTCTCGGACGCCGACCGCCGCCAGCCAACGCTGCAGGCGCTGTTCCCGCGGCATCCGGCGCTGGCGCCGGGAAACCTCAGTCCAGGTCGTTGATCTCGTCCGGGTCCCCCGCCTCGCCGGTGACCTCGCGCGTGGCCACCGCCTGCGCGGCCAGCCAGTCGGCGAAGGCCCTGACCTCGGGGCGGGCGGCGCTGCGCGGCGACACCAGCAGCCAGTAGGCCATGGGCGAATGCAGGCGCGCCGCCGGGAAGTGGCCGCCGGCGAACACCTCCACCAGATCGCCGCGCGCCAGGCTCTCGGCCACCAGGGGCGGACGCGCCAGCACGATGCCCTGGCCGCTGAGGGCCGCCTGCACCATCTGGTAGGCGTAGTTGAAGCTGAGCCAGCGCTTGGGCTGGGCCCGCTCCAGCCCGTTGGTGTCGAGCCAGCGCCGCCAGGTCAGCCATTCCAGGTGCGGGGTGTAGGCGTCGCCGGCCTCGATGAGGGTGAAGCCGAGCACGTCCTCGGGCTTCTTCAGCGCCGGGCCGCCCTTGAGCAGCCAAGGGCTGACCATGGGCGTGACCGATTCGCCGAACAGCCGCCGCGCTCCCGGCGACATGCGCGCGGGCAGGGCGTAGCGCACGGCGATGTCGATGTCGGCCACGTCCAGGTCGAAGGCGGTGTCCGAGGCGTCGATGCGGATGTCGATGTCGGGGTTCTCGCGCTGGAAGGCCTCCAGCCCGGGGATGAGCCACATCGACGCGAACGAGGCGAAGGTGGTCACCGCCACGTGCCGGCGCCCGGCGCTCTGGCGGATCTGGCGCACGGCGCTGTCGATGCGCGGCAGCGCCTGCGCGACCGCCTGCAGCAACTGCATGCCGGCGGCGGTCAACTCGACGGCGCGGGTGTGGCGCAGGAACAGGGACACGCCGACCTCATCCTCCAGCGCCTGGATCTGGCGGCTGACGGCCGACTGCGTGAGCGCCATCTCCTCGGCCGCGACGCGGAAGTTGAGGTGCCGCGCCACGGCCTCGAAGGCGCGCAGGTGGCCAGCCTGGATGGGACGCGAGCGCAGGTGGGTCTGGGAGTGAAGCATGGCCATTGATGTGATTTGCGAATCAATAGCGTGGCGTGAATTCATTGGACTGTCAATGGCGCGGCGCGCACCATGGCGGCCTGGATTCATTCCCGAATCAACGCACACCGGAGTCCGCCATGCGCCCGTTCGACGCCCCCCGATCCCTCACCCTGTCCGCCGCCGCTCCGGCCGTACGCACGCTGGCGCCGGGCCAGGCGCTGGCCCTGCGGGCGCGCGCGGCGGGCGAGCTGCGCGTCGCGCGGGGCGCCGTCTGGGTCACGCTGCAGCGTCCGCGCAGCGCGCAGGCCCTGGGCGACGTGCACCTGGGCGCGGGCGAACGCCTGTGCCTGCAGGCCGGCGACCGGCTGGTGCTGGAGCCAATCCACCCCCGGGGCGCGCCGGCCCACGCGGTCGAGGCCGCCGCCTTCGACTGGGCGCCGCGCGCGGCTTGCGGCGCTGCCGATGTCTCGTGGCAAACCGCCGTGGCCGCGCCCGCTGGCGAACTGCGCCGGGCCCTGCGCGACGCCGGCGGGGCGCTGGCCCGGCTGGCGCGCGGCCTGCTGGCATGGGCCGGCCTGGCGCGCCAGCCTCGGGCGGCGCCGCGCACCGGAGCGCTATTGAATACATAGCTTCTGGCCCAACCCTAATGCGGGCTGGAGTTCGAAATGACTTGAATTTTGTGGTTCCGACATAGGGCGAGGCGGGAATTTGCGGTAGGCTAGCGCCCGCCCCCCAAGACCTATATACCGGAGACACCATGAGCAAGCCGCTGACCCCCGCCGAGGCTGCGCTGCGCGACGCCGCGCGCGAATACCACCGCAGCCCCACGCGCGGCAAGATCGCCGTCACCCCCACCAAGCCGCTGTCCAACCAGATCGACCTGTCTCTGGCCTACTCGCCCGGCGTGGCCTACCCGTGCCTGGACATCCAGGCCGACCCGTCCAAGGCGGCCGAGTTCACCGCGCGCGGCAACCTGGTGGGCGTGATCACCAACGGCACGGCCGTGCTGGGCCTGGGCGACATCGGCCCGCTGGCGGGCAAGCCGGTGATGGAAGGCAAGGGCTGCCTGTTCAAGAAGTTCGCCGGCATCGACGTGTTCGACATCGAGCTGGATGAGCGCGACCCGGATAAGCTGGTGGACATCATCGCCGCGCTGGAACCCACGCTGGGCGGCATCAACCTGGAGGACATCAAGGCGCCCGAGTGCTTCTACATCGAGAAGAAGCTGCGCGAGCGCATGAACATCCCGGTGTTCCACGACGACCAGCACGGCACCGCCATCATCTCGACTGCGGCGCTGCTCAACGGGCTGGAATTGGTGGGCAAGCGGATCGACCAGGTCAAGATCGCCGTCTCCGGCGCCGGCGCGGCGGCCATCGCCTGCCTGGACGTGATGGTGGCCCTGGGCGTGAAGCCCGCCAACGTGTTCGCCTGCGACTCCAAGGGCCTGATCTACACCGGCCGCGCGGGCGGTTTCGACGAGTCGAAGGCGCGCTTTGCCCAGCCCGACACCGGCGCGCGCACGCTGGCCGACGTGGTGCAGGGCGCCGACGTGTTCCTCGGCTGCTCGGCCCCCGGCGTGCTGACGGCCGAGATGGTGGCCACCATGGCCGGCCAGCCCATCATCCTGGCGCTGGCCAACCCCGAGCCCGAGATCCGCCCCGAGCTGGCCAAGGAGGTGCGCCCCGACTGCATCATCGCCACCGGCCGCTCGGACTACCCCAACCAGGTCAACAACGTCCTGTGCTTCCCCTACATCTTCCGCGGCGCGCTGGACTGCGGCGCGACCAAGATCACCGAGGAGATGAAGCTGGCCTGCGTGCGCGAGATCGCCGCCCTGGCCAAGGCCGAGACCAGCGCCGAGGTAGCCGCCGCCTACGCCGGCAAGGACCTGCAGTTCGGCCCCGACTACCTCATCCCCACGCCGTTCGACCCGCGCCTGATCCTGCGCATCGCCCCCGCCGTGGCCGAGGCGGCGGTGCAGTCCGGCGTGGCCACGCGCCCGATCGAGGACATGGACGCCTACCGCGCCAGCCTGGGCCGCTTCGTCTACCAGACCGGCATGGTGATGCGCCCGGTGTACGCCGCCGCCAAGGCGGTGGCGTCGGGCAGCAAGCGCGTGGCCTACGCCGAGGGCGAGGACGAGCGCGTGCTACGCGCGGCGCAGATCGCGGTGGACGACGGCATGGCCGCGCCCATCCTCATCGGCCGCCCCGCCGTGATCGAGCAGCGCATCCAGAAGGCCGGCCTGCGCATCCGCCTGGGCCAGGACGTGCTGAACGTCAACCCCGAGGACGACCCGCGCTTTCGCCAGTACTGGGAGGCCTACCACGGCCTCATGGCGCGCGACGGCGTCACCGCCGAGGTGGCCAAGGCGCTGGTGCGGCGCTCCACCAGCCTCATCGCCGCGCTGATGGTGCGCCTGGGCGACGCCGACGCCATGCTGTGCGGCACGCTGGGCCGCTTCGACCAGCACCTGGAGCACATCCGCAGCGTCATCGGCGTGGAACCCGGCGCGCCCGGCTTCGCCGCGCTCAACGCCATCATGCTGCCGGAACGCACGCTGTTCATCACCGACACCTACGTGCACGACGACCCCGGCCCCGAGCTGCTGGCCGCCATCGCCAAGATGGCGGCCGACGAGGTGGGCAACTTCGGCATCCCGCCCAAGGTCGCCTTCCTGTCGCATTCCAACTTCGGCACGTCCAAGCGCCCCTCGGCGCTGAAGATGCGGCGCGCGCGCGAGCTGTTCCGCGAACTGGCGCCGCACGTCGAATGCGACGGCGAGATGCACGGCGACAACGCCCTGTCGGCCGCGCTGCGCGCCGGCACCGTGCCCGACAGCACGCTGGAGGGCGAGGCCAACCTGCTGGTCTGCCCCAGCCTGGACGCGGCCAACATCCTGTTCAACGTGCTCAAGATCACCGTCGGCCACGGCGTCACCATTGGCCCCATGCTGCTGGGCACCGCCGCGCCAGCCCACGTGCTGACGCCCTCGGCCACGGTGCGCCGGCTGGTCAACATGACGGCGCTGGCGGTGGCCGAGGCACAAGCGCGCCGGCGCTGACCCCCGCCTCGGGCGTCC
>Ga0075163_10002983_pt1 | contig 22783 bp, 27 predicted proteins | sample JI1023141ADNA_FD_71478 | JGI IMG/M metagenome (GOLD analysis project Ga0075163, IMG submission 71478) | Wastewater effluent complex algal communities from Wisconsin, to seasonally profile nutrient transformation and Carbon sequestration -... | ecosystem: Engineered > WWTP > Effluent > Algae... | reverse complement strand
CACGGCGTGACGGCTGCGAATAGTTTCGTCACGCCCACGTGCCGAAACGTCCGACCTACCCGCTAGTAGCAACCACGAAGGCCGCCTCGGGGGCGGCCTTCGGTCAGGAAACTGGGTGGACCAAATAGTGACCTACTCGAAACACCCGCGCTTGATCGCGGCGGCACGCCAAGCCTTGGCTGCTCCGCAGAACGTCCAGCGGCAGCCAGCCGAGCCAGTGCGCGCTCACCGGATTGAAGACCGGATCAGCGCGGCCGACCGCGCAGGCATCGTGGCTGCCTACGCGAATGGGGAGACCTTGGCCCACATCATCGACAGGTTCGACACCACGAGATACATCGTTCGCCGCCTAGCTGACGAGGCGGGAGTTCCACGGCGGATCGAAACGCCCTCACCCGAGGACGAGGATCGCGCTGTGCTTCTGTACGAGTGCGGCGATTCGCTTGCCAAGGTTGGGCTTGCCGTCGGGTTCGATCCGTGCACTGTCCGCCGCATCCTGATCAGTCGGGGGATCCCGCGGCGCGACTCGCACGGGCGGGTGAGGTAGACACCTTACTGCCACTGCCAGCGGTCGAGACCGAAGCGAGGCAACTCAAGACGTACCCTACCGGCCGCTTCCGGTCGGGGACTCATTCCATCAACTCTGGCGTTCCAGGAGAATCATCAAGCATCGACCTGACGAGCATGAGAGAAACAACTCCGTCAGTCAACTTCCCGAGTTTGCGAACATTACCTGCTCTACTCGCGAGCGGGTAGAGTGCGTCGCGAACCTTTGCAATGTCCAGCGCCTTCTCTTCTTCGGGCGTAAGCTTCGAAAAGCGGTCTTGAACCAAGCGATCGATAACTTCGATGATTTCGTCCTTCGTGAGTGAGTCGAAGCGGATCAGCGAGTCGAACCTAGAATACAAGGCGTCGCCGAGCGCTTTGCGAATCTCATCCTCAGTACTGTAGTTGGAGGTGCAAATGATCAGGGAAGCGCCGAGCTCCACACGATAGTTCTTGTCTTCATAGACGCCGCTGTCAAAGACTTGATAGAACGCGCTGTGGAAAACCGAGTTTGCCTTATCAAACTCATCTATCAGGATGACGCCAGATTCACGATCGAGCAGATCGCGCGCGAACGAGTCTTCCGAGTGCGATCCACCAAAGACATAGGACGCAAACTTGTCATTGTGGAACATCGAGAACTGCTTGCGCATGAGCGATCCGCCCAGCAGTCCGTTGACGAACTGAGCTGTCTCGGTCTTACCGACCCCTGATGGCCCATAGAACATCAGGACAACCGGCTTAGCGTGTTCAGGATTCATCAAGGGGTAAAGCGCCGCAAGCAGCGCTTCCTTGACAGCCGTCTGTCCAACCAGGTGACCTTCGAAGCCGTCTCGGAAGTCACGGAGCGTGTCACGAGTAACTACGGGGTATTCGTACGACTTCACTTTCGTATCGAATGCCCGCTGGACTTGGGCCTGCACTCGGGCAGGTGGGTTGTGAAGATAGAGGTGCTTTGGGTTGACAGCTCGAATGAGGCTCGCGAAGTTGGTGATGACGTGCTCGTTGAGGCTCGCATAGTCACTGGACTCGGCGAAAAGACGGCCTGGCCTCGGCGCAGCCGCGTCAGGCTTACTCGCTTGCCCTTCCACGACGACGGTGTGCTTCCGGCTCGCCTCGTCCCGCTCATAGACGATGTCAAGCAGGCCCACTTGCTCTTTCGACTCGACCTCCGCCTTAAACCAAGACAGCGGACCGTAGTAGATCCTGACCTTCGTGTCAGACATCGTGCTCCACGCCCGCAAGGATGACGTCGTACACGTCCAACAGAGTCTCGTCCCCGCGCCCGCTGCCGTCGACGAGATCGAGTACGGTCACAGATTCGGGGCTGTTCGAGTCGCTCGACATCTCCGCGGCCATGGTCAGTGCGTTCTGTGCCGCCTTGCCGACTTGGACTCCGTGAAAGACGAGTCGCATTCGACCCAGGTCAGCTAATCCGTAATTGTTTCGAAAGGCCCGAATATTGAAACGGAGCACGATCCGACTGTTGTCTCCTCGTTCTCCAATGAGTTCGTAGTAGCCTTTTGCTGCCAACAGAGATTCGTCCATCCGCGATAGGTCGAACGGAATGTCGTCCAGCTTGAGCATTACCATGTAGGGCGTGAACATCTTCGCGTATGCCATCGAGTTGGTGGGAGCAAACACTCGAAGCTCTCGGAGCTTGCTGACTCTCTCGTCGCCCTCCGCCTTCGCTAGGTAGTCCGTGAGGATGGTGTTCGACAGAGTCTTGCGCAGAATGCTTTGTCCCGCCCTCGACATATCCGCGCTCATGCCAGCCTCGGCCGAACCGCCGAGGAATGGTAACCAGCTGAATCGCGCTGCAAGCTTGGCCTCAACCCTGCCGTGAACCCCGCTCGTGCGATCCTTGACGTCTTCGCTGGTGGCAACTGACTTTCCACCAATGGAAATATCAAGATAGTCGGATGCCGACTCTTCATCAAAATAGACGACCTTTACCAGGCTTCTACTGGTTGGGTGATCTGGCGAAACGTCTACAGTCATTGCTTGAACTCCTTCGAACCTGCGAATTGCTACAGTCCCATTGTCTCACACTATTGGGCAAGTTGAGGATGCTTGCGGAGTCAACAAGCGGCCGCCCGCGAATCAGTTGATCCTGACATGGCTCTTCGGCTGTGAAATGATCGGGTAACCAATCGATTTCGACCTCTATTCGTCAGGCGTCTCGAAGAGTGCCACGACTCGCTTCTCGAGGAGCCGCTCCGCATCCCGGCCTGCTGCCGCGGGTTCACTGAAGCTGCTTGTCCGGATGACCACGTGCGTCCCGAACCGGACGACACCCACCCATCGTTCAGGATCAACCGACTCGCAGATCGACGTGACGGTGAAGTCGAGCGGGCTGCGCGCCCGGTACACCACGAGCGCGCCAGGCACGACCTCCGTACCGTTGATGTACCGGCGGCTCTCCAGGTTTGGCATAGCTCCATCACACCACTCGCCACTGACAGGCCGGACGGCGTCCACATGACTGTCGTCGCCCGCATATAGCCTGATCCACGAGGGAGAGGATGACGATGGCAGGCAACGAGGCTCTCAGCGCACGCAACAACAACTCGGCCGACGAGTTCTACACCCAACTCGCCGACGTGGAGGCTGAGCTTCGCCACTACCGCGCCCAGTTCGAGGGCAAGGTTGTGTTCTGCAACTGCGACGACCCGTTCGAGTCGAACTTCTTCAAGTACTTCGCGATGAACTTCAACCACCTCGGCCTGAAGAAGCTCATCGCCACCTCCTATGCAGGTTCGCCAATCACCGGCGAGCAGCTGCCGCTGTTCGAGGTCGCGGGACTCACGCACGTTCGCCCCGTCCGCGATGTCTTCAAGGTCGAGATCACCCAGGTCCCGGACCTTAATGATGACGGCGCCATCGATCTGCTCGACGTCGAGCAACTGCTTCGCCACGATGCCAACGTCATCACGCCTCTCGAGGGAGACGGCAGCTTCGACAGCCCGGAGTCGCTGGCGCTCCTGGCCGAGGCGGACGTGGTCGTGACCAATCCGCCCTGGAGCCTCATCCGGACGTTCATCCCGCTGCTCATCGAGCAAGGCAAACAGTTCCTGGTTCTGGGTGACCAGAACTTCATCACCTACCGTGAGATCTTCCAACAGATCGTGACGAACAAGCTCTGGTTCGGCTACAACAACGGTGGGACCAAGTGGTTCCGGGTGCCCGACGACTACGAGATCAAGACGGAGTCGCGTAAGAAGGTCGTCGACGGCGTCAAGTACTTCTCGATGGGTCGGGCCTATTGGTTCACCAACCTCGACACGACCCGTCGGCACGAAGAGCTGACGCTGTACAGGCGCTACTCGCCCGAGGAGTACCCGACCTACACCAACTACAGGGCCATCGAGGTCAGCAAAGTCTCGGAGATCCCCGAAGACTACGAGGGCGAGATGGGCGTGCCGATCACGTTCCTCGACAAGTACAACCCAGCGCAGTTTGAGATCGTTGGTCAGAGCATCGAGCTCGCTGAGCCCATGTCCAGGTACGCAGCCAGGGAGGACTACGTGAGCAAGAAGGGCAGGGTCGTCGGAGGGACGGGCAAGTTCTTCGTCCCAGTCGGCAACGGCAAGCATGAGGGCGTCTACCAGCGCGTCGTGATCAAGAGGATCGGAACCTGACTGTGAAGATTGACTTGCACCGCATCCCGATCCGTGAAGTCGCCAAGGGGTACTCCGACGACGGCGAAGGCGGCGTCCGTGGCTACAAGGGCAACCTGAACATCCGCCCCCCGTACCAGCGCGAGTTCATCTACGACGACAAGAAGCGCGAAGCCGTCCTCCAGACGATCCGGCGCGGCTTCCCGCTCAACGTCATGTACTGGGCCGTCAACGACGATGCGACCTTCGAGGTCCTCGACGGACAGCAGCGCGCCATCGCGCTGTGCCAGTACGTCGCCGGCGACTTCTCCATCACCATCGATGGTCGCCCGATGGCTTTCCACAACCTCACTCAGTCACAGAAGGACACGATCCTTGACTACGAGCTGATGGTCTACTTCTGCCAGGGCGACGACAAGGAGAAGCTCGACTGGTTCGAGACGATCAACATCGCCGGCGAGAGGCTGACTCCGCAAGAGTTGCGCAACGCCGTGTACACCGGTCCATGGCTCAGTCACGCCAAGTCGATCTTCTCGAAGACCAACGGCTCCGCCTACGGCCTCGCATCGAAGTACGTCTCCGGCTCTCCGATTCGCCAAGAGCTACTGGAGAAGGCCCTGAAGTGGAAGTCTGGCGGCAAGATCGAGGACTACATGTCCGCTCACCAACATGACCAGAACGCCAACAATCTGTGGTCCTACTTCCGCGCCGTGATCCAGTGGGTACAGGACACCTTCACGACCTATCGCAAGGAAATGAAGTCCGTCGAGTGGGGACCACTGTATGACCAGTACCACGGCCAGCACCTCGACACCGATGATCTAGAGCGCAGGACCGCCGCCCTCATCCAGGATCCAGACGTCACCAAGCATCGGGGCATCTACGCCTACCTGCTCAGCGGCGACCCGCGCCATCTGAGCATCCGCCAGTTCGACGATCGTGAGAAGCAGGCCGCCTACGAACGGCAGGGTCATCGCTGCGCCAACGGTGCTCGCTGCAAGACGACGGCCAACGACGAAGGCCAGATGAAGTTTGCGATCGAGCAGATGGAGGCCGACCACATCACGCCGTGGAGCAAGGGCGGCAAGACCACAGCAGACAACTGCCAGATGCTGTGCGTGGCCTGTAATCGAGACAAGGGTGGCAGTTGAGCGGCAGCGCAATACGATCTGAGAACTAAGCGTCTGCTGCCACACCCAGCGGCCGACCATGAGCACGTTAGGACCTGGGAAGGAGACGCCTATGCCCGAAGGCAGTCACGCGCCACCCCGCGCATGGTACGAAAGGGCGATCAACGACCTACCCAGCTCGGCACGTGCTCTTGTCGCTAGCCGCACGTCTGAACTAGTGGTTGCGTCAACCGAGAGCCTGGCACTGGCTGCAATGGTTCGCAGGCTGGCGAACGAGGCGCAGAAGCCCTGCTTGGTAGTGAGCGGCCGCACCTTACCCGCGGCCCTTCTGCAGTTGCGTGGCGTCGGGGTAGCCGGCGACGAGACATGGGCTTACAGGGTCGCCGGGAGAGGGACCATCCTCGGCCTCAAGTCGAGCGAGGCGCTCGCCGAGTACAGCCTGATCTTTGCCACATCAGGGTCAACCGGATCCCCTAAGTTGGTGCCCTTCCGGAATACTCAGGTCGAGTTCGTCACCGCCGCAATTGCAAATCGCTTGCAGTACAAACCGTACGATGTCGTAGGTTGCGCCATGTACCCCTTCTTCGACTACGGCTTCTACCAGGCAGACCTAGCGGGTCGCGTTGGCGCAAAGGTAACCCAGTTCGAGGGATTCAGATTCCCGGCAACCGCGCTCGAACATATTCGGGGCGAGCGAGTAACAATAGTCCCCGTTACACCCGCGTATGCGCGACGATTGGTAACCGTAGCCGAAGCAATTTCTGCCACTTTTCCAACTGTTCGTATGATAACTAATACTGGGGGAAGACTCAGCCAAGATACGAGACGTCGGCTGGAATCGGTATTTCCGAACGCAGTCGTGCGAACGATGTACGGATTGACTGAGTGTAAAAGAGTGTCTGTAAGCACTGCGGAAGACGCAGCGATTCGTACTTCGCACTCCGGCACTGCTCTAGACGGCACGATTGTCTCCATTAGGGACCAAGATGGGAACGCTCTTCCCCAGGGCGCTCTGGGTGAACTCTGGGTTTCCGGGCCACATGTCACAGACGGCTACATTGGTGGGCCAAGAACAGGCGGGATCCTTCGTACGGGCGATCTAGCGATGCTTGACGAGGGGAACCGCATTGTACATGCCGGTCGCCTCGGTCTCGATCAAATAAAAGTTAACGACGAGCGAATCAGTGTGGCAGCCATTGAAGAGGCGGCGCTCGACACGCTCCCCTCGGATGCCCTCGTGCAAGCGATACCATCATTCGACCAGGACTACATCACGAGCCAGATTACCCTCTATGTCACAGCCACGACACGCTCTCCCAAAGAGATTGTTAACTCCATCAGCCAACACGTCGGAAGCGGCGTGGCACGTCTCGTCCACGTCGTACCGGACGCTCCGCTCGGCTTGAGCGAAAACGGAAAGGTAAGAATGCTTCATGACGATTGATGAAATTCTTGACCAAGTGCTGAGTACCCTGAGGGAACTTTCCCACGGCGCAGTAATCGAGGCCAACGACTCCCTGGGTGACATCGAGAACCTCGATTCGCTCGCCTTCGAAGAAGTACTCGCCCGCTTCGAAGAGGATTTCGGCATTGAGTTACCGGTCGCGCAGATCACCGACCAAACGATGTCGACGCCAAGGCGCATGGCACAGACCCTCCACACCCACCAACAGGAGCGTCAAGATGAACAGCGATGACCACGAGGCCTTGGCTCAGGTGGCAACTTCGATGAGCGCCGGCATCGCGTCGGCGATGCGCGAACTTGGACGGCGATCGCTGGTTGTTGGTGTGAGTGGAGGTATCGACTCCGCTCTCTCGCTCGTCCTGGCGACGAAGGCAATTGGAGCAAATTCCGTTCGCGCAGTCGCTATGCCGGAGAAAGAGAATTCGCCCGAGTCGCTCGAACTGGCAATCGAACTCTGTAAGGCCTTCGACGTCCAATTAGAGACAGTTGACTTGACCGCATCGCTCACCGCAGCGGGCTGCTATGAGCGTCGAGATTCGGCCGTGCGCGCCGCAGTTCCAGACTTCGATCCCGACTTGGACTCAGTTGCCGTTTCGGCCGTGCAGGACATTCGGGGTTCCCGCCTTCCCGCCTCATACCAAATCCGAGTCTATGGACCGGCAAGACCGGACCGCATTGTTCGACTACGTCGAGGTGTGTATGACGAACTCTTCTCTGCCTCGAATCTCAAGCAGCGGATGCGAACCCTCACCCTGTACGACTTCGCCGACAGGTATCGAGCCGCCGTGCTGGGGACATCCAACTTGGACGAAACCTATCTCGGCTTCTTCGTGAGACTGGGTGACGGCTCATGGGACATTTGCCCACTCGACGGCGCAACCACGACCACCATACTGGCTCTGTCCGAGAGTGTTGGCGTTCCACGTTCCATTAGAGAGCGGACAACAACGACCGATACCTTTCCGAACGCGGGTCAATCCCAGCAGGATATGTTCTATGGCCTTCCTTTCTCTGAACTCGACGTGCTCCTAGAGGTCCTCGTCGGGCGCCGAACGAGAATGGAGGCACTAGACGAGCTCGGGTGGCCGGAGAACGAAGTTGATAACGCCCTGCACAATCTTAAGCGACGGAATCGCTCTACTACCTGGAATCGTGCGGCGCCGATCAGCATAAGAAGCCATGAATAGCACGATTGAGGCCGTTAGGAGGGTCGCCCTCTCACGCGGCGCACAACTTTGGGCACACGCTGGACTCGCGGGTCTATTCTACGTAAGGCCCAACCTCGCCACCAACAAGTCTGCGGTTATCGCAAGCAACCATACTTCAGTGATGGACTCTGTCGTCGCCATAAATATCATGGCCTCGTTTGATCGCCCTTGGCACGTACAGGCGGACGACCAGATGATAAGCCGGTTCCACCTTCTTTATGACGGGGTGTATCTCCCCGTCGGAAGTGACAAAGTCGAGACAGCGCGAGCCCTTACGCAAGTTCGTCGATTGCTAATCGCTGATAGCGACAGGATCGTGTGGACGTACCCGCAGGGCGACCACTTCCGAGCGTCATCCAAATTGATGACGCACCGGGGGCCAACTCGCTTGACTTCTGGATCGACCGACTTCTGGTCGGCATGGATCTCCTATGAAGTGTTCCGTAGCACACGTCCCACCGCGGCGGTTGGGTTTCACTACGTCGGGACGGGTAAAGTCAATCAGGCGGCTATGGACGATGGCCTACTGCAAGCCCGCTACGCCGCCGAGGATCTAATGAGACGTCGCATCACTACCGTGCGAAAGACCTTCGGGGATTGAACCCTTCACCTCCCGCCACTCGCGAGCAAGGACGAAAGCGCCCACTAGGGCCGTGACGGGAAGCGCCACTGCCCAGTAACGCTGGATTACGTTGATTGCGGCTGCAATCTCAGTTCGCAGCAACGCAATTGACGCCATCCACATTGCTTGGGACGCGAGTATTCCCACGCCCGCAATGGTCGCTGCGTACCTGGCACTGGTCCGACCCAGCCGCGCTGGAATGGCTGTCCAGGCCGTGGGAAATAGGAGCAGTCCCAAGAAACTAATCCTCCTAGCTCTTGGCCTTGCGAGTGTTCGATTGAGTCGCTGATGGCTGATGGTTCCCGCAAACCACCACCCGGCGGCCACCCGGATTGCCCTCATGACCACAGCAAAGCCAAAAACGAGCCAGGACGGGCTTGAGCCCGACGTGTAGGCAGCTGCAGTGTTGGTTATGCTCGGCCCAAGCGCCAGCGCGAGCATTGGGTATCGCGACAGAACCGGAAAGAGTGAGAACGCGACCGTGGGCGTCAGAATGATAGCTAGGATCCCAGCTTGGCCCCAGGTCCAGCCGTGTCTGGCGGTCAATTCAGCTCGTTGATTCGCCTGCAGATGAGTTCAAGGCCCGCGCGCGAACCAGCGGCATTTGGGTGTTGGTCGTATGGTGCGAGGCGGCAAAACCTCCTCGCTAGAACCCCATTCTCGGATAGTTTCGAATGTAGATCTATGACATCGACTGATGACTGCTTGAGGGACAGCATCCAGGAGCAGAACTGGGCAGCCCGCTGAGAGTCCGGTATCGACGTTAGCCATCGCCGGCGTGGGGGTGGCGTTATGAGGACGATCTTGACTCTAGGATTAATCTGCTTGAGCCTTCCGACGAGTTCCAAAGTTCCTGATTGAAAGTTTGCAAGTTGCTCGTCTGTTTTTATGGCTGACGATGAGTAGCAAGACTTGATGGCAACACAGTCGTACCCAGCGAGCTCCGCACTCATTGTTGAATTGTCCGCTATAGCACGAGCAAAGCCAGCTAGCGCATCAGGGTCCGTATTGCCGTTTGGCACTTTGATGGCGGTCTTCAGTTCGCTGCGGTCGACCGAGTGGCGTAGACGCTGGAAATTGGCGTTGAAGTCGAACAAGTCAACACGTGGGTCCAGTTGGCCAGGCTCGAGAAGGTCCAGCATGTTCTGGCCCACCGAACGGTGGATGAATAGAGTACGCATTCTCTCACTTTATCATATTGGGAAATGGTGGGCTAAGCGATTGGTGCTCGACGACGAAGGCAATGTACCGCCAGCGTCCCTGGCGAAGCCATAGATGCAGAAATGACTGCGCGGCGTGAAATCGGAGGATGAGCGCAAGCTTCTTCGTTGGGACGAACACGCTGAGAAGTAGGCATGAACATCCTATAGCCCGGGCGAAGAGAGCGGGGTTCACCACGACTTGTGGGGTTACATCAACTTCCCGCGTCACAGCAAGATGCGCGGAACGGAAGGCGTCAAGGTAGTCACGTCGAGTAGGCGCGCGATCAACGCCCCAGCCCCATTTTAGGACCTTGCGGTCCCACCAGCGTGGCGCTCCAATGCAGACGTCCTCAAGAAGGGCCATCTGGCCCGAGGGGTTCAGAGCCCGCTGGAGATTTGCGATTGTTTGAGACAGTGCGTTCGAGTGGATGAGTGACTCAACTGCCAATATTGTGTCAAAGGTTTCTTCTGGCAAGGGAGCATCAAAATCGTGAAGCATAAACCTGCATTCAGATACGCCAGCAAACTTCACCAGTTTTCTTGCAAGGTCTACTTGAAAGGGGCTATTCGAGATGCCTAGGACCGTATCGGCACCCAGGCGACTGACCTCTACTGCTCCAGCGCCGAATCCGGATCCCACATCGAGAACGCTTCCGAGTCGATTTGGCAGATAGGCTGCCAATTCTCTATACGCTTGGCTGCCCAGCTCGTTGGAGGCGCGTCGCTCGGAGCGAAATCGTCGACTGATGCCTACGTCTCGGTGGTCGCGTCTGGCAAACGGATGGTTGAAGCGAAGCATGTAGTTGGCCAGTGGCTCGTAGTGACTCATGTGTTCCTTCCGCAACGCTGATGCCCTGCACCATCTGACCATCGCCGGCGTTTAGTGAGGATTGCCGCTCCCCACAGACGGTCGATGGATCGAGCAATCCCCGAAGTGTCTTTGCGCAAAGCGGTGCTCCTTCCTTGTTGGTTGACGCTCTTTATCAGACTGGTGTCAGCGTTAGCGCACAGGCCGCTCCTAGCGTCTCGCTCCGCACCATGCCCGCATCTAGGTCCCCAGTGAACACCACCGTGAACTTCGGCCATACCTCTCCTCGCCAGACCACGCGAATGGTGGTCTCGCGCTCGACTGGAACGAGCGCTGGTTCGGCCAGCTCATCCTCGTTCCACAGCGAGTCGGGCTCGGACGTTCGTCGCCACGAGACAGCAAGAGGTGCTGGCCCGGCTGCGTCCGCCCAGAGGCTGACGTTGGGCGCCCGCATGTCCACGTGACGTTGGCATCGCAGCTGGATGCTGACGGCTACCTGATCCGGTGGCACTCCGATCACGATGACGGTCGCCTCGGGAACAGTCTGCGTCGTCCAGTGCGTCGAGATGAGCCTGGCTAGTTGCTCCAGACCTCGGTCGCTGTACCGCCTGGCCTGGCGTTGGTCGAGGTAGTGCTTCGCCCCAAATTGCTCGAGTCGAGCGAGGTGTGTGTCTGCCGCGGTCGTCAGTCCCAGTGAGTAGCACGCGGCCTCGATGGCCATCACATCGTCTTCGGCCTCGATCAGTTCCATCAACTTGTGACTGAGCTCGACATGGGCAACCTCTGGATCGCCATTGCCGAGCAGATCGCACATAACCGGACTCTCCGCCATCACCTGCGGCGAGAGCCCACCCGGGCGACGGCGAGCGGCGTGCAACTCGGCATGGATGGCTTCCTCCGATCCCCTCGAATTGCCTGGCGCCTCAACCTCGTTGCTCTCCATTGCACCCGAAGCGTAGGGGAACGGTCGTTGGCTGCGGTGTCACTTTCGTGTCACGACGCGACCAGTTCCGCTGCTTCAGGCTCCTCCGTGTCAGACAGCCCAACCCACGGCGGTCCACGAGAGAAGAGGAAGCCTTCATGTCCAACGAACTCCAGCGCTGGGCGGACAACCGTCCGAGCATCATCCCGAGCCGCGACGAACGCCAGCACACCAAGGCTGTTGCCAATCTCGTCCGTGAGACCAAGTTCGCCGGTCTCAAGGTCGATGCCGAGGCCGCCCTGACTGGCCGCATCATGGAGCGCGCCGTCGATCTCGACCAGCACCGTCGTTCGCTCGCAAATGACGATCCCGTTCTGGACGCGGTGCTCACGCGAATCGAGATCGGGTTCGTCGACAAGGCGGTCCGGCACCAGCGCAACTTCGGATCGGCCTTCCCGTCATGAGCGCCGACTTCCTCGCCAGCGCGGTCGCCGGCGGCTGTGGCGGTCTGGTAGTTCTGGCAGGTCCTGTGATCGTGACCCACCTCAGCCGCCTTGTGGAGTTGCTTCCTATCCGCAGCACTTCGCGCCGTTCAGCGCCCGAGGGTGAGGCGGGGTATGCGGCGAACGTCCGCGACGCGCAGGCCGCGTACGTCCGCCTTCGTGAGCAGCAGGTCAGCGAGTACGCCGACCGTCTCGCCGCAGGCGACCCGGAGCTGCGGAAGCAGCTTCGGGTTTTCGAGGGACGGCTGCCGTGATGGGTCTCGTCATCGGGCTGGTTGTCTTCGCCAGCCTCGCCGTGGCGTGCGTCTGGCTGCTCGATGCGTCGAACGCCCGTCAGCGTGAGGTGCGGCTTCGCCGCGACCTGCTGCGGGCAGATGCCTCGGTGGCCCGTGAGCACGCCAAGGCCCGTCAGGCCATGAATGACGCCGCAGGGCAGTCCTGGCGCAATTCCTTCGAGTAGCCCACCAAAGCCCAGCATGGCGACTGCGCACTGCACTCCACCCACCCGAGCCCGCTGGCCCAAGGGGCGACCACCTCCCCAACACTTTAGATCGGAGAACTTTCATGTCTTGCACCCTTGCTCCTCCTGCCGCCGATGACGGCGACCGCCCTCGCCCCGAAGGCTCGACCTCACCATCCGGCACCCGCCGGGCGGCTCCATCCAGGTGCTCGCCGACGCGGTGCCGTCACACGCCGGGCTCGGCGAGAGCCTGCCATGACACGCGTCTGACCCTTGCTCGCGTGGCGATCGGCAAGTTCATCAGCAGACAGGCAAGTGAAACGGCTGCGGCGGTCGGGTTCGGCTGGGATGCCACCCCGAGCCCGCCGTCGACGTACCAGCAACTCCGCGGCGCCTACGCCGAGAGTCTGGCGACAGGCCAGCCGCTGCCGGTATCCAGCGAGCACACCGAGCGGACGGTGTTTCTGAGGGTCGAGGACAACATCGCGTTCCGGTTCTGGCACGACGTTCATCATGTCCGCCTCGGGCTGTCGTTCACGGTGCCCGACGAGTTGGAGCTCGCGACCTGGCATCTGAGTCAGGCCGAGGCTGCCGGCATCGCGGCGGGCAGTCTGGCGTATCGGCTGCTCGAAGCCGACCACATAGGCCAGGTGCTCCTGCTCGGGGTGAATCAGACTTTCCCGCTGGACCATGAGGCATTCACCCTGACCTGCGCCGAGCAGGGCCTCGCGGTCGGGCTGCTAGCCAAAATGCGGCGGATCCCCGGTCGGAGCGACGGCAGCCAGAAGATCGTCACGGCGGAGTCCGCCGGCAACCTCGCTGGAGACGTGCCCGACTCCGGCGACGAAGCGATGTCCCGGCCGTGAGTAATGACCAGAACCCGGGATCGTGGGCGGGCCGGTTCTTCGGCTGGTGCCTGCTCGTCCTCGGCGGCGCGATCGCCTTGAACGGGGCAGTCGAGATCCTTGGGTCAATCTGGGTGTCACTGAGCGTCCTGCTCGCCGTGGTCGCGGGCGGGTGGATTGTCTGGGCGTCGCGGCGGCGCTACTGACCGCCACCGCGAGGCCATTTCGAGCCAATGAATGCACGCGCTTTCATTCGCCATATTCACGAGCGAATCGTCTCTCGAAGCCGTGTTCCATTCGGTGTTGTGTAATGCACAAACCATCTTGACCGTTCATGCACGTGAACGCATAGTAAGAGCAGATTCGTTCATACATTTGAACGGCGTCAGCCCATCAAACAACTAACCCGAAAGGAGGGTCTATTCGTCATGCCTAGAAACAACAAATCTCACGGTAGTCGACAAATGCGCAAGGAGTACGGCCGCGCCGGCGGCTCGCATCGTGGCCAACATCGTCGCGGTGGGCGCGACCGGCGCCTGAGCGTCCGCGGCGAGCTGCGCCGTGAGCCAGATGTCCACAAGATCGCCCGAGCAGTCATCGCGCTGGCGATGGCTCAAGCCGAAGCAGATGCCGAGGCGGCTGCCAATGCCGACAACACGGCCCCCGCCCGCACGGACCAGGGACACGATGCGGCCTCGGAGGACGCCACCAATGAGTGAGCACCTCCTCTGGCATCGGCTGCACCTGAGTGCCCCGGTCGAGCCCGAGCAGGCGAAGGCCGCCCTCGTCGCTCTCGCCGCACTGCCGGGTCAGCCGCGCGTCGTCCTGGAGACGTTTGCTCGGGGTGGCCGGGTGTCGTGGCGAGTCGGCGTCCGCGCCGAGCACAGCACGATGGTGACGCGTGCCATTAGGACGCATGTTCCTGGCTCGCGGCTTGACCAGCCCATCAACGGCGTTCTCGATCCGACAGACATCCCGCTCACGGCGGCCAGCCTGTCCCTACCTCGTCACCGGCTGACACCACTGCGCCACGAGGCCGTCGCCGACGTAACACGCAGCGTTTTCGCGGCCCTCGGTCAGGTCCATCGGGGAGAGGAACTTCGACTGCAAGTCATCCTGGGGTCTCGGCTGCGGCCGCGCACGGTTCACGATGTCGATCCCGTCGAGCGTCGGGCCGTGCAGGTCAATCTGGCCGAGCATGGCTTCGACTGCGCCATCCGGATTGCCGCCGATGCCGACACCGCATTCCGGGCCGAGCACTTGGTCCGCTCCCTTGCGGCGGCCCTGCGTCCACTGGATGTCCCCGGCGCATCGTTCAGGTTGCGCTCGGCACGACCGACCAGCGTGCAGCGAGCAACCAGCCCATGGTTCTGGCCGCTGCACCTGCGGGTGAGTGAACTGGTGCCGCTCCTCGGTTGGCCGACTGCCGAACCGCCCTTGGCCGGGCTTCCGGCGCCGCATCCGCGGCTGCTGCCACCGCACCCGGCGACAGCGTGGCAGGGGCGCCGTCTCGGGGTCGCGACGGCTGAGCCGACCCGACCCGTCGCGATGTCTACGACGGATTCCTTGCGCCACCTTCACGTCCTCGGCCCGAGCGGGGTCGGTAAGTCGACGTTGCTGGCACGTCTAGCGCTCCAAGACATCGGGGCCGGGCACGGCGTCGTCGTCATCGACCCTAAGGGTGACCTGGTACGCGACATCGCCGAGCGCATCCCAGCCGAACGACTCGATGACGTCGTCCTCCTCGATCCAACCGCCGATGAAGTGGTTGGCATCAACGGGCTAGCGAACCCGCGCAACAGAGACTTGGCCGCGGACGTCTACCTCGGCGTCATTCACGCCCTGTATGCCGACGCCTGGGGTCCACGCACCCACGACATCCTCCACGCCAGCCTCCTCACCCTGGCTCGGCGCGGTGACGCCTCGCTGGCGCTGGTGCCGCTGCTGCTGACCAATCCGGGCTTTCGCCGCTCGGTCGTCGGCGGGCAAGCCAAGGCCGACCCGATGGGTCTCGGCGCCTTCTGGGCCTGGTACGAGGGCATCAGCGAGGCCGAGCGGACCCAAGCGATCGCACCGCTCATGAACAAGCTCCGCCCAATCCTGCTCCGCCCCGGACTGCGGGCCGTCCTCGGGCAACGCTCCCCGCGCTTCCAACTCTCCCAGGTCTTCACGAACACCAAGCACGGCAGCAAGATCCTGCTCGTCTCGCTCGCCAAAGGCAGCCTCGGGCCGGAAGCCGCCCGACTGCTCGGCTCTCTTGTCGTCGCCTTGGTCTGGCAGGAAGCCCTGGCGCGCAGCGCCACCCCGGCCGGCCAGCGGCGCCCGGTCTGGGTCTACGTCGATGAAGTCCAGGATTACCTGCACCTGACCGGCGCGACCAGCGATCTGGCCGACGCGCTGGCCCAAGCCCGCAGCCTCGGCGTCGGGTTCACCCTGGCGCACCAGCACCTCGGACAACTCACCCCCGCCTTGCGGACTGCCATCCTGGCCAACGCCCGTTCCCGCGTCGCCTTCGCACTCAGCCCCGAGGATGCCCGGGCCGTCGCCGCGACCACCAGCGGCGTCCTCGAGCCCGAGGACTTGCGCGCTCTGCCCGCCTTCGGCGCCTACGCCCACCTGCTCACCGCAGGGGAAACACGGCCGCCGGTCAGCCTGACGACCGAGCCGCTGTCGACGACCCGGCAGTCCTTCGCGGCCGTCGCGGCGCGCTCAGGTTCCCGCTACGCCCAGGGTCTCGATGAGATCGAACGTGACTGGCTGGGGCTGCTCGGCCATCACGAAGCGACCGACGGCACCGACGGATCCACTCAGGGATCACGGCCAGGGTCATCCTCAGGAACCACCGACCGGGAGGGACGGGTTCGGCCTGGTACTCACAGTGGTTCCGCAGACCAGGGCCGAGGAGGTCAGTCATGACCACCTCGGCACAAGGCCGATGCACCGATCGCGGCAGCCTGACCCCAGGAAACCGCCCTCTGCGAGCCGTACCGGTCGCTGTACCGCCCGGCTCCACATCCGACCAGGCATTCACGCACGTCAGCGACGCATCGGGGGAATCTCGGGGGACGAATACTCCTCGTCTGACGTCGCCTTCGTCGTCGCGGCCCGTGGCGGGTCGGGTGCGGATCGGAGCCCGGCAACGAGCCCAGATCGAGGCGGAGCTTTCGGCCCGTGACCGTGACGTCCTGGAGAAGATCGACGGACATCGCTACCTAACCACTGCCCACGTGACCGGCTTCTGCTTCACCGATCACGCCAGCTCCGAGACTGCCGCCCGGGTCGCTCGCCGCGTTCTGCACCGCCTCAAACGCGACGGTCTGCTACGGCCACTGACGCGTCGCGTCGGTGGCGTCCGGGCCGGGTCATCGGCGACGATCTGGCGACTGACCCCGGCAGGCCGACGCCTCCTGACGCCAACCGATCCGAAGGCTGGGAACTGGCGCAGCCATGAACCGTCGCCGCGCTTCCTCGGGCACTGCTTGGCCGTCGCCGATTCCCACCTGACGCTTCTGTCGCTGGCAGGGCGGGCGGGTGTCACCAAGGTGACCGTCGCGGTTGAACCCGACTCTTGGCGCCGCTACATCGGCCCGGGCGGCGAGGCCCGCAGCCTGCAACCTGACCTCTCCAGCACCGTCCACGGACGCGACCACGAGGGCGACTACGTTGACCACTGGTACATCGAGGTCGACCAAGGCACCGAATCGCTGCCGACCCTGCTGCGCAAGTGCGAGCAGTACGAGGCCTACGCCGCCACCGGCATCGACCAGCAGCGACTCGGCACGAGTCCGCTCGTGCTCTGGGTCTTCACCGGACCAGACGCCGACACCGCTGCCACCAGAGCACAGCGTCTGCGACTTGCGCTTGGTCGCAGTCGGACGCTGGACGCTCGTCGGCACCGCGTCGCGACTCCGGACACCCTGCTGGACACCGTGACAGGCGACCCCATGAGCACCGATGCGTCGAGAGGTACCTCATGACCGACGACCAGACTCAGATGCCGACTGCTCAGCCGCGTAACCAGATCCTCGTCGGCGACGCCACCACGACTATGGGCAGCCTGGAGCCAGGCAGCATCGACGCCGTCATCACCAGCCCGCCGTACTACCGACTACGGGACTATGGCCACGACGGACAACTCGGGCTGGAGAGCAGCATCGGCGCATATGTGAGCGCAATCCGCGACCTCGGCCGAGCCGCCAGCCGCGTCCTGGTGCCGACCGGAACCTTCTGGCTCAACCTCGGCGACACCTACGCCACCCACCCCCGCGAAGGCGCACCCGCCAAGAGCCTCGTCGCCGCGCCCGAACGCGTCATGCTGGCGCTCATCGAAGACGGCTGGATCGTCCGCAACAAGATCGTCTGGGCGAAAACGAACCCGATCCCCACCTCAGTGCGCGACCGCCTCGCCACCACCTACGAGGTCATCTACGTGATGGCCCGCCAGCGCCGCTACCACTTCGACCTCGACGCCATCCGCAAGCCCCACAAGTCAAGGAGGGGCTCGCCCCTCCGCCCCGGCGCCGGAGTGAACCCGTCGCTCGAGACTCCTCCCCCTAAAGCTCACATGACGGCTCGTGGACAGCCGGCCAGCCGGCCACCAGGGAGGCGCGACCCACACCGGCCGGCGTGGCGCGGCCCCAACGCCGACGGTGACCTCGGCCTGCGGACACTCAAAGACAGCGGGCTGCCCGGACATCCGCTCGGTAAGAACCCCGGCGACGTCTGGCGGCTGGCCACCAGCAGATACCGCGGAGCGCACTTCGCGACCTACCCGCAGGCTCTGGCCGAGCGCATGATCCGCGCGGGAGTCCCCGAAGCCCGCTGCACCTCATGCCGCGCTCCATGGCAGCGACCAGTGCGGCGTCTCGGGGCCACCGCCCTCCGCCTGGCCCTCGCTCCAACCTGCGGCTGCGGGGCCGACAGCGAGCCAGGGATCGTCCTCGACCCATTCCTCGGCTCCGGCACCACTGCCATCGCGGCAGAGAACTTGGGAAGGGACTGGCTCGGCATCGAGCTCAACCCGGCCTACGGCGACCTGGCTCGTGAGCGTCTCGCCGAAGCCCGCTCGAAGAAGAAACGGAAGAAGGGCACCGGGCAAAGCGGCGGCGACCCGCCATGACCCGGCTATGACTCCATACCCAGCACCAACGACCAGAACAACGTGAACCGAAAGGAGGAACATCATGAGTGAACACCAACCAACAGCCGAGAACCCCGAAGGGCGCGGCGAGACCGACCCAGCCATCTCGGCCCAACCCGAGCGCGAACAGCAACCCGCACTCCGGCCCCGAGTCTGGATCGGCTCACTTGCCGACTACAACAACGGCACGCTGACTGGCGACTGGATCGATGCCGCCGTCGAAGACCAGGAACTCATAGCCGCCGCCCACAAAATTGTCGCTGGCAGCGAGACGCCCGAGGCCGAAGAATGGGCCATCTTCGACTTCGACGACTTTGCCGGCTGGCACCCCGGCGAGTACGAAGACCTCACCGTGGTCGCTCGCGTGGCCCGCGGCATCGCCGAACACGGCCCCGCCTTCGCTGCTTGGGCCGACATCCACGACGCTGACCCCGACATGATGGCCGCCTTCAGTGACGCCTACCTCGGCCACTACGACTCACCCGAAGCCTGGGCCGAGCAGATGCTCGAGGACCTCGGCACTACCGACCAGATCCAGGAACTGCTCGAGGAGAAGGTCGGCGACATGGCTCGCTACGTGTCGCTCGACACCGGTGGATGGGCCCAAGATGCCTGGCTCAGCGGTGACATCAGCATCGCCCACGACCCCAACGGTGGCGTCTGGATCTTCGACGGCAACCCATGAACCGCACTCGCATCCGCTCCCACTCCTCGGGAGCCTGCAGCCGCCTCCTTCGATCCACACCCCGTGGATCAGGCGGCTGCACCACCCCGAGGAGACTCGGAGAAGGGAGCCACGAGCCATGAAGACTCTGGCAATCCGACTGGAAGACGAGCAGCACGCCCGTCTGACCCTGCTGGCCAAACTGGCCGATGAGTCGGTGACTGACGCCATCCGTCAGGCCATCGACAGCCACATCGCCCATCTCGCCAGCAACCCAGAGATCGCCGCCAAGGCTGACGCTCTGGGACAAGAGATCGACCGCGAAGCCGCCGAACAGCGCGCCGCCCTCCACGGCCTGTTCGGCAACGAGGCGGCAGCGACGCCCAAGCCCGCGTCCACAACCGCGACGACCAATCGCGGACGCAGCAAGGCCAGTACCGACTGAGCGTCGACCTCACCCCACAGTCCGGGTGGAGCCCACGAGGTCGAGACACCGTCTCCCTCCAGGCTCCACCCGGCACCAACCTCCAGAAGAAAAGGACAGCCTTTCCTGAACGAATAGAGAATGTTGTGAAATTGTCCAAATCGCATTCTAGGCGTTCAAAGAATTGAACGAAAGGCGTATAGTAGAAATATGAAAACAATCCCACCCGAAGCAACCCTCGGCGACTATCTCAGCTCCGCTCGAACAGCCAAGAACCTCAGCTACGGCCAACTCGCCCAACGCTCCGGCCTGCAAAAATCTGGCATCTTCGCCATCGAAAAGGGCGACGTCAAGTCGCCGGACACCGACACACTCGCCAAGCTCGCAACTGCCCTCGATGTACCCCTGGCCGACCTGTACAGCCTCGCCGGATATGCCCAGCCGACCGAACTCCCGAGCGTGCAGCCCTACCTGCGCAGCAAGTACGGCGACCTACCGCCCGAGGCCAGAGCCGAGATCGCCGATGCCTTCGAGCGCATCAGCGCCAAGTACGGCACCGACCCGACGGCCAGCGGCCCCGCCGCCGGCGAAGACGAATAGCAACACCAGCAACTGCACTCACGAAAGGAGGCCACCCATGACACCAACGATCACCGCACGCTCAACCCCAGGCACAGCAACATCATCGTCACCGTCCGACACATTCACGGTGGCCTCACCGCTCAGCGCTCTTCGTGGGCTCATCCCGCAGCGTACCTGCCAGGCCGCTGAGGCACTCCAAATCGCCGAACGCCAAGCCACCCGACTTGTCGAACTTTTCGGCGGCAGCGACAACCTCACTCCCGCGACCCTCAGCGGCATCCGCAGCCTGCGAATCGTCTTTGAAGACCTGCCGGTCAGCGGCATGAGTTACTGGGACGGCCACGGCCGCACCTGGGTCATCGCCATCAACCAGGGCGACAGTCCCGCCCGGCAACGCTTCACCTTGCTGCACGAGTACAAACACGTCATCGACCACGGCGCCACCGACCGGCTGTACCGCGACACTCGCCACAAAGGGCGTGTCACGACAGCCAGCGAACACGCCGAACACGCCGCCGACTACTTCGCCGGCTGCGCCCTGGTCACCAAGCGCGACCTCAAACGCGCCTGGACCCACGGCCTGCAGCGTCGCGACTCCCTAGCCGACCACTTCGGCGTCAGTGTCCAGGCCATCGAGGTCCGACTCGACCAGACGGGCATTGCCCGCGTATTCGACCCCGACCCCGTGCAGAGGCAGCGACCGGAACGCTGCGCCCGACCGATCAGCACACCGACCTGGCAGCCACAGCGCTTCCGCACCGTCCGACCGTTCTATGCACGAGGGAGAAGCGCATGAGTAGCTACCGACGAAGCAAGCGGAGCGGAGGCGAGGACGCACCCAAGACCATCGGCGTGCACTACCTGCGCGTCTCCACGGCCAAACAGACCCACACCGGCAGCGACCTCGATCCGCTCGGCAACTCCATCGCCACCCAGCAGGAAGAATGCGACCGGCTCGCCAGCGCCAACGGCGTCACCATTCAAAGGGTTTTCATCGAGCCGGGCAAGAGCGCGACCACTATCGACAAGCGGCCTGTCTTCCGCGAAATGATGGCCTACCTCGCCGAACACCCCGAGGTCGGTTTCATCTACATCTACGCCCGCACCCGAGCCTTCCGCAACCTCAAGGATGCCGTCGTCACCCGCAACCACCTGCAACTGATGGGCGTGCGCCTCGTCTCGGTCAGCGAGGACTTTCCCGACACCATCGAGGGCGAACTCATGGCCAACGTCTCGGACAGCGTCAACGAGTACGGCAACAAGAAGAGCGCCCAAGACATCAAGACGAAGATGGCCCGTGCCGCCCGAAGCGGCCGCACCATCGGCCGCGCGCCCCTCGGCTACCTCAACACGCGTAAGAACGTCAACGGCCACCTCGTCAACACGGTCGTCATCGACGAAGAACGCGGCCCGCTACTGCGGATCGCATTTGAGCTGTACGCCACCGGCGACTACACCATCGAAGCGCTCAAAGAAGTTCTAGACGACCAGGGCCTGACGTCACCGAGGACGAACCGCTGGCCCGAACGACGACCCGTCAGCACCAACACCCTCAGCCGAGTGCTGACCGACCCGTACTACGCCGGCTACACCGTCTACGACGGGGAACTCTTCCCAGGACGGCACGAGCCACTGGTCAGCCAGCAGCTTTTCGACGCCGTCCAAGATGCCTTCGACGCCCGCTCCACCGCCGACAGCCGCCAACGAACCCTGCATCACTACCTCAAAGGGCTGCTGCGCTGCGACCGCTGCCACCAAGCCGGACGTGACTACCGACTCATATACACCGAAGCCACCGGACGAAGCGGCACCCGCTACGGCTACTACCTCTGCCGCGGACGCCAAGAAGGCGAATGCGACCTGCCACACCTGGCCGTCGCCCGCGTCGAGCGTGCCATCGAGGACCACATCAGCGCCTCGCGACTCCCCGCGTCGTTCACCGACACCATCGACAGCGAACTCGCAACCGTCCTGGAGCACGAACAATCCGCTGTCGCCCAACTGCACGCCAACCTGACCAAAGAACTTGAAACCCTGGACTCACGCGAGAACCGACTGCTCGACGCTATCGAAGACGCAAGCATCCCCCGCGGCAAGATCCGCGAACGACTGGCTGGCATCACCCAACAGCGCGCCTCAATCCAAGAACGCCTCACCGACACCAGCGCCAACCTCGCCCTCGGTGCATCAGCCCTACGCGACGCCCTGAAACTCTGCCGCGACGCCGACACGCTCTACGGCCACACCAACGACCAATCCCGCACCCTTATCCTCCAAGCCCTGTTCGTCACGCTCTACATCGACGAGCACGCCCAGGTCGCCGAGACAGTGCCCACCGCCATCGTCCGCGACACCCTCGACGCCCACGAACAACACCAGGCCGCCGGAGTACCTAGCGGCTCGTCCGACCCGGCGCCAACAACAAAACACGGCCCCCGCCGAAGCGGAGACCGTGATGGGCCCTCCCTCTCGAATCTCTTCCGCGGCATTGATCCCGCCACGGGTTCGAGTAGGAAGGTCCTGGTGGAGCTGAGGGGATTCGAACCCCTGACCCCCTCCATGCCATGGAGGTGCGCTACCAACTGCGCTACAGCCCCGTTTCGGGTGGTGCCGCGGGCCGAAACCGGCCCGAGCAACCTGCG
>Ga0075163_10002981_pt1 | contig 22784 bp, 17 predicted proteins | sample JI1023141ADNA_FD_71478 | JGI IMG/M metagenome (GOLD analysis project Ga0075163, IMG submission 71478) | Wastewater effluent complex algal communities from Wisconsin, to seasonally profile nutrient transformation and Carbon sequestration -... | ecosystem: Engineered > WWTP > Effluent > Algae... | reverse complement strand
AACCGTATGCCGAACTTTGCAGCCATGAACGTATCCGAATTCCGTTTTTATAGCCACGCCGGCTTCCTTGCCAACAGCAAACAGCCAAAAAAGGTCAGTCAAACGCTAAATCCGCAGCGCTGTCTGCTGCTGCTGTTGCCTTTGCTGCTGTCCTTGTCACTTTCCGCCCAGAACACCCTTGGCGGTCAGGCCATTATCGTTCCGGAAAAAGAGGTGGACCGGCAGAGCGCTTTCGTAACTGCCGAGCGCGAACGCCTCCTGGGGCACTACGACAAGGCGATTGATCTGTATAAAAAATTCACCTACGACAATCCCGGTGTCGGCGCTGCCTGGTTTGGCCTGGCGCGCACCTACGTTTCCAAAGACGATCCCGCCAATGCGCTCGAATCCATCAACAAAGCGGTGGCACTCGAACCCGCCAACGAATGGTACCTGATCTATCAGTCCGATATTTTTGAAAAAATCGGCCGCGTAAAGGATGCCGTGAAAGTGTATGAAGGCCTGACCAAACGCAAGCCGCAAACCGTCGAATTCTGGGACCACCTGGCCTACCTGTACGTACTGTCCGGCGAGCCAAAAAGTGGCCTTCAGGCCCTCGAAAAGGTGGAAAAAATGCGCGGTGTGGAAGAAGAGACCTCCATCGAAAAACACCTGATCTACGTCGGTCTGGGCGATGCCAAAAAAGCCGCCGCCGAACTGCAGAAACTCGCCGAAGCCTATCCCGAGCGCATCGAATACAGTCATCGACTCGCCCAGTATTACGAGGCATTGGGCGACAAAACCAATGCCCGCAAGGTCTATGAAGACATCCTGCGCCGCAGCCCCAATGACCCGGTGGCCAAACTGGCTGCCCTGGAAAAGGATAAAAACAGTACGGATGCCACTTACCTTCAGTCGCTGCGCCCGCTCTTCTCCGACGCCTCCGTTTCTATCGATGCCAAAATCAAGGAGGTGCTGCCGTTTTTCCCGAAACTCGAAGCCGGCGCCGATCCGGCCTTGACCCAAAATCTGCTCGAACTCGGTGCATTGGTGGAAAAAGCCCATCCCAATGACCCCAAAGCCTGGAGCCTTTCCGGCGACCTGCTGTACCATGCCAACCGGCCCGCCGAGGCTTTGCAGCGCTACCGGAAGTGCATCGAACTGAACCCGAGCGTTTTTTCCGTCTGGGAAAATACGCTCGACATACTCCAACAGGACAAAAACTACGCTGAAATGCTGCGTCTCGGGGAGCAGGCGATGGACGCCTTCCCCAATCAGCCCAAGGCTTATTACTACTACGGTGTGGCGGCCAACGAAAAGGGTAAATACGACGATGCGCTCAACCAACTCCAGCAGGCCATCCTGATGACCGGCAACAACTTTGCCCTGCGCTTCGAAATCGCCGACCAGATCGGGGTGTCACTGATCGGGAAAAAGGACTATGCCGCTGCTGCCCAGCACTACGAACAGCTCCTGCCCAAAGGCGGCGATAAACATCCGGGCATCCTCGAACACTATGGCGATGCGCTTTTCCAGAAAGGCGAACGCTCGGCAGCGATTGAGTTCTGGAAGAAAGCCAATGCCATCCGGAAATCGGCCGAACTGGAAAGGAAAATAGGGGAGGGGAAGTTGTGAACGGAGGCCCAACGATTCCGGTATTCAGGGCGGTCTTTATAGTAAACAAACGTTTATGAAATCCTTCTGTCTGCCAACACTGCTCGTGCTGGTCATTGTTTCCGGCCTTTCGGCCCAGCAAATCCGGATCAACGGCTTTGCCGGTTTTGGACCGGTGCAATTGTCCAATTTTCACGAGACCAACAACGATAATTTCGGTGCTGCGTGGTCGTCTTCGCCACTGGTTGGTGTGAACGCCGAATTTTATGTGAAAGAGCGCATTGCCCTGGGCGCCGGTTTTGAATATGTGGTAAAAGGCAACACCCGGTACGGTCGCGTAACCCGGTACCACTACTGGCAGGCGCCTGTCCTGTTTCGTTTCGATTTTTACAGGAATCCCCAACACAACCTGTTGTTTTACATGCGCCTGGGTTGCTATGCAGCCTTGCTGCTGGACCAGACGGATAACGGCTTCCAGGGGCCGGCGGATATTTATTTACGGGAGTATTCCAGGGTTAGAAAAGTGGATTTGGGGCTGAGCGGCGGCGTGGGCGCCAGTTTTCGGCTGTACCGCCGGATTTACCTCAGCGCCGAATTGCGCGCCGACCACGGCCTGCTTGATGTATTTTATATTCCCGACTGTGTGGGGTGCATCCGCGACCGGGTCTACAACATCGGCGGCTGGGGAATGCTGGGTTTGTCGTATCTGATTCCGTCGGTGTATGAGCAGGGGAAGTGAGGGCAGGGTGCCGCCAACCTTTGGTTGGCGAGTGTTGTAATCGCTATCGCGCCAACTAAAAGTTGGCGTTACTCGCGTTTGCGATCAACTAAGGTTGGCGAGTGTTGTAATCGCTATCGCGCCAACTAAATCGCGCCAACTAAAAGTTGGCGTTACTCGTGTTTGCGATCAATTAAGGTTGGCGAGTGTTGTAATCGCTATCACGCCAACTAAAAGTTGGCGTTACTCGTGTTTGGAATCAATTAAGAATGGCGTGCACTGTAATCGCGATTGAGTCAATCAAAGGTTGGTGTTGCCCCGCCTCAAACACCAGCGCCTCGTGCCCCAAGTAACGCCAACTTTCAGTTGGCGACCGCGCCAACTGAAAGTTGGCGTTACCCCTCAAACACCATTGCCTCATGCCCCAGTTTCCTGAAATCCACCGGCGTTACTGCTGACACCCCCTGCTCGGGCATATACACCCCGTAGATGGTGTCCACCGCCGCCATGGTCGCCTTGTTGTGGGTGACCACAATGAACTGCGATTCTTTGGAGAACTGGCGGATGATGCGGTTGAATTTTTCGATGTTGGCGTCGTCAAGCGGGGCATCCACTTCGTCGAAGATGCAGAAAGGCGCGGGCTTGAGCAGGTAAAGCGCGAAAAGCAGGGCCGTGGCGGTGAGCGTCTTTTCACCGCCGGAGAGTTGGGCGATGGTCTGCGGGCGCTTGCCTTTGGGCTTGGCGATGATATTGATGTCCGAGTCGAGGGGCGCGTCGGGGTTGGTGAGCAGCAGGTCGGCGGAGTCGTCCTCGGTGAAGAGGGTGCGGAACACACTGATAAAGTTCTCGCGGACCTGGGCGAAGGATTCGAGGAAACGCGCCGTGGCGGTCTCCTCAATCTCTTTCATGGTCTGGATGAGGTTGTCTTTCGCCGTCAGGATGTCGTTGCGCTGGCCGGCGATGGTGTCGTAGCGTTCCTTGATCTCGTTGTACGCTTCGATGGCCATGGGGTTGACCTCGCCGTAGGTGTCGAGGCGGCGTTTGAGGTTGTTTACCTCGCGTTCGAGTGCGTCGCGCTGGTAGGCGGGATCGGGTTCGTTGTTGATGACGTCGTTCACGCCCAGGCCGAATTCGGCGCGCAACCGTTCGCCGATGGCTGTGATCTCGAACTTCACATCCGAAAATTTTTCCTTGAGCCGGTTCACCAGTCCCTGCACGTCCTGTTGCTGGCGGAAGTTTTCGCGCTGTTTGTTTTCGAGTTCGTGTATCTCGTTGCGCGCTTTGAAGTAGGTCTGCTCCACGGCGCTCAGGGTCGCTTCTTTTTCTTTCTTTTCGGCGTATCCGGCGGTCAGTTCCGACACCAGGCGCTGAATGTCGGCTTCGATCAGCCCGGTTTCGTCGAGGTTGCGGGTCAGGGTGGTTTGTGCGGAGGCGAGGTGCTGGCGGAGTTCTTCGCGGCGTTTTTCGCGGTAGGTGAGTTCCTGCCGGAAAGCGGTCACCTTGTTTTGCTGCCGGATGAACTCGATGTTTTTCTGGTTGAATCCGGCGCTGGTCTGGCTCAGGTGTTCGGCCACATCGCGGAAGGAACCGTCGGCATTGGCGAGGCGTTCGCGGACGGCCTCTGCGGCGCGGTTTTTCTCCTGAAGCAGTTTTTCGATGGCGGTATTGCTCGCGGTGAGCGCGACGATGCGTTCGTTGGCGTCGCCGGCCTGGGCGTCGAAATTGGCCACAAAGGCCGCGATGTTGTCTAATTTGGCCTGCATGCCGGCTTTTTCCTGGCTGAGCCGGTGCAGGCTTTCGCGCTCGCGTTGCAGCAGGGTGCTCTGGTCGGCATTTTTCAGGCTCTGCAGGTGGGCGCGCAAGGTGGCGAGTTGATTGTTGAGTTGGTTTTCAGTGGTTTCGAATTTTTTGATGTCGGCTTCCAGGATTTCCAGGTTCTTTTTGCGGCCGATTTTTTTGCCTTCAAAAAGGCCGACGGAGCCACCCGAAACGCTGAATTTGCGGCGAATGTAAGTTCCGGATTTGGACAGGATGGTGAGGTCGGAGTTCGACACCTGTGCCGGGGGCGCAGCATCTTCTGAAATCACCACGTTCTCCAACAGAAATTCCACCAGCGGCCGGTATTGGGGTTCCACCTCCACCAGTTCCACGGCGCGCAAGCCGCCAGGCAGCAGTGCCAGTGGCGCATTGTAATCGCGGAAAGCGTCGAGCAGGAAAAAATTGGCGCGGCCTTTCTGGCTTTGCCCGAGCAGGGCGATGGCTTTGGCGGCCTCGTCCACATGGGGCACCACGTAGTAGTTGAGGTATTGTTCGAGGTAGTTTTCGATGACGACCCGGTATTCTTCGCGGACGTAGATCAGGTCGGACAGCAGGGGGCAGTTTTTGGCCCAGTCTTTTTGCTGGCTGAGGAATTTGATGCTCTCCGGGAAACCTTCGAGCGATTCCACCATGCTTTTGGTGAGTTTGTATTCGTTGCGGCGGGCGTCGAGTTGACGGTTGTGGGTGGCGAGTTTTTTCACCAGTTCGTCCTGCTGCTGTTCCGCTGAAGCGATATCGGCTTTGCGTTTGTTTTCGGATTCCTCCAGGCCCTTGATCTTGTCCATCTGCCCGCCTTCGGCCTTGTCCTGGGCGGCGATGCTTTTTTCCAGCACCTTCATTTCTTCGCGGCGCACGGCGATGTCGCCGAGGGTGCGCTCCACGTCGCGGCGCAGGTTTTCGACCTGGTTGGTCTGGATGGCTTTGGTTTTTTCCAGTTCCACGATTTCGCGTTCCAGCCCCTGTTGTTCCCGGACGAATTCGTCGAGATTGCCTTTGAGCAGGTTGTGGTCGGAACGCACCTTTTCCAGCATTTTTTGCGCTTCGGAAAGGGCAGTTTCGAGTTCTGCCTCGATGTTGCGCTCGTAGTTGAGGTCAGTCTGGTAGCCTTCTATTTCGCTGTCGAGGGTGCGCAACTGACTGGTGTTGGCGCTGATCTGGTCTTCGAGGCGGCGCACGTCGTTGGCGACGAAGGAGCGTTTTTGCTCCAGCATGGCCTTCTCGTTTTCCTTGCCGCGGATGCGCCCGGTGAGGCGGTTGACGTCCTGCTGTTGTTCGCTGAGCGAGGTTTCCTTGTCGGTGTGGCTCTTGCGTTTGGCCTCGATGTCGGCTTCGAGCAGGCGGGCCATGGCCTCGGTGGAGCGGTAGTTGTCCTCCTCGCGGGCGATTTGGGATTCGAGGTCTTTAAAACTCTTTTTGTGGCGGGCGAGGTTGTGCACCGCCAGTTCGATGCTGAGTTTTTTGTATTCGTCCTTGAGGTCGTAGTATTTGCGGGCGCGTTCGGCCTGTTTTTCGAGTTTTTTGAGTTGGTCTTCTATTTCGAACAGCAGGTCTTCCACGCGGTCGAGGTCGGCGGCAGTGGCTTCGAGTTTTTGCTGGGTTTCGTTTTTGCGGGCCTTGTATTTGCTCACGCCGGCAGCCTGTTCGAACATTTTGCGGCGCGCCTGTTCGCGGTCGCTGAGCATGTCCTCCACCATGTTGAGCGCGATGATGGCGTACGAATCGGCGCCGATGCCCGTGTCGAGGAAGAGCGAAGTGATGTCTTTGAGGCGGCAGGTGACGCCGTTGAGGCGGTATTCGCTGTCGCCGGAGCGGTAGAGGATGCGGCTGATGCTGACCGTGCCGTAGTCGGTGGGCAGTATGTTTTTGGTGTTGTCGAAGGTTAGGGTGACCTGGGCCATCTGGCCTTCCTTGCGCTTTTTGGTGCCGTTGAAGATCACCGACGACATTTTATCGAGGCGCAACTGGCTGCTTTTTTGCTCGCCGAGTACCCAGCGGATGGCGTCCACCACGTTGCTTTTGCCTGAACCGTTGGGGCCTACCACGCCGGTTACGTCCGCGTTGAAGTGGAGCACGGTTTCGTTGGCAAAAGATTTAAAACCCTTGATTTCTAAAGATTTGAGCCGCATATTCTTCGGGATGTACGCCGGAATGGTACTCCGGCTGCCGGAATACCATTCCGGCGTACAAAAGCGGGCAAAAGTAGGGCTTGGGAGGGAAAAATGGAAGGGGAAGTTTTCAACAGGGGTTTATGCCAGGTTTCGCCGCTGTTGGTGTCCCCGCCAACAGCAAACGGCAGTGCGAGTACCCAAGCCTAACTGCTCATTCCACCGCTTCTTGTTGGCGGGGACGCCAACAAGGGCAACAAAAGACTAAAGAATAAGCCTTACCGGCCCCTTCGGCATCTCCTGCATCAACCCCGCTACCGCACAAATCATCCTGCCTGTTGCTTAAACGAGTTGAAAGTAGTTGGCTCAAACCAACTGCAACTTCGCCACCTTCGGGTCTACAATCACCTTATCGTGCTCAAAATCGAGTTTGATGCGCCATTTCTGAATGGTCGCTGCGCCGATGATGGCCTCTTCCGAAAGACCGGCGATGACCAGGAATTCATCGGAGAGTTGGACATCATCAACGTAAAATGTGATGGCGATTTGATTGTGGATTTCGATGAAATGCCCTTCCGCAGCGGTATTGACCCGGCGGGGTGTGCGAAAAGGAATCAAAGTAGTCAATTCATCTGCAAATTCATCACTGATGCACGATAAGTTGGCGCCGCTGTCGAACAAGGTGTACAGCGTTTTGTCTTTTTTGGAGCCTTCAAAGCGTAGAGGGAGTTTGATGACGGACATGGAAGTGTGATTTTGATACAAAAATAATCAAATTTCCTTTTACAGCGCACCGGTATATTCCCCATGCAATCCTGACTAATGATATAAAGGCCCCACGCGGGATGCAGGCCAGGCATGCGTCCTTTCCGGCCGATAATCCGCATCTTACAACACCCCACATGGCTGCGCAATCACCCAAACCTGATCGCGCCTTCCACCGCTTCCCATAGGTATTCCTGTCCTCAAGGGCAATAATGCGACATCCCCCGAAAAACGCTGATTAATTTTAACAAAGTAGTTGTTTTCCGGCAGGTGTTCGTAATTTTGGGGCAAGCTAAATCAGAACTTTTCACGAAACGAAACCAATCCTTTTATGAAGCACATCTTCACGGCACTTTGCCTGGTCGTGGCGCTCTTGTTCGTCCAGCACGAAGCAACAGCCCAAAAACATGGCTTTACCGTACGTGCCCTGTGGTACAATTACGAAAACCCGGAACCCGGGTGGGACAATTGGAGCAAAATTTTTGAATCCAATGGCCGCGGCCTCGAACTGGCCTACAGCCGGGCACTCGACAAACACACCGCACTGGTGGTTCCTGTCAAAATCGGTACCGCCAATGTGTCCTCCGCGCGCAACAACGGCACTCCGGGCGCCAACGAACTGTTGCTCAACCTCGATGCCCAGATGCAGTACAGCCTCTGCAAGCAAGGCCGGCTCTTCAACCCCTACGCCATCCTGGGCGTGGGTACTACCTGGAATGCCGACGACGAACACTTCGACTTCAACATTCCCGCCGGTATCGGCCTGAATGTCCGGATCGCCAAAAACCTGTACGTCAACGGCCAATCCCAGTTCCGCTTTTCGCTCGACAACCGTCCGGGCTGGCACCACGGCGTGGGCGCTACCCTGTGGTTTGGCGATGCCGACAGCGACGAAGACGGCATACTCGACAAAGACGACCGCTGTCCCGAAGTAAAAGGTGTGGCTGCGCTGGCCGGCTGCCCCGACCGCGACGGCGACGGCATCGGTGATGCAGAAGACAAATGCCCGGATGTACCGGGTGTGGCTTCTGCCATGGGTTGCCCCGACCGCGACGGCGACGGCTTTACCGATGCCGACGACCGCTGCCCCGACGTACCGGGTATCGCTGCCCTTTCCGGCTGCCCCGACCGCGATGGCGACGGCATCACTGATGCAGACGACGCCTGCCCCGAACAACCCGGCACACCGGCATTCAAAGGTTGCCCGGATACGGACGGTGACGGCATGGCCGACAACGTGGATAAATGCCCGCGAGAAGCCGGTACGCCCGCCAACCAGGGCTGCCCGGTACGCGACCGCGACCGCGACGGTATTGCCGACGCCGACGATGCCTGCCCGGATGAAGCCGGCAGTGCAGCACTCAAAGGTTGCCCCGACCGCGACAAGGACGGCGTCACCGACCGCGACGACCGCTGCCCTGATACGGCAGGCCCCGCCAGCAACAAAGGCTGCCCGGAAATCAAGGTGGAAGACAAGGCCAAACTTGAACGCGCCGTCAAACTCGTCCAATTCCAGACCGGCAAGGCTACCCTGTTGAAATCTTCCTACACCGTACTCGACGAAGTGGTGTCGGTGATGAACACATATCCGGACTACAGCCTCAACATCGGTGGGCACACGGACAACGTGGGCGACGACAAACTGAATCAGTCGCTTTCCGAACGCCGCGCCAAGGCATGCTACGATTACCTGCTCAAAAAAGGCATCCCGGCAGCACGCATGGCACACGCCGGCTATGGCGAGACGAAACCCAAGGGTTCCAACACGACTGCCGCAGGCCGCGAGCAGAACCGCCGCGTGGAGTTCGAATTGTACGTCAAGTAATTTGCAATATACCTGTTAAAATTCGAGAGCCTTCGCCCCTGTTTGGGACGAAGGCTCTTTTCTTTGGCCGGCCGGTGTCGGTGTGCTTATCTGAAAATAAAATACATCAACACCATCAAAGCCACTGTTGAGAGGGCCAACACAAGGAGAAATTTGCGGTTGTCTTCGCGGTCCTTGGAAGTGATTTTCTCTTTCGTCCATTTCTGTTTCGTTGCCATGACGAATCTGAATTGTTTATAGGTGAATGAATGCTGGTGATAATTTCCTGTCTGAATTCAACCCTGCCCTGTCTGCCGCTAACTGAGCCCTTTTTCCCTGAATATCTGGTTGAGCCATCGCAACATGGCGAACAAGGCGAGCGCAGCCAGGGAGAGCAGGGCAAAATTAACCCAAAAGAACGTGGCTTTGTCATCGTATTTGTCCCACATGGACGCCAAAACGCCACTCAGTTTGTTGCCGATGGAGGTCGCCAGTTGCCAACCTCCCATCATAAGCCCGGTGATGTGCCGTGGGGCCATTTTCGACACCATCGACAGCCCCATCGGGCTCAGGCAGAGTTCACCCACCGTAATCACCCCGTAAGAAGCAATGAGCCACCAGGCGGATGCTTTCACGGCGCCGTTGTGACAGGCATACACTGCCCACACCGTCACGAGTGTGCTAAGCGCTGATATGACCAGCCCCCAGCCGATTTTGGCGGGTGTGGTCGGCTCCTTGCCCTTTCGGCGCAGCCAGGCAAAAAAGGCGATGATGAGCGGAGTTAAAATTACGACAAAAAAGGGATTCACAGACTGATATATTTCTGTTGAAATCAGTGAAATACTGCCGCCTTCCTTGGGCCGCTCCGGCTCGGGCACATTGTTGAAATAAGGGTTGAAGGTGCTGACTTTGATCAGTTTGCCGTCGGCGTCGCGGCTGGTGCGGAACTGGTGGTCGTATTTCGGATAGAGGGTGTCTTTCATGGAGACCATCTGCGCCATCTGGAGTTTTTCGGCGGGAGCCGCCAGCCAGCCCGGCATTTCGCGATCGGTATAAAACTCCGCCCAGGTGGTGAGAGCGGTGCCGTTTTGTTTGAAAATAGCCCAGAAAATGATGACAACCGCATAGATCGACAACAGCACCCGAATACGAGGCTTGTCCTCGACAGATGCTTTCCACCAAATCCAGAGATAAAATGCGATGACGGGTATGCTGCCGAACAGGAAAGCATCCGTAGAGTCAGAACCGAATACATTGCCCGGCAACATCCAGCCGGCAATGCCCGCAGCAACGGCCGGCAACAGCACCGACGAAAGCATTTGCCCGACGCCGGCCTCACCCGGCACCGCGGGTTTGCGCACATCGGCATGAGCGTAGTGTTTGTTACCCACAAGGAACACAATGACGCCGATAAACATACCGATGCCTGCGGCGGCAAATGCGGCGCCCCAGCCGATGTTGTGCCGAAGCCAGGCGGCGAAGAAATTGCAAATAAAGGCGCCGATGTTGATGCCCATGTAGAATATGTTGTAACCCGTGTCTTTCAATTCCTTGTACCGCTCGTCGTTGTACAGATTGCCCAGCAACACCGAAATGTTGGGTTTGAAAAAGCCGTTGCCGACAATCATGACACCAAGCGCCGAATAGAACGAAAACATATTGTTGGGGATGGCCAGCATCAGGTAGCCCACGCCCATCAGAATGCCACCCAGCACAATACTTCTCCGGTATCCGAGTAACTTGTCGGCCAGCAAACCACCGATAAACGGCGTCAGGTAAACCAGCGCGATGAAAGTGCCGAAAATGTCGGAACCGACAGCGCGGTCCAGCGACAGGCCGCCTTTTTGCGCATCGGTCATGTAGAGCAGGAAAATCCCGATCATCAGGTAGTAGCCGAAACGTTCCCACATTTCGGTAAAAAACAGGAATGGAAGGCCGGAAGGATGTTTCTTGAACATAGGTTGGGTAAAATCGCTGATTGCTTGACGGCAAATATTTGCAGGTAACTCGGAATGACAGCAGGCAGTCCAACTGCCGGCAGGAATACCGGCAAATGTAATTTCAAAATCAGGTTGTGCAAGTGCCTGAACGGAACTTTCCAAAAGTTGCCCGATTTGGGCATGTTTAGTCGGCCGGAAATATATCTTTGCCTCCTGAATTGTGTTCAGAATTTATCGAAATCCGACTTTGAAATATGTTGAAAAAAATACTGTTTGCGTGTCTGGTATTCCTGCTTGCTGCCCTGCACGGCCATGCGCAGCAACCCGTGGAGACAAAAGATTCCACCGCGGTGGAAGGCCCCGCCACCGTGGCGCCGGTTCAGCCCATTGCCGATAGCATTCTGGTAACGGTTGTGCTCAAGCACCAACAGGACAAAAACCTGCCTGAAATCCGTCGCATTCTCGAAGCCCAGGGCTTTTGGGATATTTTCCCGCCGCAGGATGTGCGCGTCATTTCCTGGACGATCGCTATGGGCCTTGGGCACGTTATCCTGATGCAAATGCCGGCAGGCGCCGAACGTCGCCTCAACCTGGCCCTCGAAAACGGCGCCTGGGGCGCTTTCGATACGGAAATTTACCTCACCTACGATTACAAATCGGTGTGGGAGGATTATATCCAGCGCCGCGAAGAGGCGAAGGAAGACCGTAATTGAAATGCTGCGACAAACAGGGCTGTGCCCAAAAACAAACCCGCACGGAATTGGATTCCGTGCGGGTTTGTTTTTGGTGGCACAGCCTTTATATTAAAAATCCTCAAAATAAGCTCGGGCATTGCGGCCGGTATTGCGCTGCGAACCGGTGCCGTCGTGGTAATTGTCGCCGTCCACATATTCTGTCGGGTTGCGCGAATAAAGCGCCCGTTCCCAGCGGGGATTGTTGATTTCGCCACGTGCATTGGAGTGCAACAACAGGAAATCCTCACCAGCCAGGCTGGGGTTGTAGAACAGGAATTTGACGTTGTTCTGCTGGGTGGAGGGGAACTTGTAGTACACCCAGATTTCATAGGGCGGCGCACCGGGGTCATCTTCCACATGGATCAAATCGTCGGGTCGGCCAAATCGAATGTAGGCGCGCCCACGGTCGGTTTCAAATCCGTAACGGAACCCGCTCCTGAATCGCTTGTCGGCGGCCATCGCCACTTCCATGAATTTCTTGTAGGCCAGTTCGGGGTTGTTGGGGTCCTGGCGCATGAAATGGCGGAAAGTGTAAAAGCGCATGGCTTTCACATCGCCGGTTTGCAGTATGGTTTTGAGCATGTCGGTCTCTACACCCACCGCCAGTGGCGAAATGGCGCGCAACGTGTAGCGAAGTGTATCTTCGGTCAGGTTTTGCACAAACTGGCGACTCACCATTTCGTCGGTCAGTTCGGTCTCTGCCACATGGAGGAAGGGATTGCTGCGCTGGAATGACAAGCTTTGTGTAGCCAGCAGTTCGTTGGTAGCGTTGCGTAATTCTACCGTGAGCCAGTAATTGCCGCTTTCCAGTTTGTTGATGTCCATCTGGACCAGCACCGCATCGATCGCCGAGGGCTTTTTTCGCTGCGTACCAATGGAGATCAGGTTTTTCAAACCGTTTCCTTTATCCTGTTCGATGAAATACCGCACGAGATAGCCGGCGTCGGGCACACTTTTGTCAGAGTGATATATTTCGGCATAAAAAGCAAGCAAGGCGGCGCCCTTGTCGTAAAAATTGAAAGGCAAAGGTTCCAGAAAATAGCCGTTTTTGGTGAACGGACTGCCCGAATTGTCGGCGCGAAAACTGCGCAGCAACTGTACCTCGGACAAGTGGATTTTGTCGCTGATGGCTACTGTCAACGGGGTGGAAAATACGTCCTTGTTGTTCGGGTCGTTCACATCCTGGAAGGTAATTTCGAGTGTGTACGTTCCGGCGGGTACCACCATGCGTTTGACGTCGAGCAGCGCTTCCGGAAAATCCACGAGCGGGCTGTTCAGGAGGTATTTTTCGTAGGCAACCACGGTTTCACCCTGTTTTACCAGGATCAGGGTTTCGACACTGGCCTGCAAATGCGTGCTGTCGATGTGCTTGTACATCACCGAAGCCGCAGCAATTTCAATGTTGACTTCGAGATAGGGTTTGTCAGGCGTGGCAAAAACGGCGTACGAAACGCCCGCATCCAGGGCCCGGCTTGCCCAGGGAAACAACAGGGCGATCAGGAAGAAAATATGTTTCGTTTTCATGGCAGCAAAGTTGAAATGTGAACAAGTGCAATCACCCTCGAACCGTTGGATAAAGGCAATTGCGGGTTTTCGTCAGCATGGCAGATACAACTACAATGGATGGCCAAAAGTCAGGTTTTCAAAGCACGCGGATTCGCCAACTTTTGTAAAAAGTCAGGTTTCTGGGTCGCGTATTATTCCCGGACAAATTTCAAGCAAATTTCAATGCGCCGCCCGACTATTTCCTGAAAACCATGTAAAACAGCATCAACAACAGGATCAACAGCAAATAAGGCAACCAGATTCGGCCGCCTATCCTGAATATGCTCCTTTTGCCGGCGCCTGCCTGTCTGCTTCTGGAGCCGTTTTTCTGCCGGTCGATGTAGGTGACATAAATGAAACAGAAGAAATTGATGCCCAGCGTCATCATCAGGAAAATATAGGCCAGGTTCATAGAGTCCGTGGCTGGCGATATCTGCACCAGGTTGATAGAGTAGGCTACCGTGGCCAGGAAGGAGGTGATGATGAGCTCGCCTACTTCCTCAAAGGTGGCTTTGTGGAAGAACAGCATAAAAATCGGCAGCGCGCTGAACATGAGAAAGGGCAACACGATCAGGATGATGGCGCCCCAGGGTTCGCGCTTGACGCGCAGGTGTACATTGAGCGTTTTGTATTTTTCCAGGTATTGGGCGCTGTCGCGGGAGTCGAGCGCCACCTTGTCGGGCGAGCCGAGCGCGTTGGAAATGTTGTTGTCCAGCGTTACGTAGTATTCCTCCGTGTCCCAGTCGTTCATCTGGAAATCCGCAATTTTGTCCTTCAACTGCAAACGGCTGTAGTCAAAACTGATTTTGATGTTGTTACTCGAACTCAGGGCTTCGATCGGGATTTTGATTTCGTGGTGATCGAACGGAAAGTCGAAGGATTGGAAATCACCGAGGAATTCACCGCTGATCCGGTAAAGCCGGAGCACGTTGTTGTTGGAATCGCGCTCTTCGGCCACCCGGTTGCGCGATTCGGGCGAGTTGAGTGTCGAAAAATCGATGTAGCCTTCCTTGGCCAGTGAGTTGGAGTCCACGATGACCCAATACAGCAGGTTGCAATTGAAGGTGTTTTTCCGGACGTCGATGTCGTTGATGTCGATGATGTCGATGCCGACGTGCAGGTTGGGAATGGTGTCGCCCGCCGTATTGATCTGGGTCGGGCAACTTCGAACGCGCCCGTACTGGATGCGGTTGAAAGTGGGCTCTTTTTTCAGGATGAGCGTGCTGTCGAATTCGTATAACTCATTGAATATGGTTACTTTGCGATCCTTCAGTCCTTTAAAATAGGACAACAATGCGGTGCGGTCAGTACTGCCCGACCGCAGTGCCGTTTCAAAAATGTGCATGGCATCGGCACAGCGGTTCAGGTTGTTCTGCGCGGTGCGGATTTTGAAAAACTTGTCGGGATACTGTTCCTCGATTTTTTCCTTGATGTGGTACACATCTTCCGGCAGCAATTCCTCGGCGGTTTCATATCGGAAGATGACGTGCTGTTTTTCGCGGGTCAAAGTCTGCAATTCCGGGTCTTTCAGGTTGGTGACACCCGTTATGCCGATGATGGTTTTGGGTTTGATCTCGTTTTTCCGGGCCTGTTGCAGGGCGCGGATCACGAGGTTGCCGTAGGCGCCGTGCAGGTTGAGCAGGATGACATTTTGGTCGGTGGCGGCGAGCGCCCGTCTGATTTGCAGGATGATGCCGGCGGTGTCCTGGGCAGGCACCTGGTTGCTCACCAGCGCCTTTTGCTTGAGTTTCAGCAGGGTATCGCAGGGCAGTTGGTATTGCCCGATCACTTTTTCGAATTGCTGGTGCAGCAGGTAGTCGTTTTCGGTAATCAACCCGACGGAGGGCGCCTTGATTACTTTCCGGATAAAATTGACCAGATAAAACGGTTGCGGATCGTTGGGGTCGAGGAAAATGGCGTTGTTGCCAAAATCGAGGTTGTTGTAGTCGGCCGTCAGCGCGATCACCGGCAGTCGGTCGCGCACCAGCGAATCAACCCGGCGGAAATAACGCCCCCATGTATTGTCGAGTACGAGCGCGATGCTGGTATCGGCCGAGATGCTGCGGTAAATGGCCTGCATCGTGTCCGGCCTGAAGTCGCACTGGAATATTTTCAGGCGGTATTCAAACGGGTAAGGTTTGGGTTCGGACACCGCGTTGATGCGCTGGAGGTGTTCTTCGAGGGCGAGGATGTGGAGCGAATCGGAGTAATTGTTGCGCAGTGCCTTGGTCGGGTCTTCCACATTGAAGCCCACAAAGGCGATGTACTTCACCGGGCGGTTGAAGGTGGTGTTTTTGCAGGCAAACCAGGTGACGATTGCGACGGCGGCGGCGGCCAGAATGATTTTTTGCATGGAGGGTTTATGGATTGATTACAATGGTTTTTCGGTGTCAAAGGTAGAGAAAGTATGGGGGAAATTGATTCGCGCACCAGCATTGTGAAATATCCGAAAAGAGTGCTTTGAAAACGAACATTCAAAGAATCAGGCTGCCTTGTACATGGTTATAATGACTTGATTTTACCTGAATTGCTAATGATTCAGGTAAAAGACTTTCAGAATGGATAAAATGGTTTATTTTTGTAAAAAAATGTAGCATGGAAGCATTTGTAGTTAGCCGAGCAGGCAACAAGATTTTGGTTACGCTTGATGCGCGCCATTTTCAGGAAGATGCCATTGCCCGCCTGCTTAATCGTCTCTATTTAGAGCAGCTCGCTGAGAAAGTGGATTTTGATGAAGGAATTGAGGGCCTGGGGGATGAAATCAAGCAGGATTGGTGGGAACAAAACAAAGAGCGAATCCTGGCCAAAATCCATGAAGAAGCGGGTAATTCTTGATACCAATGTCCTCTTTCGGGGGCTGCGCGCGAGAAGTGTCTTGTTGCGCGATATATTGCTCGACTCCGGGTGCCGTTTTTTCGCACCTAAATACCTCATCGTTGAATTATTCAAACACAAGGCTCGCATCCTGGCAAATACTAATTGCCCAGAAAGTGAAGTGCTACATTATTTGCACGAAATTTTGCGCCGTATTGAGTTTGTGGACGAAGAAATTATAAGTACTGGAAGTTATGTGGAGGCTTATCGGCTTTGCAGGGATATTGATGAAAACGATGTGCCCTTTATCGCACTTGCACTCGAACTGAACGGGGATGTCTGGACAAATGACGAAGTTTTGAAAATCGGACTATATAAAAAAGGTTTTCAACGTTTTTTTAAACCTTGAAACACACCCAAAAATGCAAGCGCCTGCCATTTTTTATGTGTTTCGGAGTTGTTTTATTCCAGACTCCAGTGGTATTTGTTGATCCTCGACTTCCCAGCAGCGCAGCATAATTCCAAAACCTCCTACCTTTGCGCCTTTCCGACCTCTTTCAACGGTCTCAAACATTCTCAACACAACCTTTTCGATGAATAAAATGATTGCCCGCTTTCCCGAACAACTCGGCGAAGCGCTCGAACTGGCTGAAAAAATCAGCCTGAACAAACACGCGGCTTCCTTTCGCTCTATTTTTATCTCCGGTCTCGGCGGCAGCGGCATTGGTGGCGGATTCGTACAGGATTTTGTCCGCACCGCTTGCAAACTCCCGGTGGTGGTCAGCAAAGGATACCACGCACCGGCCTGGATCAACAAACATACGCTCGCCATTTGTTCTTCCTACAGCGGCAACACTGAAGAAACCCTCAGCACTTTTGAGCAATTGCTGGGCACCGGCGCCAAGATCGTCTGCATCGCTTCCGGCGGCAAACTCATCGAACTGGCCAAAAAACACGGTCTCGATTACGTACAGTTACCCGGCGGCTGGAGCAGTCCCCGCGCTTGCCTCGGCTATTCGGTGGTGGCTCAACTCGGTGTGCTGCGCGCAGCCAAACTCATTCCCGGCAAACTGCTGGGCTCGGTGAAAGCCGCGCAGAAACTACTCATCAAAGACGACGCCGACATCCAGAAAAAAGCCAGAAAAATTGCCGGCTTCCTGGCCGAAAAAACACCTGTCATCTACGCGCCCGATCACATCGAATCGGTGGCCGTGCGCTGGCGCCAGCAAATCAACGAAAACGCCAAAATGCTTTGCTGGCACCACGTCGTGCCCGAAATGAACCACAACGAACTGGTGGGCTGGCGCAACAACCGCCCCGAAATCGCGGTCGTCTGGCTGCGCAACCGCGATGACTTCCAGCGCACTTCCCTGCGCATGGACATCAACAAGGAAATCGTGGAGCATTTCACCGCAACATCGATCGAAGTGTGGTCGAAAGGTAAATCACTGGTGGAAAAAGCCTTTTACCTCGTCCACCTTGGCGACTGGGTGTCGTACTTCCTGGCTGAAATCCGCGAGGTGGATCCGGTGGAAATCAAGGTGATCGATTATCTGAAAGGGGAACTGGCAAAGGTGTAGGCACTTCACACCCGCCCGCTTCCATTTCCTGATTTACAATTGTTGCCATGATACAACTGGATATTACCCACACTCAAAAATTTGTCTCGGCGGCCGAACTTTCGGCTGTTGAGCCGCAAGTGGCCACCGCCGCCAAACTGCTGGACAGCCGCAGCGGCCCGGGCAATGATTTTCTCGGCTGGCTCGACCTGCCGCTAAAATACGACCGCGCCGAATTCCGGCGCATCAAGGCATCGGCCAAACGCATTCAGAAACAAAGCGAGGTGCTGATCGTCATCGGCATCGGTGGCTCCTACCTCGGCGCCAAGGCGGCCATCGAGTTCTGTCAGCATGGTTTTTACAACAACCTGCCCCGGAAAAAGCGCCGGCTGCCCGAGGTGTATTTTGCGGGCACCAATATCTCCGGCACCTACCTCACCCAGTTGCTGGAAGTGGTCGGCGACCGCGATTTTTCGGTGAACGTGATTTCCAAATCCGGCACCACCACCGAGCCGGCCATTGCATTCCGCATTTTTAAACAAAAACTGGAAGCAAAATACGGCAAGGCAGGTGCCCGTGAGCGCATTTACGCTACCACCGACAAGGCCCGCGGCGCCCTCAAGACCCTGGCCACACAGGAAGGTTATGAAACCTTCGTGGTGCCCGACGACGTGGGCGGCCGATTTTCAGTGCTCACCGCCGTCGGTCTGCTGCCGATCGCTGTGGCCGGCATCGATGTGGACGCGCTGATGCGCGGCGCGGCAGATGGCCGGAATCTGTACAAAAAACCGATGCCCGAAAATGATTGCTACCGCTATGCAGTCGTACGCAACATCCTGCACCGCAAGGGAAAAGACATCGAACTGCTGGTGAACTACGAGCCGCGCTGCCACTACATCGCCGAATGGTGGAAACAACTGTACGGCGAAAGCGAAGGCAAGGACGGCAAAGGCATTTTCCCGGCAGCGGTGGATTTTACCTGCGATTTGCATTCAATGGGTCAGTACATCCAGGACGGCCGCCGCTCCCTGTTTGAGACGGTGCTCGAAATCGAACGCCCGGAGGCAGATCTGGTCATGTTCAAAACCGACGACGACCTCGACGGGCTGAACTACCTCTCGGGCAAAACACTCGATTACATCAACAAAAAAGCCGCCGAAGGTACCCGCATGGCGCATGTGGATGGTGGTGTGCCCAACCTCGTGATCCGTCTGCCGGAAGCCACGCCGTATTACCTGGGGCAATTGTTCTACTTTTTTGAAAAAGCCTGCGCCATCAGCGGTTATATGCTGGGCGTCAATCCATTCGATCAGCCGGGTGTGGAGGCTTACAAGAAGAATATGTTTGCGTTGTTGGGAAAAAAGTAGGGGTTGCCCGCTTTGTTTTTCCACTAAAAACCTGTTTTATGTTTCGCAAATTCCCCCTTTTGCTGCTCCTGACATTTGCGTCTGGTATCGCATCCGCTCAAACCCGGAAAACCTTTTTTGACAAGGCCGGAAATGAGGTGGATTCGGCTCGCGGATATGCCTTCTACCGAATCGTGGAAAAAATGGACAAGGGGTGGGAGTATCACCGGCATTACTCACCCGGCGACACGCTCACTTTCGAAGGCGCTTTTAACGGCGATAAACCGGAAGGTCTGCACCGCCATTATCGGAACTCGGGCGCCTTGTACTGGACGGACGAATACCTCGACGGGAAATTACACGGCGAGTTGCGCTCCTACTATCCGCAAGGACAACTCAAGCGCATCGAACGCTACAGGACGGGCGAGTTTCAGTCCGGCGAATGTTTTCAGGAAGACGGATCGCCGCGGGGATTCACCCGCATGGAGCAGGTGCCGGAGTTCCCCGGCGGCGAAGCGGCCATGAAGGAATTTATTAAGAAAAATTTTGAATACCCGCGCAAGGCCCGCAAAAACGGGGTGGAGGGCCAGGTCCTCGTTTCTTTCGTTGTGGACAAGACAGGGGAGGTCACGGACATCAAAGTTATCCGCGACATTGGCTGGGGATGTGGCCAGGAAGCCGTGCGGCTGCTGCGGATCATGCCCCGCTGGACGCCCGGGTTTTATGACGACAATCCGTTAAAAGTGCGTTATTCCATGCCCTTCAATTTTTATTTTTAAATCGGGGCAGTCGCACCAAAATCCCGGTTGTCCGCATCTTTCAGGCATTTATTCAACATGCCATGAAATTCAGTCTTGCTTCCTTCAATTTTCGCGCTGCCCTGTGGTTGCTGACAGGGCTTTTTTGTGTGATGTTTTTGCTTCGGCTGGGATACAGTTATTCGAGCCGGTCAAGGGTACAGAACACTTACACAGACGGCGTCTCAGGTTCTTTTTTCGACAACCAGTCGGAACTGCGTAAAAACTACGCGTCCGAGAGCAAAAACGCCGAACCGGCGGCCGCTCCGGCCGGCGGTAATGCCAGCGCCGCCCAGAAATACGAAAAGACGGCTTCGCTGCAGGCGCGCACCGACAACTTTTCGGATGATGAAAAACGCCTGCGTGAAATCAGCCGGAATTTTGACGCCATTATCCAGTATGAACAACGTTCCGGCAATCCCGGCCACCGCGTCCTGCACCTGATGATCGGAGTGCGGCCCGAATCCTTCGATTCCTTTTATGTTGTTGCGCAACAGATCGGCAAGGTGTACGCCAATACGGTGACCAAGGTGGACAAAACCACCGAGTTTCGCGAGCTCAACGCCAAAAAAGCCTCTTTGGAAAAAGCCCTTGCCAGCCTGACCGACCTAAAAAATCGCGCGGGCAGCATCAGCGATCTGGTGGGGCTGCACGATAAAATACTTGAAATCGAACGGCAAATGCAGGAATTGGGCGTGGAACTGGGCAATTTTTCCGCTGAAAACGAATTTTGCACCGTGCGTTTCTCACTGCACGAACGGGCGGCTACCCGGACGATCTCCTTCCTAGGCCGGGTTTTTGACGCCTTCGTCTGGACGGCCCAGTATTACCTGCTGGTCCTGCTTGGCCTGGCTTTGGTACTGGTAGTAGCCTGGTTGCTGACTGTAGTGGCGTCGCGGCTGGAGGGGTTTGGGAAAAAAGGTTGATGAGGTTTATTCATGTTTATGAAAGTTGATATTTTGATGGGAAAGTGGCAATAAATCCGCGCCTTTTTCGGATCAAAATATCAACCTGATCAACCTTTATAAACTTCATCAACCTTTTGAGACGTATACCAAATTTTACACACCAAACAGGCTTCAAACCTTTTCAATCACGATTGCCGTGGCGCCGCCGCCGCCGTTGCAAATGGCAGCCAGACCGAGTGTGCCGTTTTTCTGGTGCAGCACGTTGTTGAGCGTGGTCACGATGCGGGCGCCCGAGGCGCCGAGCGGGTGGCCGAGCGATACGGCCCCACCATGCACATTGACCTTGTTGTGCGGCACTTCGAGCACTTTTTCAAAAGCCAGCACCACCACTGAAAACGCTTCGTTCACTTCAAAAAAGTCGATGTCGTCCTTCGTCAAGCCGGCCATTTTAAGTGCTTTAGGGGCGGCGATGGTCGGTGTGGTGGTGAACCACTCCGGCTCCTGTTCGGCGTCGGCAAATCCGCGGATTTTGGCGATGGGTTTGAGTCCGAGGCGTTTGACGGCTTCTTCGCTGGCCAGGATGAGCGCCGTAGCGCCGTCGTTGATGGTGCTGGCATTGGCAGCAGTCACTGTGCCGTCGGGCGTGAATGCCGGGCGCAAACCCGGAATTTTGTCAAACATCACCTTTTTATATTCTTCATCCTCCACGACCTGTGTGGGGTCGCCTTTTTTCTGCGGAATGAGTACCGGTACAATTTCGGCCTTGAAAAGACCTCCTTCCACGGCAGCAGCGGCGCGTTGGTAGGAGTCGATGGCGAAAGCATCCTGCGCTTCCCGGCTGATGCCGTATTTCGCGGCGGTGGCATCGCCACACACGCCCATCGCTTTCTGGTTGTACACGTCGGTGAGGCCGTCTTTGGCCAGGCCGTCCACGAGTTCGCCGTTGCCGTATTTGTAGCCCCAGCGCGCGTTCGGCATGTAGTAGGGAATCTGCGACATGTTTTCCATGCCACCGGCCACCACGATGTCGTTGAGGCCGAGCATGATGCTCTGGGCGCCGAGGGTGATGGCTTTCATGCCGGAGGCGCACACCTTGTTGATGGCAGTGCAGGGGATGTTGTCGGGCAAACCCGCAAACCGCGCCGCCTGTCGCGCAGGCGCCTGGCCGAGGTTGGCACTGACGACGTTGCCCATGAGCACTTCATTGACATCTGCGGCCTGAACGCCGGCTTTTTCCAGGGCGCCCCGGATGGCGGCAGCGCCGAGTTGGGTGGCAGAGACGCCCGCCAGAACGCCGCCAAAACTTCCGATCGGCGTGCGAACCGCCGAAATGATAAACACTTCTTTCATGTTAAAATCCCTTGCAAAAGCCCCGGTGGTGCAGGGCCGGTATGCGACTTATTTGGTTAGATAATTCAGTGAGCGCAAAAGTCGGACAAAACTACGGGCATTTTTTGCCATTCGTAATTCAAAACCAAATTTGGTGAACCAAGTTTGTGCCTGCAATTTATTTTTTGGAAACAGCGATTTTATTCAATTGCTCTTGAATTTCAAATCTAAAGAAAATAGTCATTTTACTGTTTGCCATCTTTGTAGAATTTAGTATATCTTTACACCTGAAACAGGCAATATTTATTTGCTAAACTCAAAATTATGAAAATATGAATACGCTCAAGAATTTTTCACCCCGCGAAGCATATGCCGCCTACATTCTCGGAAGCGTTCTGGTGGACGTACGTGATAAAATGGGCGCCAACGCAAAGCAGGTTGACGTAAAACAAATCGTCCGTTTGCCCTTCAGTGAACTGGACCAACGTTTCAGCGAATTGCCCACCAACCGTCCCGTGGTACTCGTATCCGGCATCGGCAACAAAGGCAAGGAAGCCGCCAAATTTCTCATCAACCACGGTTACGAGGACGTTGCCATCATGGATGGCGGCATGGCTGCCTGGGAAGAAGACGGCTTGCCCGTGCGCTGAGTGCGCCCTTGTTCGCAACAAAAATCTTAAAACCTGCCGAGGCCGCGCCTGGCAGGTTTTTTTATTGTCCGTACTTGAATCCTTTCACTGTATCCACAAAAGCCCGCACCCCATCAAGCGGCGTATCGGGATAGACGCCGTGGCCGAGATTGACGATGTGGCGCCCGCCAAAGGCGCGGATCATCGCCAGTGTTTCTTTTTCGATGGATGTCGCATCGGCGTACAAGGCGCAGGGATCGAGGTTGCCTTGCAGCACTTTGGAGCCGCCCGTCGCTTTTTTGCCAAACTCCGGAGCGATATTCCAGTCCAGCCCGATCACCTGACAGGGCAGCGCGGCCAAATCTTCCAGCGCAAACCAG
>Ga0075163_10002980_pt1 | contig 22788 bp, 18 predicted proteins | sample JI1023141ADNA_FD_71478 | JGI IMG/M metagenome (GOLD analysis project Ga0075163, IMG submission 71478) | Wastewater effluent complex algal communities from Wisconsin, to seasonally profile nutrient transformation and Carbon sequestration -... | ecosystem: Engineered > WWTP > Effluent > Algae... | reverse complement strand
ATGAATACATGGCTCAACCGGGGCGCCTCCGGCGGCCTGGCAGGGGCCTGAAGACAGAAGAGAAATCAATCGAGAGCAGATCAACCAACCGCCTCGAACACAAAAATTCAGACAGGCCCTGAAAGCCTTGGACTCTAGGTCGAAGCTGCGGCGCAATCTGTAAACCAGGCAACCAATTTCCCACAACATCACCATGGAAAACCCTCAGCAAAGGCTGCGGAGCAGGCAGGAAGAAATCGCGCGCCGGCTGCGCACATGCCCGCTGTTTCTGGACTGGCCGGCGGATCGCCTGCGGGAACTGGCCGGCCAGGCACGCATGCGGCGCCATCCACGCGGCATGGCATTGGCGACGCGCGAAAGCCAGCGCCGGGAAACTCTCGTGGTCGTGTCGGGCTCGGTCGAAATCTCGGCAACGAACCCCGGCGGAGACAAGTACACGTTGGCGGTGCTGGGCCCCGGTCAGATCACGGGGCTGGTGTTCCTGCTGGACGACATACCGGCGCGCTTCACCCGGCATGCCCGCGAGGACTCACAGATCATCCACATCCCCTGTGCCGCCCTGCGGCAGGTATTGGATGCGGAACCGATTCTGTGGCGCGGCGTCGCTCAGCTCACGCTGCGAAGACACTTCCTCGACATCGAAGGTCTTGAAGGCCAGGTGCTGGGTCCCCTGCGCCGCCGCATCGCGGTCATCCTGCTCAACCTGGCGCACAGCTATGGCGAGCGGCACGCCGAGATCGCCCCGCGCCACACCGAACTGCGCGTCTCGCAGGCGGATCTGTCGAACATGCTCGGCGTGTCCAGGCAGACCATCAGCAAGGAACTGGCGGCGCTGCGGGATGAAGGCATCCTCGGCGACAGCGACGGCTATCGCCAGATCACCTTGCTGGACATGCCGGGACTGCTGCGCATCGCAGGCGAAAACTGACGCGCGCGCAGCCGGCGCTGGCGGCAGTCAAGAAGAATAAGCAAAGGCAGCCGAAGCTGCCTTTGCGGTTGACGGCGCAGTGCGCTTTTCGCGCTACTTCTTCTGCGGCGGCACGTCCGTGCAACTGCCGTGCGCGATCTCGGCCGCCATGCCGATGCTCTCGCCCAGCGTGGGGTGCGGGTGGATGGTCTTGCCGATGTCCACCGCATCCGCCCCCATCTCGATGGCCAGGGCCACCTCGCCGATCATGTCGCCGGCGTGGGTGCCCACCATGCCGCCGCCCAGGATCTTGCCGTGGCCGTGGGCCTCGGGCGAGTCGTCGAACAGCAGCTTGGTATAGCCCTCGTCGCGGCCGTTGGCGATGGCGCGGCCGGAGGCCGTCCAGGGGAACAGGCCCTTCTTGACCTTGATGCCCTGGGCCTTGGCCTGGTCTTCGGTCAGGCCCACCCAGGCGACCTCGGGGTCGGTGTAGGCCACGCTGGGGATCACGCGGGCGTTGAAGGCGGCGCTGGCCAGTTCCTTGTTGCCCTGCAGTTCGCCGGCGATGACTTCCGCCGCCACGTGCGCCTCGTGCACTGCCTTGTGCGCCAGCATGGGCTGGCCCACGATGTCGCCGATGGCGAAGATGTGCGGCACGTTGGTGCGCATCTGGATATCGACGTTGATGAAGCCGCGGTCCGTGACGGCCACGCCGGCCTTGTCGGCGCCGATCTTCTTGCCGTTGGGTGTGCGGCCCACGGCCTGCAGCACGAGGTCATAGACCTGCGGCTCGGGGGCGGTGCCGCCCTCTTCCGCCGGGGCGAACGTGACCTTGATGCCTTCGGGCGTGGCCTCGGCGCCCACCGTCTTGGTCTTCAACATGATGTTGTCGAAACGCTTGGCGTTCATCTTCTGCCAGACCTTGACGAGATCGCGGTCGGCGCCCTGCATCAGGCCGTCGAGCATCTCGACCACGTCCAGGCGCGCGCCCAGGGTGGAATAGACGGTGCCCATTTCCAGGCCGATGATGCCGCCGCCCAGGATGAGCATGCGTTTGGGGACTTCCTTGAGCGCCAGGGCGCCGGTGGAGTCCACCACGCGCGGGTCGTCGGGCATGAACGGCAGGCGCACGGCCTGCGAGCCGGCGGCGATGATGGCGTTCTTGAAGGCCACGACCTTCTTGGTGCCCGTCTTCTCCTGGCCGGTGGCGCCCGTGGTTTCCTCCACCTCCAGGTGGTTGGCGCCCACGAAGCTGCCCACGCCGCGCACGGTGGTCACCTTGCGCATCTTGGCCATGGCGGCCAGGCCGCCGGTGAGCTTGCCGATGACCTTTTCCTTGTGGCCGCGCAGCTTGTCGATGTTGACCTCGGGCTCGCCAAAGCTCACGCCCAGGCTGGCCATGTGGCTGACTTCGTCCATCACGGCCGCTACGTGCAGCAGCGCCTTGGAGGGGATGCAGCCCACGTTCAGGCACACGCCGCCCAGCGTGGCGTAGCGCTCGACGATGACGACCTTCAGGCCCAGGTCGGCGGCGCGGAAGGCGGCCGAGTAGCCGCCGGGGCCGCCGCCCAGAACGAGCACGTCGCACTCTAGGTCGGCGCTGCCGCCGAAGCTGCTTGCTACAGGAACAGGAGCTGCCGGCGCTTGACTGGCGGGCGCTGGAGCCTGTTTTGGCTCAGAAGGCGCAGGCGCCGGTGCCGCACCTGCGGCCTCCAGCGTCAGCACCACCGAGCCTTCGGCCACCTTGTCGCCGAGCTTGACCTTCACTTCCTTCACCACGCCGGCGTGGCTGGAGGGGATTTCCATGGAGGCCTTGTCGGACTCCACGGTGATCAGGCTCTGCTCGGCCTTGATGGTGTCGCCGGGCTTCACCAGCACTTCGATCACACCCACTTCGGCGAAGTCGCCGATGTCGGGCACCTTGATGTCGATCACTGCCATGTCAGTCGTCCTTTCACAGCAGCACACGGCGGAAGTCGCCGAGGATCTGGCCCAGGTAGGCGTTGAAGCGCGCGGCGGCTGCGCCGTCGATCACGCGGTGGTCCCAGGTGAGCGACAGGGGCAGCATCAGGCGCGGCTGGAAGGCCTTGCCGTCCCACACGGGCTCCATCTGGCTCTTGCACACGCCGAGGATGGCCACCTCGGGCGCGTTGATGATGGGCGTGAAGTAGCGCCCGCCAATGCCGCCCAGCGACGAGATCGTGAAAGTGGCGCCGCTCATGTCGGCCGGGCCCAGCTTACCGTCGCGCGCCTTTTTGGCGAGTTCGCCCATTTCCTGGCTGATCTGCAGCACGCCCTTCTTGTCGGCGTCCTTGATGACGGGCACGACGAGGCCGTTGGGCGTGTCAGCGGCAAAACCGATGTGGTAGTACTGCTTGTAGATCAGCGCGTCGCCGTCAATGCTGCTGTTGAACTCGGGGAACTTCTTCAGCGCGGCCACGCTGGCCTTGATGAGGAAGGCGAGCATGGTGACCTTGACGCCGCTCTTCTCGTTCTCTTTGTTGGTGGAGACGCGGAAGGCTTCGAGGTCGGTGATGTCCGCATCGTCATGGTTGGTGACGGCGGGAATCACGATCGCGTTGCGCAGCAGGTTGGCGCCGCTGATCTTCTTGATGCGCGACATCTCCTTGCGTTCGACGGGGCCGAACTTGGCGAAGTCCACCTTGGGCCAGGGCAGCAGGTCCAGGCCGACGCCGGAGCCGCCACCCTTGGGTGCATTCGCGGCCTGCGCCTTGGTCTGCACGCTGCCAGCCATCACCTGCTTGGTGAACGCGGCGACGTCTTCCTGCGTGATGCGGCCCTTGGGGCCGGTGCCCTTGACTTCGTCGAGCGGCACGCCGAGTTCGCGCGCGAACTTGCGCACCGAGGGCGATGCGTGTGGCAAGCCCGGCGCGGGGGTGCCGGGCTGGTGCGCGGGAACCGAGGCCGTGGCGGCGGCAGGTGCTGCCGCTGCTGCGGCGGGTGCCGGTGCGGGCGACGATGCTGCGGGTGCCGGTGCGGCGGCAGCGGGCGCGCTGCCCGCCGCGCCTTCGAGCACCGCGACGAGGTCGCCGATGTTGACCTTGTCGCCGATCTTGATCTTGAGTTCCTTCACCACGCCGGCGGCGGGCGACGGGATCTCCATCGAGGCCTTGTCGGATTCGACGGTGAACAGCGACTGCTCGGGCTTCACCGTGTCGCCGACCTTGACCAGCAGCTCGATGACGGCCACGTCCTTGAAGTCGCCGATGTCGGGCACGCGCACGTCGAGCGGGCCTGCGGCCGCGGTGGCAGCGGGGGGCGGAGGCGCTACGGTTTGCGTAGCTGCTGGCGCAGGCGTGGCGGGAGCTGGAGCCGATTTTGGCTCGGAACCGCCAGCCGCCTCCAGCATCAGCACCAAGGTGCCTTCGTTCACCGTGTCGCCCAGGCTGACCTTCAGCTCCTTCACCACGCCGGCGTGGCTGGAGGGGATCTCCATCGACGCCTTGTCGCTTTCGACGGTGATGAGCGACTGCTCCGCCTTGACGGTGTCGCCGGGCTTGACCAGCACCTCGATCACCGCCACATCCTTGAAGTCGCCGATGTCCGGGACTTTCACTTCGACCAATGCCATGACTTTGTCTCCCTCAGGCGTACAGCGGGTTGATCTTGTCGGTCTTGATGCCGTACTGCTGGATGGCATCGGCGACGCGGCTCAGGGGCAGCTTGCCGTCGTCGGCCAGCGAGCGCAGCGCGGCCACCACGATGTAGTGCCGGTTGACCTCGAAGTGCTCGCGCAGCCGGGTGCGGAAATCGCTGCGGCCAAAGCCGTCGGTGCCCAGCACGCGGTAGGTGCGCTCCTTCGGCAGGAACGGACGGATCTGCTCGGCGTAGGCCTTCATGTAGTCGGTCGAGGCGACCACCGGACCCGGATGGTCGGCCAATTGCTGCGACACGAAGGACACGCGCTGCGGCTCGGTCGGATGCAGCAGGTTCCAGCGGTCCACGTCCTGGCCTTCACGCGCCAGTTCGTTGAAGCTGGGGCAGCTCCACACGTCGGCGGCCACGCCCCAGTCCTTGGCCAACAGTTCCTGCGCGGCGAGGGACTCGCGCAGGATCACGCCCGAGCCCAGCAGTTGCACGCGCAGCGCATCGCCCTTGCCCTTCGGCGCGCTGCCGGGCTTGCACAGGTACATGCCCTTGATGATCTGCTCCTCGGTGCCGGGGGTGAGGCCGGGCATCGCGTAGTTCTCGTTCAATAGGGTCAGGTAGTAGAAGACGTTGTCCTGCTTCTCCACCATGCGCTTGAGGCCATGGTGCAGGATCACGCCCACCTCGTGCGCGAAGGTGGGGTCGTAGGTGACGCAGTTGGGAATGGTGCCGGCCAGGATGTGGCTGTGGCCGTCCTCGTGCTGCAGGCCCTCGCCGTTGAGCGTGGTGCGCCCCGAGGTGCCGCCCAGCAGGAAGCCGCGCGCCTGCAGGTCGCCCGCGGCCCAGGCCAGGTCGCCCACGCGCTGGAAGCCGAACATCGAGTAGTACACGTAGAACGGCACCATGACGCGGTTGCTGGTGCTGTAGCTGGTGGCGGCGGCGATCCAGCTGGCCATGCCGCCGGCCTCGTTGATGCCTTCCTGCAGGATCTGGCCCTTGGCGTCTTCCTTGTAGTACATCACCTGGTCCTTGTCGACCGGGGTGTAGAGCTGGCCCAGCGGGTTGTAGATGCCGATCTGCCGGAACAGCCCCTCCATGCCGAAGGTGCGCGCCTCGTCCACCAGGATGGGCACCACGCGCGGGCCCAGCGCCTGGTCGCGCAGCAGTTGCGTCAGGAAGCGCACGAAGGCTTGCGTGGTGCTGATCTCACGCCCTTCGGCGGTGGGCTCCAGCACGGCCTTGAAGGTCTCCAGCGACGGCACGGTGAAGCTCTCGTCGGCCTTGGTGCGGCGCTGCGGCAGGTAGCCGCCCAGGGCCTTGCGGCGCTCGTGCAGGTACTTCATCTCCGGCGTGTCGTCGGCCGGCCTGTAGAACGGGATCCTGGCCAGCTCGCTGTCGGGAATGGGGATGTTGAAGCGGTCGCGGAACTCGCGGATGTCTTCGTCGGTGAGCTTCTTCAACTGGTGCACGGCCATCTTGCCCTGCCCGGCCTTGCCCATGCCGAAGCCCTTGATGGTCTTCATCAGCAACACGGTGGGCTGACCCTTGTGGTTGGCCGCCGCGTGGAAGGCGGCGTACACCTTCTCCGGATCGTGCCCGCCTCGGCGCAGCCCCCAGATGTCGTCGTCGCTCATCTTGGCCACCATCTCCAGCGTGCGCGGGTCGCGGCCGAAGAAGTGCTGGCGCACGTAGGCGCCGTCATTGGCCTTGAAGGACTGGTAGTCGCCGTCCAGCGTGTCCATCATCAGCTTCTTCAGGGCGCCGTCCTTGTCGCGCGCCAGCAGCGGGTCCCAGTTGCTGCCCCACAGGCACTTGATGACGTTCCAGCCGGCGCCGCGGAACTCGCCCTCCAGCTCCTGGATGATCTTGCCGTTGCCGCGCACCGGCCCGTCCAGCCGCTGCAGGTTGCAGTTGATGACGAAGATCAGGTTGTCGAGCTTCTCGCGCGCCGCCAGGCCGATGGCGCCCAGCGATTCGGGCTCGTCCATCTCGCCGTCGCCCAGGAACACCCAGACCTTGCGGTTGGCGGTGTCGGCGATGCCGCGCGCGTGCAGGTACTTCAGGAACCGCGCCTGGTAGATCGCCATCAGCGGCCCCAGGCCCATCGAGACGGTGGGGAACTGCCAGAACTCGGGCATCAGCTTGGGATGCGGGTAGCTCGAAATGCCCTTGCCATCCACCTCCTGGCGGAAGTTGAGCAACTGCTCCTCGGTCAGCCGGCCCTCCAGGAAGGCGCGGGCGTAGACGCCGGGCGCGCTGTGGCCCTGGATGAAGAGGCAGTCGCCGCCGTGGTTCTCGGTCTCGGCGTGCCAGAAATGGTTGAAGCCGGCGCCGAACATCTGCGCCACCGAGGCGAACGAGCCGATGTGGCCGCCCAGGTCACCGCCGTCCTCCGGGTGCAAGCGGTTGGCCTTGACCACCATCGCCATGGCGTTCCAGCGCATGTAGGAGCGCAGGCGCTCCTCGATCTCGATGTTGCCGGGGCTGCGCTCTTCCTGGCCGGGCTCCAGGGTGTTGACGTAGCCCGTGGTGGCCGAAAAGGGCATGTCGATGGAATGCTGGCGCGCATGCTCCAGCAACTGCTCCAGCAGAAAGTGGGCGCGCTCCGGGCCGGATTGGTCGATCACGGCGGACAGCGCATCCATCCATTCGCGGGTTTCCTGGGTGTCGGCGTCTGCGGCCGCGTTGGACGGCGCGTTGGGCACTGCGGACATCTGGTCGTCTCCTCTTGTTGATAGTGAAGGGCATTGTGTACGAAAACCGGGGCCGATCTTCGCACACCGGGGTATTATTTTCAAATGGTGATCTGAGTTTTTTGAATATGAAATATAGAGCGACCAAACTGACAGCTCTCCTGTACCTCGCCGAGGGGCCTCGCCTACACTGAACCCATGCAGCAAATCCTCTCCTCCAGCAGCGCCGACGGCCAGGCCCGCCCGCCGCGGCGCTGGTGGCGCCCGCTGCCTTCGGGCGGGGATGAGCGCTGGACCCACCTGGCCCCCCTGGCGGCTGTCCTGCTGTTCCTGGCGGTCATCCTGACGGCCTTCTGGTATCTGCGGCTGGAAGAGGTCCGGCGCGAGCAGGAAGCGGTCAAGCGCGATGTCGAGTACGGCCAGCAACGCCTGCGCCTGCGGCTGCTGGAACGCCAGGAGCAATTGATGCGGCTGGCGCGCGACATCTCCAACCGCGAGGCCGATGTGTTGCAGTTCGAGAGCCGCGCCGAATCCCTGGTCGCCCAATACCCCGAGCTGTTGTCGATCGGTTGGATCGACGCGCGCCGGCAGGTGATCGCCATCGAAACCACCCCCAGCGTGCTGCCGCGGCGGGGCTGGATGGAGGACGGCCAGCTCAAGGCCGGCGAGGCCGAGAGTGGCTTCGGGCTGGCGCGCGACCTGCGTCAGCCGGTGTACGCGCAGCCCACGGCGATCATCGATACCGAGCCGATCCTGCAACTGCACGTGCCGATCACGCCGCGCGGCCAGTTCGCCGGTGAGCTGCTGGTGGAGTACGCGGTCGATGGCCTGCTGCGCTACGCCGTGCCGGGCGAGCTGCTGGCCAAGTACGCCGTGGCCATGCTCGACGCCAAGGGCCAGATCCTGGCGGGGCAGAGCATCCCGGAGCGGCCCGGCCTGTCGGAGCGCCTGCCCTGGACCGGCAAGGTCAACGAATTCGAGATCCCCGTCTCGCCGGTCGGCAACGGCCTGGTGCTGCGCGCCCAGGCCTGGCGCACGTCGCAGGGCCTGGTGGGCGGCGCGCTGTTCTGGCTGGTGGCGGGCCTCGCGGCCATGACGACCTGGATGCTGATCGCCAACTGGCGCCAGTCGCGCCGCCGCCAGCAGGCGCAGCACGCGCTGCAGGCGGAAACGAGCTTTCGCCGCGCGATGGAGAACTCGATGCTCACCGGCATGCGCGCGCTCGACCTGCAAGGCCGCATCACCTACGTCAACCCCGCTTTCTGCCAGATGACCGGCTGGAGCGAGGCCGAGTTGCTGGGCCAGTCCGAGCCCTTCAGCTACTGGCCGCTCGAGGACCGCGAGATGCTGGCCGCGCGCCTGACCGAGGAACTGGGAGGCGCGGCCGACCCGTCGGGCTTCCAGATGCGGGTCAAGCGCAAGGACGGCTCGGTGTTCGACGCGCGCCTGTACGTCTCGCCCCTGATCGACGCCACCGGCAAGCAAACCGGCTGGATGGCGTCGATGACCGACATCACCGAGCCCAACCGCGTGCGGCGCCAGTTGTCGGCCTCGTACGAGCGCTTCACCACCGTGCTGGAGGCGCTGGACGCCTCGGTCTCGGTGGCGCCGCTGGGCAGCGAGGAGCTGCTGTTCGCCAACAAGCTCTACCGCCACTGGTTCGGCGGCACCACCGAGGGCCACCTGAAGCTGGTGCTGCGCGGCGGCACGCCCGAGACGCAGATGTCGGACGAGAGCCTGGACACGGTGGACTCCTTCGCCGGGCTGCCGCTGGACAGCCTGGCCACCTCCCCCTTGGCCGAGCACGCCGAGATCTACCTGGAGCGCCTGGGCAAGTGGCTGGAGGTCCGCTCGCGCTACCTCAACTGGGTGGACGGCCGGCTGGCGCAGATGGTGATCGCCACCGACATCACGGCGCGCCGGCAGGCCGAGGAGCAGGCCGCGGCGCAGGCCGAGCGCGCGCAAACCGCCAGCCGCCTCATCACCATGGGCGAGATGGCCTCCAGCGTCGCGCATGAGCTGAACCAGCCGCTCACCGCCATCAGCAACTACTGCACCGGCATGATCTCGCGCATCAGGGGCGGGCAGATCAACCCCGAGGACCTGCTGGGCGCGCTCGACAAGACCGCGCGCCAGGCGCAGCGCGCCGGGCAGGTGGTGCAGCACATCCGCAGCTTCGTCAAGCGCAGCGAGCCGCGCCGCCAACTGGCCGAGGTGCCGCCGATGGTCGAGCAGGTGGTCGAGCTGGCCGAGATCGACCTGCGCCGCCGCCAGGTGCGGCTGATCCACCAGCTCGCGCCCCACCTGCCGGCCATGCACGTGGACCCGATCCTGATCGAGCAGGTGCTGCTCAACCTGATCAAGAACGGCGCCGAGTCCGTGGACGCCGCGCACCGCGCGCCCGTCAACCGCGTGGTCGAGCTGCGCGCCGTGCCGCGCGACATCGACGGCCTGCAGGTGGTGCAGTTCAGCGTCACCGACTCGGGCCAGGGCCTGTCGCGCGAGGCGCTCGACCGGTTGTACGAGGCGTTCTTTTCCACCAAGAGCGAAGGCATGGGCATCGGGCTGAACCTGTGCCGATCGATCGTCGAGTCGCACCAGGGACGGATCAGCGCCGAGAACCTCTACAATGCCGGCCGAGTCGTGGGCTGCCGCTTCACTTTTTGGATCCCGGTCAGCCCGATCCAGGGAGCCCATACCACGGGCGGTACGGGCAACAGCCCCGAGGTCATTGCATGAGTCTGATTCCGAAGCGGGGAACGGTGTATGTCGTCGACGACGACGAGGCGGTACGGGACTCCGTGCAGTGGTTGCTGGAAGGCCAGGACTTCAGGGTGCGCTGCTTCGAATCGGCCGAGGCCTTCCTGGCCCGCTACGACCCGCGCGAGGTGGCCTGCCTGATCGTCGACATCCGCATGGACGGCATGAGCGGGCTTGACCTGCAGGACCGCCTGACCGAGCGCAACTCGCCCCTCCCCATCGCCTTCGTCACCGGCCACGGCGACGTGCCCATGGCCGTGGACAGCATGAAGAAGGGCGCGATGGACTTCATCCAGAAGCCCTTCAAGGAAGACGATCTCGTGCCCCTGGTCGAGCACATGCTGGATCAGGCCCGCGCCACCTTCACCGAGCACCAGCAGGCCGCCAGCCGGGACGCGCTGCTGGCCAAGCTCACCGGGCGCGAGGCGCAGGTGCTCGAACGCATCGTCGCCGGCCGCCTGAACAAGCAGATCGCCGACGACCTGGGCATCAGCATCAAGACCGTGGAGGCGCACCGCGCCAACATCATGGAGAAGCTGGGCGCCAACACCGTGGCCGATCTGCTCAAGATCGCCCTCGGGCAGGGCGCCGCCAAGCCCTGAATTTGCTATTCTTCTGATAGCTTTCAGCGCAATACCGGTGCGGGCTAAAGTCCATTTTCATTTGAAATCTTCCCCATGACCGCCCAACTCATCGACGGCAACGCCCTCTCCCGCCAACTGCGTGCCGAGGTCAAGGCCCGGGCCGCCAGGCTGCGGGCCGCCGGCACCACGCCGGGCCTGGCCGTCGTGCTGGTGGGCGACAACCCGGCCAGCCAGGTCTACGTGCGCAACAAGGTCAAGGCCTGCGAGGATGCCGGCCTGCACTCGGTGCTGGAGAAATACGACGCCGCGCTGACCGAGGCCGAGCTGCTGGCCCGCATCGACACGCTCAACCGCGACCCGGCCATCCACGGCATCCTGGTGCAACTGCCCTTGCCGCCGCACATCGACGACCACAAGGTCATCGAGGCCATCTCGCCCGCCAAGGACGTGGACGGCTTCCACGTCGCCAGCGCCGGCGCGCTGCTGGTGGGCCAGCCCGGCTTCAAGCCCTGCACGCCCTACGGCTGCATGAAGATGCTCGAATCCATCGGCATGGTCGACCTGCGGGGCAAGCACGCCGTCGTCATCGGCCGCAGCAACATCGTCGGCAAGCCCATGGCGCTGATGCTGCTGGCCGCCAACGCCACCGTCACCGTCTGCCACAGCGGCACGGCCGACCTGGCGCACTTCACGCGCGATGCCGACGTCGTGGTCGCCGCCGTCGGCAAGCGCAACGTACTGACCGCCGGCATGGTCAAGCCCGGCGCGGTGGTGATCGACGTGGGCATGAACCGCGACGACGGCGGCAAGCTGTGCGGCGACGTGGACTTCGCCGGCGTGCGCGAGGTGGCCAGCCACATCACCCCCGTGCCCGGCGGCGTGGGGCCGATGACCATCACCATGCTGCTGGTCAACACGCTGGAAGCGGCCGAGCGCGCGGCTGCTTGATATAGGCGCCCGGCGCCACCACCTGCCCACCCATGAACAACGCCAACCCCCTGCTGGATTTCTCCGACCTGCCGCTGTTCGACCGCATCCGGCCCGAGCACGTGGCGCCTGCCATCGCCACCCTGCTGGCCGAGGCCGAGGCCGCGCTGGACACGGTGACGCAGCCCGGCTTTCCCGCCGAGTGGTCGGCCATGTCCCGCACGCTGGACGTGGCCACCGAGCGCCTGGGCCGCGCCTGGGGCGTGGTCTCGCACCTCAACGGCGTGGCCGACACGCCCGAGCTGCGGGCCGCCTACAACGCCGCCCTGCCCCAAGTCACCGAGTTCTACACCCGCCTGGGCGCCGACGAGCGCCTGTACGCCAAGTACAAGTCCATGGACCCGGCCGCGCTGAACGCCGAGCAGCGCCAGGCGCACCGCAACGCGCTGCGCGGCTTCGTGCTGGGCGGCGCCGAGCTGCGCGGCGCGGCCAAGGAGCGCTTCGCCGCCATCCAGGAGCGGCTGGCCGCGCTGGGCCAGAAGTTCAGCGAGAACGCGCTCGACGCCACCGACGCCTTCGCCTACTACGCCACGGCGGACGAAGTGGCCGGCGTGCCCGAGGACGTGCTGGCCGCCGCGCGCGCCGCCGCCCAGGCCGACGGCCGGGATGGCTACAAGCTCACCCTCAAGCTGCCCAGCTACCTGCCCGTGATGCAGTACGCCGCCAGCAGCGCGCTGCGCCAGCGCCTGTACCGCGCCTACGTCACCCGCGCCAGCGACCAGGCCGAAGGCGATGCCAGCCAGTACGACAACACGGCCACCATGCGGGACATCCTGCAACTGCGGCGCGACGAGGCGCAACTGTTGGGCTACGCCAACTTCGGCGAAGTCTCGCTGGTGCCCAAGATGGCCCAGTCGCCCGTCGAGGTCATCGACTTCCTGCGCACGCTGGCGCGCAAGGCCCGGCCCTTCGCCGAGCGCGACCTGGCCGACCTGCGCCAGTTCGCCGCGCAGGATCTGAAGCTGGCCGACCCGCAGGCCTGGGACTGGCCCTACGCGGGCGAGAAGCTCAAGGAAGCGCGCTACGCCTTCAGCGAGCAGGAGGTCAAGTCCTACTTCCCCCTGCCCAAGGTGCTGGCCGGGCTGTTCAAGATCGTGGAGACGCTGTTCGAGGTCGGCATCCGTCGCGACAGCGCTCCCGTGTGGCATCCCGGCGTCGAGTTCTACCGCATCGAGCGGGGCGGCCAGCTGGTGGGCCAGTTCTACCTCGATCCCGGCGCGCGGCCCGGCAAGCGCGGCGGCGCCTGGATGGACGATGCGCGTTCGCGCTGGCTGCGGCCCGACACCGGCCGGCTGCAGACGCCCGTGGCCTACCTGGTGTGCAACTTCGCCGAGGGCGTGGGTGGCCAGCCGCCGCTGCTGACGCACGACGACGCCATCACCCTGTTCCACGAGTTCGGCCACGGCCTGCACCACATGCTGACGCAGGTGAACGAGCACGACGTCTCCGGCATCAGCGGTGTCGAGTGGGATGCCGTGGAACTGCCCAGCCAGTTCATGGAGAACTTCTGCTGGGAATGGAGCGTGCTGCGCCACATGACGGCGCACGTCGACACCGGCGAGCCGCTGCCGCGCCCGCTCTACGACAAAATGCTGGCGGCCCGCAACTACCAGGCCGGCATGCAGACGCTGCGTCAGATCGAGTTCGCGCTGTTCGACATGCTGCTGCACACCAGCTTCGACCCGGCGCAGGACATCCCGCCGCTGCTGGAAGCGGTGCGCGGCGAGGTCGCCGTCCTCCATCCGCCCGCGTACAGCCGCACGGCGCAAACCTTCAGCCACATCTTCGCCGGCGGCTACGCGGCCGGCTACTACAGCTACAAGTGGGCCGAGGTGCTGTCGGCCGACGCCTACGCCGCGTTCGAGGAAACCGCGTCGGTCGACGGCGCGCCCAGCGTCGAGACCGGCCGCCGCTACCGCCAGGCCATCCTCGAAGCCGGCGGCAGCCGCCCGGCCATGGAATCGTTCAAGGCCTTCCGCGGCCGCGAGCCGAGCATCGACGCCCTGCTGCGCCACCAGGGCATGGCCTGACGCCTGCCACGCTCATCCGGCTTCACCGACCGGGAGCAACGCCGCCATGCGACCATCCCTCGTCCCGCCCCTGACCGTCGGCGCCAGCGCGCTGATGCTGGCCGCCGCCGCGCAGGCCCAGGTCTACCGCGCGGTCGGGCCCGACGGCCGCGTCACCTATTCCGACACGCCGCCCGCCGCCCAGGCGCCGGCGCCCGCGCAGGACGCCGCCGCGCCGCGCGGCGGCTCGCCCGGCCTGCCCTACCAGCTCGGCCAGACCGCGCAGCGCTACCCGGTCACCCTGTACACCGCCAGCCAGTGCGCGCCCTGCACCAGCGGCCGCAACCTGCTGGTCAACCGCGGCGTGCCCTTCGCCGAGAAGACGATCGAGTCCGGCGGCGACGTTGCCGCCCTGCAGCGCCTGGTCGGCGGCGGCGACCTGCCGCTGCTGACCATCGGCGCGCAGCATCTCAAGGGCTTCTCCGACGCGGAGTGGTCGCAGTACCTCGACGCCGCGGGCTACCCCAGGACCTCGCAACTGCCCAGCACCTGGCGCCGCGCCCCCGCCAGCCCGCTGGTGCCGGCACGCGCCACCCCGGCCGCTGCCGCCTCGGTACCCGCCCCGGCCGCGCCCGAGGCCCCCAGCGCGGAGCTGCCGCATACCCCCACCAATCCGGCTGGCATTCGCTTCTAATTTAATAGCTTCTCGCGCAATATTGGCATGGGCTAGAGCCTGATTTGACTCAGAAAGCAGCGTCCTGGGGCGCCGCTGCGCCAAAATGGGGCGCCACGCCCCTCGGAGCACCTGCGTCGCCCCGCGCGCGACCACACGAAAACTCCCGCGCCCGCTGCCCCGCCATGGCGGTTTCCGCATCTGGCACGCCATTTGCTTGACTTCTGGCGTCCGGCCCGCGTGGCCGCCGTTTCTGGTTTCCCGACCGCAGGAGTCTCCCCATGACCTTCGCCCACGCCCGGCGCCGCACTTTCACCCGCGCCTTGCTGGCTACCGGCGCCCTGGCCGCGGCCATGCTCTGCTCCACCGCGCACGCCGATGCGTTGGCCAGCATCCAGAAAGCCGGCGTGGTGCAGGTGGCCATCCCGCAGGATTTTCCCCCTTTCGGCTCGCTGGGCACCGACCTGACGCTGCAGGGCTACGACATCGACATGGCCCGCCTCGTGGCCCAGGAATTGGGCGTGAAAGTCGAGTTGGTGGCCGTCACCAGCACCAACCGCGTGCCCTTCCTCACCACTGGCAAGGCCCACCTCGTGATCTCCAGCCTGGGCAAGAACGCCGAGCGCGCCAAGGTGATCGACTTCACGCAGGCCTACGCGCCCTTCCCGAAAAGCGTCTACGGCCCCAAGGAGATGGCCATCAAGGCGCCCGCCGACCTGGCCGGCAAGACGATCGGCGTGACGCGCGGCTCCACCGAGGATCTGGCGCTGACCAAGGTGGCGCCCGCTTCCGCGACCATCAAGCGCTACGAGGACAACAACGCCACCGCCCAGAGCTACCTGACCGGCCAGGTTCAACTGGTGACGCTGGGCAACATCGTGGCCAACGCCGTCAACGAGCGCACCAAACTGCGGCAGATGGATGCCAAGTTCGCGGTGGAGGACACGCCCTGCTACATCGGCGTGGCCAAGGGCGAGGCGGCGCTGCTGCAGAAGCTGGACGCCATCATCGCCAAGGCCAAGGCCGACGGCCGCCTCAACGCCATGTCCCAACGCTGGATGAAGATGCCTTTGCCCGCCAGCCTGTGAGACCGCTCGCCCATGGCCTATGAGTTCCAATTCGGCCCCGTCTTCGAGTACGGCGACCTGCTGCTGCGCGGCGCCGGCTTCACGCTGGGACTGACGGCGGCGGGCGCCCTGCTGGGCGGGGCGATCGGCGTGGCCGGCGGCGTGTGCCGCGCCTGGCGCATCGCGCCGCTGCACTGGCTGTTCAAGGTGTACGTCGAGGTGATCCGCGGCACGCCGTTCCTCGTGCAGCTGATGTTCGTGTTCTTCGGCCTGCCCTCGCTGGGTCTGCACATCAACGAATGGCAGGCCAGCCTGCTGACCACCGTCGTCAACCTGGGCGCCTACACCACCGAGATCGTGCGCGCCGGCATCCAGGAGACGCCCAAGGGCCAGCTGGAAGCCTCCCAGGCGCTCGGCATGGGCCGCTGGGCCATGTTCCGCCACGTGGTGCTGCGCCCGGCGCTGCGGAAGGTGTGGCCGGCGCTCAGCAGCCAGATCGTCATCGTGATGCTGGGCACCTCGGTGGTGTCGCAGATCGCGGCGGAAGACCTGACGTTCGCCGCCAACTTCATTCAGTCGCGCAACTTCCGCGCGTTCGAGACCTATCTGGTGGTCACCGCCATGTACTTCGCCCTGGCGCTGCTGCTGCGCCACGTGCTGAACTGGATCGGGCGCCGCTGGGTCGTGGCCCGCCGCGCGCCGCCAGCCACCGCCCCAAGGCCCGCCATGGAGGGCGCCGCGTGATCGCCGACATCCCGCTGCTGCCCATCCTCGGCAAGCTCGGCTCGGGCATGCTCGCCACGCTGCTGCTGTCGCTCATCGCCTTCGCGCTGGGCGGCGTGGCCGGGCTGCTGGTGCTGTTCGCGCGCGTGGGGCGCGTCCAGGGGCTGCGCCGCGCGGCCGGGGCCTACATCCAGGTGTTCCAGAACACCCCGCTGCTGATGCAGATGTTCCTGGTGTTCTTCGGCGCCTCGATGGCGGGCTTCGACGTCTCGCCCTGGATGGCCGCTTCCATCGGCCTCACGCTGTACACCAGCGCCTACCTGGCCGAGGTGTGGCGCGGCTGCGTCGAGGCCATCCCGCGCGGCCAGTGGGAGGCGTCCAGCAGCCTGGCCATGGGCTACCTGCAGCAGATGCGCCACGTGGTGCTGCCGCAGGCGGTGCGGTTGTCGATCGCGCCCACCGTGGGCTTCTCGGTGCAGATCGTCAAGGGCACGGCGGTGGCCTCCATCATCGGCTTCAACGAACTCACCAAGCTGGGCTCCATGCTGGCCAACGCCACCTTCCAGCCCTTCCTGATCTATGGCCTGGTGGCCGCCGCCTACTTCGCGCTGTGCTGGCCGCTGTCGCTCTACGCCGCCCATCTGGAGAAAAAGCTCTATGCCCCTCGTTGACGTCCGCGCCGTGCACAAGCATTTCGGCGCCAACCACGTGCTCAAGGGCGTGGACCTGCAGGTCGAGAGCGGCGAGGTGGTCGCCATCATCGGCCGCAGCGGCTCGGGCAAGAGCACGCTGCTGCGCTCCATCAACGGGCTGGAATCCATCGACGATGGCCAGATCGTGGTGGACGACGCGGTGCTCAAGGCCGAAAGCGCCACCCCCGCGCAACTGCGCGCGCTGCGCCTGAACGTGGGCATGGTGTTCCAGCAGTTCAACCTGTTCCCGCACCTCACGGCGGGCCAGAACGTGGCGCTGTCGCCGGTCGTGGTCAAGGGCGTCAGGAAGAGCGAGGCCGCCGGCATCGCCCGCCAGATGCTGGCCAAGGTGGGGCTGGGCGACAAGCACGACGCCTACCCCGACCAGCTCAGCGGCGGCCAGCAGCAACGCGTGGCGATCGCCCGCGCGCTGGCCATGCAACCCAAGGTGCTGCTGTGCGACGAGATCACCTCGGCCCTCGACCCGGAACTGGTCAACGAGGTGCTGGCCGTGGTCAAGCAGCTGGCCGCCGAGGGCATGACGCTCATCATGGTGACGCACGAGATGCGCTTCGCCCGCGACGTGGGCGACCAGCTGGTGTTCATGCACCAGGGGCGCATCCATGAAAGCGGGCCGGCCCACGCGCTGTTCGCCGATCCGCGGACGCCGGAGCTGGCAGGCTTCATCGGCGCGGTGAACTAGCCCCTGGGTTGGCGGCCCGCCCGGGCCTCAAGGTGCCCGGGCTTCATCGGCGCGGAATGCGGTCGAATCCACTTTAAGCAAAATTTGTACCAACCTCATCCCCAGGGCGTGCCAGCCCAGGGAAAATCCGGATTTTGTAGCACGGAACCCACGGCCCGCCGCCGCCGGGAGCTATGAAACTGGTAGCGCCCGCCGAAATTGCGCTATAGTCAATCACAGCCTACCGGGCCCATTGATGAGGAGAAGCCTGACATGAGTTCCAAAGAAAACGCCGCCACGGGCCAGCTGCTCGCCCTGCTCGAATCGCGCTACGCCATCCGCGTGCTGTGGGCGCTGCGCGACGGCCACCCGCAGACCTTCCGCCTGCTGCAGGACAGCGTCGGCGGCATCACGCCCAACACGCTGAACACCCGCCTGAAGGAGCTGCGCGCCGCCAACCTGGTCACCCACGGCTCGGACGGCTACAGCCTGACCATGACCGGCGCCGACCTGGTCAAGCGCCTGTCGGACCTGCAGGCCTTCGCCACCAAGTGGGTGGCGGCGCAGACCAAGAAGAAGTAAGGCCAGGCCGCGCACGCGCGGCACCGGGCCCCAAGCGCCGGCGGAAAGCTTGCCGCCGCGGCGTTGAATTTCAAGTCAAAACAGGCTGTAGCCCGCAACCATATTGCGCTATCAGCTATTAAAAGAGTAGCTTATAACCATGACCTCCCCCACTTCCAGCGGCCTCCAGATCATCGACACGGCGGCCGGCACCGGCGCCGAGGCCCGCGCGGGCCAACTGGTTACCGTCCACTACACCGGCTGGCTCTACACGGGCGGGCAGCAAGGCGCCAAGTTCGACTCCAGCCGCGACCGCAACGACCCGTTCCAGTTCCCGCTGGGCGCGGGCCATGTGATCCGGGGCTGGGACGAGGGCGTGGCCGGCATGAAGGTAGGCGGCCAGCGCACCCTCATCATCCCGCCCGAGATGGGCTACGGCCCGCGCGGCGCCGGCGGCGTCATTCCGCCCAACGCCACGCTGAAGTTCGACGTCGAGCTGCTCGGCGTCTCCGGCTGAAGCACAGGCCTGCGCCCTCCCGCGCCTTCAAGCCGCCCACGCCAGGGCGGCTTGCGTCTTTCCGGGAGGACAATCCGGGGCTGCTCCCGCCCTTGAAAAGCGGCCGAGGGCGGCCATCTGGAGGGACACAGGCCCTTCTTTTTCAGATTCTTCATCGTCTTTCGCAGAGCATGTCCGACCCCATTCCCAGCCATCCCCCCGCACAGACCCCGCCCGACGCCTTCGATCCGCCGATGAGTCCCGAGGAGATCGAGGCCGCCGCGGCGGCGAACGAGGCCGATGCCGCCGCGCAACTGGACAGCGCCCTGGCCGAGGTCCAGGCCCTGAAGGCCAAGCTCGCCGAACTGACCGACCAGTCATTGCGCGCCCAGGCCGAGGCCCACAACGCCCGCCGCCGCGCCGACGAGGAGGTCGCCAAGGTGCGCAAGTTCGCCGTCGAATCCTTCGCCGAAAGCATGCTGCCCGCCATCGACAGCCTGGAAGCCGGCCTGAAGGTCGAGAACGCCACCGCCGCCCAGCTGCGCGAGGGCACCGAGGCCACGCTGCGCCAGCTGCTGTCGGCGCTGGAGCGCAACAAGGTGGTCGAGGTGAACCCGCCCGCCGGCACCAAGTTCGACCCCGCCACCCAGCAGGCCATCAGCGTGGTGCCGGCCGACCAGGACGCGGGCACCGTCGTCGGCGTGCTGCAAAAGGGCTACCTCATCGCCGACCGGGTGCTGCGCCCCGCCCTCGTCACCGTCGCCGCACCGAAATAAGGCCTCAACGGGCGTCCGCGCGCTTGAAAGCCGCGCGCCCAGCCGCAATTTCAGGACATCCAACCACATTTCAGCATTCACGGAGAACACGACATGGGAAAAATCATCGGCATCGACCTGGGCACCACCAACAGTTGCGTGGCCATCATGGAAGGCAACACCACCCGGGTGATCGAGAACGCTGAAGGCGCGCGGACCACGCCGTCCATCGTCGCCTACCAGGAAGACGGCGAGATTCTCGTCGGCGCGCCGGCCAAGCGCCAGGCCGTCACCAACCCCCGCAACACCATCTACGCCGTCAAGCGCCTGATCGGCCGCCGCTTCGAAGAAAAGGAAGTGCAGAAGGACATCGGCCTGATGCCCTACCAGATCGTCAAGGCCGACAACGGCGACGCCTGGGTCGAGGTGCGCGGCCAGAAGCTGGCGCCGCAGCAGATCAGCGCCGAGATCCTGCGCAAGATGAAGAAAACCGCCGAGGACTACCTGGGCGAGCCCGTGACCGAAGCCGTGATCACCGTGCCGGCCTATTTCAACGACAGCCAGCGCCAGGCCACCAAGGACGCCGGCCGCATCGCCGGCCTGGACGTCAAGCGCATCATCAACGAGCCCACCGCCGCGGCGCTGGCCTTCGGCCTGGACAAGCAGGACAAGGGCGACCGCAAGATCGCCGTCTATGACCTGGGCGGCGGCACCTTCGACATCTCCATCATCGAAATCGCCGACGTGGACGGCGAGAAGCAGTTCGAGGTGCTGTCCACCAACGGCGACACCTTCCTGGGCGGCGAGGACTTCGACCAGCGCATCATCGACTACGTGATCAGCGAGTTCAAGAAGGACCAGGGCGTCGACCTGTCCAAGGACGTGCTGGCCCTGCAGCGCCTGAAGGAGGCGGCCGAGAAGGCCAAGATCGAGCTGTCCTCCAGCGCCGCCACCGACATCAACCTGCCCTACATCACGGCCGACGCCTCGGGCCCGAAGCACCTGAACATCAAGCTGACCCGCGCCAAGCTGGAAGCGCTGGTGGAGGAGCTGATCGAGCGCTCGATCGAGCCCTGCCGCACCGCCATCAAGGATGCCGGCGTGTCGGCCAGCCAGATCGACGACGTGATCCTGGTCGGCGGCATGACGCGCATGCCCAAGGTGCAGGAGAAGGTCAAGGAGTTCTTCGGCAAGGAGCCGCGCAAGGACGTCAACCCCGACGAGGCCGTGGCCGTCGGCGCCGCCATCCAGGGCCAGGTGCTCTCGGGCGACCGCAAGGACGTGCTGCTGCTGGACGTCACCCCGCTGTCGCTGGGCATCGAGACCCTGGGCGGCGTGATGACCAAGATGATCACCAAGAACACCACCATCCCGACCAAGTTCGCGCAGACCTACTCCACCGCCGACGACAACCAGCCGGCCGTGACCATCAAGGTCTTCCAGGGCGAGCGCGAGATGGCCAGCGGCAACAAGCTGCTGGGCGAGTTCAACCTGGAAGGCATCGCGCCGGCGCCGCGTGGCATGCCGCAGATCGAGGTGACCTTCGACATCGACGCCAACGGCATCCTGCACGTCAGCGCCAAGGACAAGGGCACCGGCAAGGAGAACAAGATCACCATCAAGGCCAACTCGGGCCTGTCCGAGGCCGAGATCCAGCAGATGGTCAAGGACGCCGAGCTGAACGCCGCCGAGGACCACAAGAAGCTGGAACTGGTGCAGGCGCGCAACCAGGGCGATGCCATGGTGCACAGCGTGCGCAAGTCGCTCGCCGAGCACGGCGACAAGTTAGACGCCAGCGAAAAGGAGCAGATCGAGGCCGCCATCAAGGCCGTGGAAGACGCCCTCAAGGGCGACGACAAGGCCGCCATCGAGTCGAAGACCGAGGCGCTGATGACCGCCAGCCAGAAGCTGGGCGAGAAGATGTACGCCGATGCGGCCGCCGCCGCCCAGGCCGCTGGCGCGGGCGCCGCGCCGGGGGCCAATGCGGGCGCGGGCGGCTCCGCCGGCCCTGCCGACGACAACGTCGTGGACGCCGAGGTCAAGGAAGTCAAGAAGGGCTGAAGCCCTGCGATGCGCGGGCCCGCCGGTAGGCCCGCGCCGTGTCGCCGCGCAGAAGATGTTCCGCAAGGACATTCGGCTGCGCGGCGTTCCTGCTAGGACGATTTGAGAACGCAGATGGCCAAACGCGACTATTACGAAGTCCTGGGCGTGCCCAAGAACGCCGCGGACGACGAGATCAAGAAGGCTTATCGCAAGCTGGCGATGAAGTACCACCCGGACCGCAACCAGGGCGATCCGCAGGGGGCCGAGCTGAAGTTCAAGGAGGTCAAGGAAGCCTACGAGATGCTGTCCGACCCCCAGAAGAAAGCCGCCTACGACCAGTTCGGCCACGCGGGCGTCGACCCCAGCATGCGCGGCGGGCCGGAAGGCTTTGGCGGCTTCGCCGAGGCCTTTGGCGACATCTTCGGCGACATCTTCGGCGCTGGCGGCCAGCGCGGCGGCGGGCGCGGTGGACGGCAGGTGTACCGCGGCGCCGACCTGAGCTACGCGATGGAGATCACCCTGGAAGAAGCCGCCGCCGGCAAGGACGCGCAGATCCGCATCCCCAGCTGGGACGAGTGCGGCACCTGCCAAGGCAGCGGCGCCAAGCCCGGCACCAGCGCCAAGACCTGCGCCACCTGCCACGGCCAGGGCGTGGTGCAGATGCGCCAGGGCTTCTTCAGCGTGCAGCAGACCTGCCCGCACTGCCGCGGGACCGGGCGCATCATCCCCGAGCCCTGCACCGCCTGCCACGGCCAGGGCAAGGTCAAGCACCAGAAGACGCTGGAGGTGAAGATCCCCGCCGGCATCGACGACGGCATGCGCATCCGCTCCACCGGCAACGGCGAGCCGGGCACCAACGGCGGGCCGCCGGGCGACCTGTTCATCGAGATCCGGCTCAAGAAGCACGACATCTTCGAGCGCGACGGCGACGACCTGCACTGCGTGGTGCCCATCAGCTTCGCCGCCGCCGCGCTGGGCGGCGAGATCGAGGTGCCCACGCTGAACGGCAAGGCCGCCATCGACATCCCCGACGGCACCCAGGCCGGCAAGCAGTTCCGCCTGCGCGGCAAGGGCATCAAGGGCGTGCGCGCCAGCTACCCCGGCGACCTGTACTGCCACATCAGCGTCGAGACGCCGGTCAAGCTCACCGAACACCAGCGCAAGCTGCTCAAGGAGTTCGATGAATCCTTGCGCAAGGGCGGCGCCAAGCACTCGCCCGGCACCGAGAGCTGGACCGACCGGGTGAAGAGCTTCTTCGGCGCCTGAGGGCTGCGCCTGCGAATACTACAAATACGATAGCTATCAGCGCAATACGGAAGCGGGCTAGAGCCGATATTTAATCAAAAAGCTCGCCCTGCCCCTCCCCGGCGGGCGGCCGGAACCGGCCCAGATCGAGCGGCGTGCGGTCGCGGTCGAAGCCCAGCCGCTGGCAGGCGGCGTGGAAGCGCTGGCGCAGCAGCTCGGCCCACACGCCCTGGCCGTGCATGCGCTGGCCCCAGGCGGCGTCGTAGTCGCGGCCGCCGCGCATCTCGCGCACGCGCGCCATC
>Ga0075163_10002979_pt1 | contig 22796 bp, 13 predicted proteins | sample JI1023141ADNA_FD_71478 | JGI IMG/M metagenome (GOLD analysis project Ga0075163, IMG submission 71478) | Wastewater effluent complex algal communities from Wisconsin, to seasonally profile nutrient transformation and Carbon sequestration -... | ecosystem: Engineered > WWTP > Effluent > Algae... | reverse complement strand
CACGTCGAACTGGTCGCCGTGTTCGAGGACCGCGGGGTGTCTGGTGCGGCGCCCCTGGATCGCCGACCGGGTCTCCTCGCCGCGCTCGAGTGCATGGCACAGACAGGCGCAGGTTGGTTGGTCGCCGCCAAGCGCGACCGCTTCGCGCGCGACGTCATCATCTCGGCGCAGCTCGAGCGCCTGGTCAGCCGCGACGGCAGCCGGCTCGTCTCGGCCGACGGCGCTGGCGAGGGTGACTCGCCGGAGGCGACGCTGTTGCGTCGAATCCTCGACTCGATGGCGGAGTACGAACGCTGTTTAATCCGTGGGCGCACGAAGGCCGCGCTCGCTACCAAACGGGCCAAGGGACTCAAGTTCGGCTCGACCGCGCCGTTCGGCTGGCTTTTCAATGGCGAGTTGATCGAGCGCCATGACGGCGAACAACGGACGGTCACCCGTATCCAGGAGCTGGCTGCTCAGGGCAAGTCCCTCCGGCGGATCGTCGCGGCGTTGATGAGCGAGGGTTATCCACCCCGGGGCCGACGCTGGCACCCGAATTCGATCCGTCGAATCCTGCGCGCGAACCCTCTTCAAGCACCCTCACCATCGTGAGGCTGCGACGCCAATTCGGGGGCGTGACGCCTTCCTGAGCAATCACTCGCGGCCGCGCGGATGCATGGCGGCCGGACAGGTTCCTCCGTATCACAGGCGCGCGCGAGCGTCGAAGCCAGCACCACGCCCGAACACCCACGTGTGAACCGGTGCGGGAGCTCCATCCTCGCCACCTACCGTTCCACTCTTCTTGAAGCCGTCGGCGGCGAACGTCGGCGGCTCTTAGTCGCTCGCCCGCCGCCGCACGAGAGCCCGGCGGATCACTGGCCACAGGTCGCACTCGGCGAAGATCCGGCTGATCGCCTCGTAGATCATTTCACCGCGGTGCGCGGTGCCGGTCTGCTTGCGCACGCGGGCCATGTATGTGTTGATCGTCGCCATGCTCTTCCCGGTCACGCCGCACATCTCCTCGTATGTGCAGCCCTTGATGGCCATCACGGCGACGTCCACGAGATAATTCGAGAGGCCCAACCGCTCGACGGCCGCCTGGATGAACCAATCTTCCAGTCGCGTCTGGCGGCGTATGAACACAGCGATCGTCCCGTGTTTGAAGGGGATCAGGGAAATGCTCCACCCGGCGGGGACGGCGGCCGGCTCCCGCAGCGCCTCCGCGAGCCAGCCCGGGCGGTCCGGCAGGGCGATCCGTGCCGCGTGGTTAGCGAACAGGAACTCCGCGTCCAGCGTCGTCGCGAACGCCGGCGACGGCCACGCCAGCGCCATCTGCATAATCGGATGACGCGCGCCGAAGGCCGGCGCGAGGGCTTCCCACGCATAGACGACGGCGCGCAGCGAACCGCTGAACGCGTCGAGCAGCATCCGGTCGCCCTCGGTAAACCCTCCGCGTGCCTGTCGTGAACGATCCGCACAGACCGAGCAGCTGGCCATCCGGCTCGGTGAAGATGATCCGCAGGTTGTCGCCGAGGTCGAGCGGCGCGAGCAGCGTGGCACGAAACAGCCGCCAGCGGTGGTCGTCCTGCCGCAGGTCCTCGCCGAAGATCGCCCGGTTCTCGGCCCCCCACAGGCTCTCCTCCTCGGTCACGATCGTGAACTTGCTGGAGAACAGCAGGTTGTCGCGCACGAACGCGGTCTCGGCGATCTTCTCCACGGTGAGTGATACCACCGCGCCGCGCAGCTCCGGCCCCGCCCCCTTCTCCGAGATCGTATAGATCAGCGACGGCGCGCCGCCGTGCAGCACCGACAGGCTGGCGGGCACCAGCTCCGGCGCCATGCGATTCGGCATCCATCCTCGCAGCACCGCCTGCGCGGCGACGAGGCGATCGTTCTGCTGACCGCTGAGAATGTCCATGCCGGCACGCTATCAGCCGCGCGATCGACCCGCAAGCGCCCGTCATGTCCAGATTTCGAGACATGCCCGCGAATCTTAAGCATGATCGGTGCCTGTCGCTCGCCCCAACGGCTCTGAACAGTTGCGACGTCAAGATTCGTGGGATTGCCCGGGCTCGGACGGCGGTCCAGCCTGAGTGCGAACAATCCCTGCTCGGCGGCCATTTCCCAAGGACCCACGAATCATGCACCACCGAAACCTCGCCCGCTTGCCCCTGCTGATCCTCCCCCTCGCCGCCTGTGAGGCCTCGTCGGCCCCCACCGATCGCGGCCTCTTCGCCGGCGCCGAGAACCCCGCCGACGGGCTCCATCTGTCCGCGCTCGCCCGCGAGGCGGACGGCAAGCTCGAGGTCCTGTGCGTCAAGCCGACCTGGGAGAGCGACGCGGACCCGGGCCCGGGGTTCATCAACCCCGCGGGCGGGTGGGTATCCTTCACCCTCCTCGACCTCGATGAGCAGCCGCCAACCCCCGTGGCAGGACCGCGTGCGCACCTCGGCGATCTACGTGCAGGGCCAGACCTCGGTGCGCTGGACGGTCGACATGCCGCCCGCCGGCCGCTACGCCCTCGGCTGCGAGGCCCTACCGACCGACTTCCTCCCCGGCGAAGAGGAGGAGTTCGAGTGGCAGTGTCCGGTGCCCGGCCAGCCGGGCGAGACCGGCGTGTGCACCCGCTCGGCCCCCTTCTACTTCACGGTCGGCACTGACCCGTCCCCCGGTGCCGACGACTGTGGGGAGAGCTCGCATCTGTGCACCGGCATGATCGACTGGGAGGTCGGGACCTACCCGTTCTATGTCCTCTGCGACCCGCTGCGGCAGGGTGTCGTTCAGCTGATCGAGCAGAAAGGCTTCGCGGCCAGCGTAGCGATCGAGACCCCGGACGGCCAGGGCGAGGTCTCGTCGACCACGAACGGCCACGGCCGCTGCCTCGACTACGCGATGTCGGACTACGCGTGGGACGGCGTTAAGGACCCGATGTGCAAGATCGTCGTGAACGTCGAACACGCGGGCAAGGCCAGTCTCCGCGCGTATGCCCCGGAGCACGGGCCCGCCGAGTGTCACGGACAGGCCGAGGAGATCGAGCCCGAGGCGTGCGGCGCGGGCGTCCCCGTGTTCGACCTGCCGTTCTCCGGCGCGGGTCGGATCTCGCAGGGCAACGACACGGCCTTCAGCCACAAGGCCGTCTGGGAGACCCAGTACGCCGTCGACTTCGACCTGCCGAAGGACCGCGCGCGCTCCCCCGTCGACGGCGTCGCCGTCGTCGGCGACTACCAAGAGGACGACTACGGGCCCAACGTGATCCTGATCGAGCCCGACGGTCAGCCCGACATCCGCCTGCTCGTCGGGCACTGCGCCGCCACCACCGGTGCGCTGGCGAACGCCAAGCCGGGCAAGGGCCACCGGGTCCACCGTGGGGACGAGATCTGCACGCCGGGTGACCTCGGCTTCGCCAATGGCGTCCACATCCACTTCCATGTCCTCAAGAACATGACCCCGATCCACTACGGCCTGCGCTTCACCGACCTCGGGCCCGCCGACGATCCCGCGGCCGATCCGCGGCGCGCCGTCCACTGCACCCACGAGGGCCAGTTACTCGACACCGTGGTCTCCTCCGGCCCCCCGAGCGAAGCCGCGGCAACTTGGCACCGCGTCGAATCGGCGCTGTAGTCGGCGCGCGACCAGGACCTCGTCGAGGGGTATCCCGGGCGTCCCGCCCGCGCCAGCGATGCCGCCGATCAGTCGCCGGTATATGCGCTTCGTCGCCTGCGCTGCAGCCGCTCGATTGCGCCGGGTCGAGGTCCCGCGGTACACCATCGGTCGTTCGCGGCGATCATGTCCCTTCAAACCGAGCTCAGCGACTTCTTCCAGGAGCACCTCAGTGTCGACGAGATTCGCCACTTGGTCGTTCGGCTGCGGCACGGGGACGCGCTCGCCAGGCAGCTTCCGTCACGCGACGTGTCGCTGGCGAGGTTCTGTGAGGATGTCAGCGACGTCCTGTGTCGTCATAGGGAGCTCGACGACGCGTTCTTCTCCGGGCTGCGGGACAGGCTACCAAACCTCGTCCCCGAGATCGATCGACTCGCAGCCTTGGCCGCTGCGTTGGCGCCCGACGCTCGCTCGACCTGGCGAGAGATCGTGGCTCGGCGGCTCGACGGGCGACTCGTCCTCCGCGACGTGGACGGGGCGGGCCATGCGCTGGAGCCTGTGTATGTCGATCTCGAGCTGCTCTTGCAACGACCCGTGGGACCGCGGGTGCTGCGAGCCGACGAAGGGAGATGCGAGCAGCCCAGGAACGCCGAGCCAGGCGGCGAAAATGCTCCCGAGGAACATGCGCACGCTCTGGACCCGGACGAACGACCGCTCGACCTCGCCGCCTGGCTCACGACCTCGTCGGACGAGGCGCATACATTGATGATCGTGGGCGAGGTGGGCGCCGGAAAGACCGAACTGCTGGCCCGTGCCGCCCGCTCGCTCGCCCAGGACGGGACCGCGGACGCGCTGTTGCCGCTGTGGGTCGACGCGAAACCCCTGGCCAGCGAAGGGTTGATGCGCGCCGTCGCCGACTGGTCCGGGTGGACCGAACCCGCGTGCCGCGAGTTTCTCCTGCGTCCGGACCTCGGCTTCGCAGTGTTCGTCGACAGCCTCGACGAGGGCGGCGCCTCGATCCCCGAGACCGTTGCCATGATCCGGGGGACGCTGGGCCCACGCCTGCGCCGGCTCGTCCTGGCCACACGCTCGGCGCAGCGGCGGGCGGTCCGCGATGTCCAGGTCGCTCGCGTCTCGCCGTGGCGCGGCCACTCGATCGACCGGTTCCTCGACCGGTGGGCGCGCACGGACCCGGAGAGCGCCGAGCGGGTCCGGCGCGAGCGCCGACTCGGCGTGCTCGAGGACATCCTCGCCACGCCCCTGACCGCGACGTTCTGCGTGCTCGTCGCGCGCGAGGAGCCGGACGCGCTGCGCAACCGGACCAGGTTGTTTCACGCGATCGTCGCGCGCATCGTCTCCCACTGGCGCAAGCTAAGGACCCCGACCGAGCGCCTGTACCGGCGGTGGGATGCCCTCATGGGGATGCTCGGTCGACTCGCGCTGGAGCGGCTCCGCGATCATCCGTCAGGGTTGACGATCGGGGTGTTGCGGGAGCGCCTGCAGGAAGACAGCCTGGACGGCGTCGACGATCTGCTCGAAGATCTCACGAGCAGCTATGGTGTGTTGATCCGGACGCCCCACGGCTATGACTTCTCGCTTCGGTGGTTCGCCGAGTACCTCGCCGGTCGATTCCTCAGAGACAGGCCGGCCGACCTGGACGCGGCGGTCGATCGATCCTGGGCATTCGAGCCGGTACGGCATGCGATCACCGGCGCTCCTTCGGCTGACATACCAGCGCTGATCGACGCGCTGATCGCCGACGAGGACGCCGACGAAGTCCGTGATGCGCCGGCGCGCTTGCGAAGGGCACAACTCGCCGCCGTCGTGGCCGCGGACCTTCGCGAAGATCTCTCGCAAACCGCCATGGATCGGCTGGTACCGGCGATCTGGCGTCGCCTCACCGACGAGGGATCGGCGTGGATCACAGCCGAGATGGCGCGGGCGACCCGGGGGCTCGCTCGCGTCGGCGGCCCCGTGTGGGGGCAACTCAAGTGCCTGCTCCTGGCTGCCCTCTTCGATCCGCGGGCAAACGTGGCCGGTTGGTACGCTCGCCAGGCGATCACGGAGCCGGCCTACTGGCTCCGTCTCCTGCGCCACCGCGATGCGAAGGTCCGCGTCCTGGCGATCGAGCGGCTGCGCCCGGCGATCGACGACGCCGCCGTCCGCACCGTCCTGTGGCAGATGCTGTTCGACGAGAAGGATGATGATCCGCCCGCGCTGGCGGCGGGTTCGGCGCTGCGGGGCGCCGCCCGCGATGAATCGTTCTCCGCCATGCTTCCAGGTCTCCTGCGTCTCCTATGCGATGGTTCACAGCTTCAGATCGGTGCTGCTGCGCTGGCGCTGCGCCCCGACGAGGCCGACCTGGACCAGTTGGCCCTCGGGTTGTTCGGCGCCCACAACGCCGGCGGCCATGTCCGGCACGCTGTCCGCGATCTGGCGGACGCACCGGGCGGCGCTGCGGCTCTGGACCGCAGCCTCTGGAGAGATTGGCGGTCGGCGGAGCATGCCTTCGCGTCGCCCGAGCCCGAGCCCGAGCCCGAGGGCACCGATCCACCCCTGACCGGCTATGTCCGCTGGGATCTGCTGAGGGCGGTGGCTCCCGCGTTGCACCGCCTCCCCGCGACCACGATGCTCGATCTTGTACACGCACATGACTACAGCCACTCGCTGTCGCACGAGCTCGAACAGATAGACGCGTCGATCCTCCCGACCGTGATCGATGCGATGTGTGATCATTTCATCTGCCTCGAGAAGATCGAGAGCGTCGTCCGTCTCGCTCGTCAATATCCGGAGATCGGCCACACCCTCGTCGCGCGGTGGCGCCGCATCGTCGATTCGGGCGCGAACAGAAACGCCTGTGTACGATTTCCCGGGCAAGCGCTGGCGGCGTTGGTCGAGCAAGGCTGCGACGAGGCGGTGGATGCGCTCGTCGAGTGGTTGCCGCGCTCGCGTCTCGGACAGCCGGGATGGGCGAACGAGGGGACACCGCTCGCGGCCGCGGTCTTCACGCACGAGCGTGTGCTCGCCGCGGGCCGCCAGTGCCTGCGGGGCGGCCATGACCCGACCTTGCTCAGACGGCTCGCGCCGGCGTGGCATGGGTTGCCGGAGGTATGGGACAGGCTGGCCGCCATGCTTCGCAATGATCGACTCTCGGCCACACAGGCGTGGCGCATCGTGGCGGAGGCGTGCACCCACGCCACGTTGCCGGAGCCGTTCGCCGCGACGGCCGCCCATCTCGCCGACGTGTTCATCGCCCAGCACGGTGTTCCGACTCAACATGGTGATGATTGGCACTCGGCAGCGCCGACCGTGCTGCAATTCGTCGAGACCCATGGCCTTGCCTCACGGCTGCGTCACGCGCTGAGACGGCTCGCGGGCCTGCAGGACGATCCTCCGTGCCCGAGAATCCAGCCGATGGCCGTGGCCCTGATGATCTCGACGGTCGAGCCGGACGAGCAAGTCCGGCTCGCAGAGGCGATGATGCATCGGTATGTTGAAGAACCGGCGCTCCTCGACCGGCTCACGCCTGCGGCGCTCGCCGCGCTCCTCCGGCCTGCGTCGCAGCTCTGGAAGGAACGCCTGCTCGCGTCGTGGCAAACGTTGGACGCAGCGTCGCTCGTCCTCGGCGCCGGCAAGCGGTTCCTGAGACTTCTGAACGCTTTGCCCGCACGTGAACGCGGGGACGTGGCGAGGTGCCTGCTCGAGCGCCGTGAGCCGCCGGGCCTCCCGTGGATCCAGCCGCTCGACAACCCGTCCGGACGTTATTATCGACCGAGCGATCTGCTGTGGCAGATCGCGTTCGAGGCTGGCGCCGTGTGAAGCCGGCAGCGCGACACGCAGTCGAGATGACGGAGGATGAACCGGAGGATGCGTCGGAGCCCTCGAAAGGGCTGTCTTGACCCGGACGTCCCTTCGGCTGTGATAGGGTGCGCGCCATGTCCAAGTTCGAGACCGCCTTCAAAGCCGCCATCGCCGACAATGAGCGTCGAATCCTGATTTCTACTCTCCGCTCCACGCCCGACCTCACGCTCGGCGAGCTGCACAAGCTCAGTACGGGTTCACTCGGGCGACTGTTCTCGGAGATCACGCTCGGCGAGCTGATGAGCTCCGGCAGCGTCGCGCCGACGACCCGCAAGGCTAGTAGTAACAAGACCGCTGGTCGTCGTGGTGGTCGGCGCAAGGTCGCAGACAGGACCGCAGCGCCGGCCGCAGTGGTAGCGGTCTCGACCGGCGCGGCCGAGACCGGGGCCGAAGCCCGCAAGGTTCGCAGAGGCGGCGGTAAGGCCAAGGTCAACACCCGCACTCCCGAGGGCCGCGCGCAGTACGACGAGACGCTGTTCAAGGCGCTTGAGGCCGCAGGCGCCCCGACCGGCGCGGGTGCCCTGATTGCGAAGGTCGGTGGGACCAGTCTGCAGGCTCGCGCAGCCCTCGCGCGGCTCATCGAGGCGGGACGGATCACATGGTCGGGCAAGGCTCGTGGCACGAAATACAGCCTTGTGAAATAACGCTGCACCTGTGACGGCGGCGGTCATCTCGCACCAGTCCCTGATTGCGGCATCCTATGCCCCAGTCCGAGCTTCTGGTCGGCGCGTGCGAGGTGACCGGAGCCAGTCGAGATCGCCCACGGCCCGGGCACGCCTCGTCGGGGGCGTAACGCCTTCAGGGTCCATAGCGGCCCCTGGTGGCCAGTGACCAACCCAGCCTTCACTCGCCTGGGCGCCGAGTTGGTGGCGTCACTCACTGCCACCACGGCGGGCCAGCAGCGAGGACCGTAGCGCAGGGACGCGATGTCTGGGACATTCCGCGGATCTGATCCGTCAGACTGCCTTAAGTCGGTGGAATATCTCCACAAAGTCCCCAGGACCAGTTTTTCCATTTTACGTAGGGGCAGTCGACGTGGACCCCTGGGCCTACGATAACGTTTTCAACACTGATGTACCACCCGTTGATCGGGGGGGTGTCAATATCCTCGTGAAAGCGAACGTCCTCCAAATACGCACCACGGATGAGGCTCTGAAAGCCCTTGTCGGGGAGGGCATCATAGCCATGGGTGATATCGACATTTGACAGCCGCTCCTTGCTGAGGTTGCCGTCGATATACAACGCCCTTACCTGATGGGCGATAATCTCGCTGTCTTCGATGACGAGGTTCTTCGAGTCCGCGTGCACCAGGGCACCATGGCGGAATACCCCAAAATCAGGGTGTTCAAGATCCTCGATGATGCAGCCGGAAAACCTGACTCCATCCTCGGGGTTTGCAGCTGAAACCGGTTGCGGAATGCTGCCGTAGATCTTGCAGTCCTCGAAAACCAGACGAGGTTTCCTCGGGTACACCGACCACATCGTGGTGCCCCAGAAAGTGCATCCCGAAAACGTGCTGTAGCCGCCGTCACCGCTGTCCGCCACCATGCCGGCGCCGACGTTGTTGATGAACTCGCAATTGACAAATTTTCCGGCGCGACAGATGGACCCCTCGGCCTCAATGTCGAGGCCCGCCCCCGGCGCGGAAGCAATCCGCGCCCTGCCCGTATGATTAAAGGAACAATCCGTGGCGGTCAGCCCGATACCACCCACCCAGGACAAGCCCTGGCGCCCGTTGTATTCGCTCACGACGCGATTCAGCGTCGTGGGGGTCGGTGCATGTTCCGCCGTCAACCCCGGATAGCCCACGGACAGACCGTCCAGTGGTTGATGATGGGTGTAGATATCCTCGACGACCAGCTTGTCGTTCTTTTGGGCCCAGATCCCGGTCCCGTAGAGCTGGTAACCAGTGTCCCCCCACGGGCCGCCCAACTCCAGCCCGTCCTGGTTACCGTCCAGTTCAAGATTGCGGACCGTGACGTCGGAGTTTCGCGAGAGCTGCACCATCCCGACGTAGGCATCTGCGCGATGATCAAGGTCCGTGAACGGCAGCTTCGGTTCGACCGCCGTCCCGTCGATCGGATCGAAGCTGCCGAAGCGGAGCCCGTCGGCGGCGCGCAGGATGGTCTTGTCCTCGCCCACTTCGCCCGCGATGACGACTGGCTGTCCGCAGTCGTGCACGTGGAGGATCGTCTCCTCCAGCCAGGAGCCGTTTAGGCCCTCGGCTCCGGCCAGGGTCTGCTCCCCCACGATGTAGGTGCCCGAGGGCAAGAACAGCGTGCCTCCGCCACGGGTGCTGATGAACGACGACGCGCGGCGCAGTGCGTCGGTATCGTTGTTCGCATTGTTTCCCTTCGCCCCCCACCACTGCGGCACGACTGTCGCCACCTGCGGCGCAACGACGGCGCTCGTGTCGTCAGCGTAGTCGAAGATCAGCACTTGTTCGGCCTGGATCTGTCCGCCGATGGATACCGTAACATGGCTGGCGATCTCAAAGCGACCGTTATGAATGAAACAAACGTCGATGCCCTCCGGGATCATCACATCTGCCGTAACGGGTACCGCCACGTCGACTTGCAGGATCCCCGTTCGACCGAGGAGCGCCAGGGTATCCTCCAGCGAATTTCCGACGATGGGTTGGGCCCCATCGGCACAGGCCGGCAAGTCTTGTTCCTGCCCCGTGGCGCTTGTGTCGCCGGTCGAGCTCGGCTCGCCGGTCGAACAGTTCCCGGACGAGCCGGGTTCGCCGGTCGAGCTCGACTCGCCGGTCGAGCTGCCACTAGAAGAGCTGTTCTCGCCGGTTGAGCTCGCATCACCTGCAGAGCTCAACGGACTTGCTTCGCCGTCGCCGTCGCCGGTGGTCAACACGTCCATCGTCGACGTCGATCCTGTTGTCTCGACCGGGAATTCCCCAGGAATTGTTGGACAAGCCAGCAGCGATCCAGGAAGTAAAATAGCCAAGCGGGTCGATCGGTTCATTGTGAAAGCTCTCGTATCCCTACGGTGACGTGTCCACCGCGACGGATGGAGACCTCTTCAACAATTCATTCACGCGGTCACAGGACCGAACGTCCGTTGCGCCATTCGCAGTCCGCGGCCGCCGCGAGGGCCTTCCACTCGTCGCGCAGATACAGGTCACGCCACTGCTCACGGCTCGGGCACGCAGTCGTACGTCGACGGAGCTCGTCTTGGAGTGCATGTACCGGCCCAATCACGCTGTCGAGCTCGATGTGTGATATCCCCCGCTCGTGATCCACGAGGATCACGCTCCCGTTCCGGTCCACGGCGACACCCACGCTCGGCACCTGGATCACCGCGACGTCCGTCAACTCCGGCATCTTGAGGATGGCTAGCCCGCCGATCGAATGCGACACTAGCAGCAGCGAGCGCGACGGATCGAGCGCGAGTCGCCCGCTCCCGTCGAGGAACAACTCGGACCGCTCCTTCAGCTTCTGACCGCCGACGCTCCAGACCTGCAGGGAGCCGTCCCCCGCGGCAACCACTAGGACGTTCTCCCGGCAGTCGAGCACGATATCGTGAGGGACACCAGAGTCCAGCGAGATCTCGCCGACCGATCGGCCGCGCAATACGTCCCACAGGAACACGCTGGGGTCTCGCGTGTTCCCAACGGCCAGGAGCCCCGTCTCGGGGCAATCTCCGCCGGCACTTACCCGCGAACCGGACGGCGCCGCGAGCTGCGCGCCGTCGAGGCCTCCGGCGAGGTCCCAGCGGATCATCCCTCCGTCACGCCCTAGTGAGACGACGTAACGCCCCACGAATGGACGCGAGAACGCCACGACCTCCTGGTCGTGGCCCCGCGCTCGGCCCACGACAGCGCCGTCCGGGCCGAGCAGCGACACATCCCCGTTGCGGTGGCCGACGACGATCCCCGGCCCGTCCACGAAGCTCAGCCCGCTCACGTCGCGGGCCGACCTGCGCGGGTCGGCCGCGCCGGTGAGGTCCCAGCGGTACAGGTCGCCGTCGCTGGTGACGGCGGCGAGGTACCCGTCGTCCGGGCTCACGCGACAGGTCGCTATGAATCCCTGGTCGACGCTGGCCGAGCGGACGCCACCTCCGGCGTCGAGCGCGTGGACGTCGATACGCCGATCCGCGGCGAGTGCGACCATGCCGGTACCCATGCAGGTGCCCTGCTGCCGCCACCCCCCGGTCGGCTGCAGCTCGGTCGCGGTCCTCCGCATCGCGGCGACATCCCACACCCGCGCGGTTCGATCGTGCGACGATGACAGGAGATATCGCCCGCTCGGATCAAAGTAGAGGCCATAGATCAGGCCCCGGTGCCCCACGAGCTCCAGCGGCGCTCGCTCGTCGCGGGTCGACCACAACCGGATCACGCCGTCGTGACGCGCGATCGCTATGTGGCGACCCTCGGGTGAGTATGCGATCGCGGTGCTGGAGACGCTGGCGTCGAGCGCACGGACACGGCGACCCTTTCGCGCGTCCCACACCGCCGAGACCTCGCTGGCGCCGACGACGACCACGCGTTCGCCGTCCGGGCTGAACACCGCGTCCCTCACGCCGTGCTGCTCGTCGCGCAGCGCGATGAGGTGGCGACCGTCGCGCGCCCGCCACAGATGCGCCCCGGACCACTCGGACGCTGTGACCACCGTTGCGCCGTCTGGACTGAAGTGCGCCCGGAGCACCTGACCCTCCCCCGGTAGCACGCGCGGCGGCTCTGCAGCGCTGAGCGTCCAGATGCGGGCCGTGGCGTCCGCCGAGGCCGATGCGAGGCGACGGCCGTCGGGGCTGAATTCGACGTAGTAGACATCCCTCGAGTGCCCGCGCAGGATCTCGCGTGGCACGGCCCCGGTCGCCGTGGGCAGGTCCCACACGCGGACGACCCCGCCGCCGTCGCCGGTAGCGAGCATCCGCCCGTCGCTGCTAAACGCCGGCTGATACACGGACCCCTCGTGATCCGCCAGCACCTGGACGACGGTGGGACGCTCGAGGTCCCATAGGCGCGCCGTCCCGTCGCGGGAGGTCGACACCAGGGACCGACCGTCTGGGCTGTAGACGACTGTGTGCACGCGATCGGTGTGGCCGCGGAGCACCGTGGGAGCGCCAGAGCCGTCGACGCGCCAGAGCCGAACGGTGTGATCGTAGCTCGCGGTGGCTACCTGCCGGCCGTTGGGGGAGAATGCGGCACCCCGCAGTTCGTTGGTGTGTCCGCGCAGGATGGCCAGGCTCACCGGACGGAGCAAGGCATCGGCCGCAGCGTTGCGCCACTGCGGGGTCGCCTCCGGATCGCCGACCGCGGCCAAGAAGGCCAGACGAATTGTCGGATCCTTGTGCTGCATCGCCGACAGCACCAGCCACGCGTCGTCGTTTCGCCGCTCCGCCCGCTCGATCCCGTGGACTCGCGCCGCCTCGGCGCTGTTGCGGGCCTGCACCGCATCCGCGGCCCTCTGGCTGAACACGGTGAGGAGATAGACCGCGGCGACCAGCATTACGAACAACGCGGCCGCCCCCCCGACGCGGCGGATCCGCTTGACCCGCTCCCGCTGCAGCGCGAGCAGCAAGGCCTCCATCGCCGGCCAGCGCTCGCCGGCCGACGGGTGCAGGCCACGCAGCAGCACCCGACGCAACCACGCCGGCGTTGCCCGGCGTTCGACCGCCAGCGCCTGCCAGGGCGCCGTCTCACCGCGCTCCGACGGGCTCAGCGGGATCTCGTCGTGGATCGCCTCCCACAGGGCGAGGCAGAAGCTGTACTGGTCGCTCCGCGCGTCGCAGGCGCGGCCGGCGAATTGCTCTGGGGCCATGTAACGCGTGGTCCCCGGCTGCATACCGGGTGCCGTGAGACGCTCATCGGCGCCGGGTCTCGCCGCCCCTTCGTCCCTGGCGTTCGGCTCCTCGCTATGCTTGGCAAGCCCGAAGTCCGCGACGACGACGCGCCCGTCGCGGTCGATGAGTACATTGTCCGGCTTGAAGTCGCGGTGGACGAGCCGCGCTTGGTGGGCCGCCGCGAGCCCGCGACCCGCCTCGAGGTAGTAGGTGAGCCAGCGCCGCCAGTCGAGCGCCTCGCTACGCTGGAGCTCGCCGAGGGTATGCCCGTCGATGAGCTCCATGGCGATGTACGCCTGCTGTTGCGCCTCGCCGACCTCGTAGACGACCAGGATGTTCGGATGGCGCAGCCTGGCCAACGCCTTCGCCTCGCGCAGGAGCCGCTCACTCGACAACTCCGGGTGCAGGACCTTGACGGCCACGCTTCGCCCGAGCTGGGGGTCGAACGCCGCGTACACGGTGCCCATCCCGCCGCGTCCGACCTTCTCGCGGACGATGTAGCGACCGATACGCGGCGCGCCGGAGCCGTCGAACAGCCGCGACTCGAGCCGCGCGACCCCTACGAGGTCTGTCGAACATGGCCCACCCGCGGCGCGAAACAGGGAATCGACGCGCATTCGTCTAGGGTGCGCTCCCCGAGGTCGAGACATCCAACCATTCCGACGCATCGAACCCGCGGCTGCGCAGCGTCCGCTCGAGCAGCTCGCGTGCCCGCCCGATCTGGGTCCGTACGGTGCCGACAGGGCGGGCCAGAATCTCCGCGATCTCCCCGGTACTCAGCTGATCCCAGTAATAGAATTCGAGCAAGACCTGAGCATCCGTCGGTATGCTCCGCAGCGCCGCGCACAGGATCCGCCGCCGCTCGCGCTGCGCCGAGATGCGGCTCGGCGACGGTCGCGTGTCGAGTGGCTCGCGCCGCTCGTCGTCGATTCCGGCGCGGCTACGCGCGCGATAAAATTCGAGTAGTCGGCGATGCGCCACCCCGAGGACGAAACTCCGCAGCCGCCCCGACCCGGTGTACGCGGCGAAGCAGCGATCGTACAGCCGCACGAAGACATCGTTGATGAGATCCTCGATCGCACCCCGCGGCACCTTGTTGCCGAAAAATCGCCGCAGGTGCGGACAATACGCCGAGAAGACCGCCCGTCGGGCGGTGATGTCGCCACGCGCACATGCGCTGGCGAGCTGCAATTCATCGGTATTCACCGTTATTGTCCCATCTGCAGCGACGCGGTCCGGTGTCTGAGTGCCGTGTAACAGTGCCAGATCGTCCCCGGCGGATGTAGACGTCGCCGCCTCGGATCCGGAGCGATTCAACTGGTGACAGGGGCGGAGACGCGCCGTCGTTGGCTCACTTGTCAGAGTCGTGCCCTTCAAGGGTAGACCAACCGTGTGGCCACCCCGTCGCCCGTCCGCCACCAGGAGGCCCGCTCCGCCTGGGGCCGTCACGCCACCGAGGAGGGGTGACGGCTAGCGGCGCGATCTTGCGCTGCCCTTACGGGACTCGCCCGGGTTGCCATCGGCCCGCCACCCGCCCGCGAGGTACGCTCGCCCGCCGCTAGCCGCAGCAGCGCGCCACAGCGCCCACAGCACGTCCTCGACGAGCCGCCGCAGCGCCGAGCACGCGAGCCGCGACTCTACCGACATGACCGGCCTGTGACAACTCTATCCAGAGCCTATCTCCCATGCTAGGGTCGACGATATGCTACGATTCAACGATAGAAACGACCCACCCAACTACCCCGACGCGAGTACACAGGGTGACGATGGCTTGACGCCGATAGCCGAGCTATTCCGGAAATTCGTCGATATCAAGCGGCGCCTGTTCGAGGAGGCGAATCTCGATCCCGAGAGCTTCGATCGCATCTCTACGATGACGACCCTCGATCTGATGGTGGCCGCGCTCCTCATGCTATGCCTCGGCGTCGCCCTCCTGCTGGCCGGACAGGTCTTGAACGCCGCCGGGGGCACGGTCCAGGACATCAGGAGGTCTTTCTCGCCGGCGAGGAAGCGCGAGGACCTCCTCGTGACCGAGATTCCGAATCGGACGGTGATCCTCCGCTGGTTCACAGGCAAGGGGCTGGGTTGGCTTGGCCATCGCCTCCGCATCAGCTACCTTCAGGCCGCGGCCGATCGCATACTGCGAGGGGCCGATCGACAGCACGGCTTGGGCTCCTTCGATAGGGCGCTGCTGGGACCGTTGACCAGGCGGACACGGACCGGGGGCGCCACGGGATTGATCTTTGAGCGTGACCAGATCCTCGTGCGGGTTGATTCCGATCAATGGCGCCGTATCCGTCGCGCGGACATGCACGACGTAGTCCTCGAGCGGACTCACTGGTGGCTCCCCACGCTCATCCTCGCGAGTGCTACTTATTGGTACGTTCCGTCATGGTGGTCCGCCGAATCGGCCCCCTGGATCAGCTCGGTATGCCTGGTCCTGGCATTATCGTTCGAACTTCGGCGGCTAACCCTGATCTACGGACCCGCCGGGTGTGTCCTCCGCGTGAGGGTGCCCGTCGAGGAATTGGGCCTGTTCATCGACTGGATCGACGCCAGCCCCGACTCGCCGGTGGTCATCGATCGCGTCGACGCGATGTCCAGAGGGTTCTTGTGGATTCGCTTCAACGCCGCCAAGACCCCCGCCGGTAAACTCTCCAGTCTGTTGCGAGGACTGTTCGGGGAGGGCGATCTCCGACGATTCGTCGGGACTCATTACCCCGATCTCTCTGATGACATCCCGGAACGAGGTTCTCTCCTCGAAGTCATCGATCGTTTGGTCCCCGCTCTGCATCGTGCAGGCCTCGTGGATACGCGGCTGTTCACGCTTTTGCTGGCAACGTTCCCGCATGAGGGGAAGAATATCCAACAGTGTGCCGCCGCCTGGGGATCCGACGGAGATCTTTCCACCGAAAAACAGACCGCCGCCCATGAACCCGGCTCGCCGCGGATCAAAACTGACTCGCCAGCGAGGCCCCCGCCCACGTCGGCGCGAAGCCCGGCTGCAGCCGGACCTGACGGGCCGTCATCGCCCGGTGGAGCTTGAAATGGCGTCAAGCCTCGCGTTCAGTTCGGCGCCCTTCGTTCTTCAGCGGATAAGAGGCATTCGCTCCGGCACCGTTCCGCTCGCCTGAAGCCGTCACGCCTCTTCGGGTGCGTAACAGGTCCTGGCGGTCTTCCGACCTCGACAGCTTCCTCGCTGCTGTCTGCGGCAAGCCCAATCGCGCCTCCGTCCGCCTGAAGACGATCGACCTCGACGAGAAAGTCGAGCTCATCGCCCTCCGCCTCGACCTCGACTATTTCCCGATCTATGAGCTCCGCTGGCTTGACGGCGCCTGGGTCCGCACCAAGCATTAGGCCGGGCCGGGCGCACTCACGACCCGGGTTGCAGCGTCGAGAACTGCGGATAGTGCTGGCCGCCGAGCGCGCGCGCGAAGTACGAGAAGATCTCGGGGCTCTTGCGATACGCCGAGTGGTCGCCCACGACCTGCGAGCCGTCGACGATCCGCACGTTCGGCGAGTGGTCGGCGATCCGCTGCGGCCGAAACGGCCCTTGGTAGCCGAGCGCCCGCCCGCCATCGCCGAACGGGAACAGATAGCGGAGGACCTCGTCCTCCCGCGAGTGGATCACATGGACCCGCTCCACCGCCCGGGTCGCCGCGAAGAACTTGTAGCCGCGCTCGATCGACTCGTCATCGAGCGCCGGGCCGGTCAACCACAGGTTGCGGATCTTGATCGCGTTGGGTGTCGAACCGATCGGCTCGTCCGGCGTGGCGTTCTGCAGGGCCTTCAGCGCGACGCGCGCGCCGAGGCTGTGGGTGTTGATGTCGACCGCCGCGGCCCGCGCGGTCATCCAGCGCAGGCGGGCGAAGAATGCATCCGACATCGCATTGGCCCGCAGCTTGGCCGGCGCATAAGAGACTCCGAGCTTGCCTCCGGGCCATACGATCCCGAGGATCTCGTGGTACGCCGCGTTGTCGCCGACGAGCCCGCGAGCGTCCATCTCCCGCGCGATCCGCTCGTAGGCCCCACGGATCTCGTCGCGCTCGTTGTTGTAGCCGTGGATGAGCAGCAAGATCCGCCGGCCGTCGATCTTACTCGCCAACTCCACCTCGGTCATCGGAACCTCGACGCCGTTCCCGACGAGTGGCACATTGCGGATCTCGTCGCGCTCGGCGAGCACACTGTTCGCCCAGAAACCCTTACGATAGCTGATCAGCTTCACGATCGACTCCAGTGTATGTTGGGCACGAGGACGCGGCCGGACCTACCCCCGGTGCGCGACGTGTATCGTGCATCATACACCCGACGCCCACGCCATCCGCGGCCAGCCGGGCCGCGCGTCCGTGTGCCTGAAGGCGATCGACCTCGGAAGGGGCGAGGTCTCCGGCCTGGAGACCGACGTTTGCGCTCGACGGCGCCCTTCTCGACGCCCTCGACTTTGATCCGCACGAGCGAGAGGGCGTCGGGGTAGCCGAGCATCGGCGCGAGCGCGCGGAGGTCGGCGATCAGCTCCCCGATGCGGAGCAGGTGGATGCCGGTGAGGCAACGCGGTAGGCGTAGAGCAGGCGGTGCGCTGACGACGATCGAGGAGGCGTGGACCTCGAGGGTGTCGCCGCCGATCTCGAGGAGCTTGGCGTCTCGGATCACCGTCGCGCCCGCGGGCCACCTTGCGGCCTCTGCGACCCTCCCAAGGCGTCACGCCTCCGACGTGGTGGACCCGCCTGGTAGGCAGAACATACCACATCACCTGGTGCTGGGGCGGCCACGCTGAGCGACCCAGCCCGAGGAGGTGGCCGAGCAGGTGATCGCGGCCCCAAAAAAACTCTGCACGCCCTGAATGAGGTCGTGCTCCTTGCCGCGACGACCGGGATGACCGCCGCCTGTTGAACGAAGATGTCCGAGGATGTGTGATCGAGGCCGCGAAGGACCGGGCCGTCGAGGCGATCGCGGGGCTGATCGCCGAGGATCCCGGGAGCGTCGCGCGACTGGCCGAGGCGCTCAATCAGCTGCGAAAAGATGGACGCCTCGATCCGGCCGCGATCGAGGGCAGCGCCCGACTCGAAGCGCTGGCCGCCGAGATCGAGGATCAAGGAAAGGAGGGGCAGATGTTCGCGTCGCTCATTCGCAACCGCGGGTTCATCGGGTGCGTGGTCGGCAAGCTGTGCGATTGATCGTCCGGAGCCTCGTCAGACGGGGTTAAGGAGGGAACGACCGTCGACGTAGCCCAAGCCGGCGTCGAGACCACAACAGCGAAAGCCGAAGCGATCGAAGAATCCCGCAGATCCACTCCGGCCATAGACCGCCCGCGCGACCGGGGGGACGAGCTGCTCATCCCGGTCGTGGTCCTGTAGGCCGTAGCCGACGAATAGCAGCGTGTTCGACTGTCGCCGTGCGCGGCTCGGCGGCTCGGCGTGTTGACACACGTCCGTTGCCCTAGCGTTAAAATTTCGCACTGGGCGTTGACGCCCACCGGACCGGTCTTAAATCGGCCAGCGCGATGGCAACCTACTGGATCACCGAAGTCGCTCAGCCCACGGGCGAGCCCATCTCCCACGTCTGTGTGCGATCTGCGACGGATGGGAGGGCGAGCGATACGCCCTTCCGCCTCAGCCGGTCGACGATCGTCACGGACCTCAGCAACCCGAACGGGGACCGCTACTGGACCGCAACGCGCGGGTACGACAAAGCCTGGAGGAAAGGTGCCGAGGTGAAGCTGACGCCGGACGGAAAATTCATCACCACCGAGGGCAACAACGTCGTCCGCGACAACCTCGGCAGCCTGCCTGATTGTACCTGCTGACGGCTTCATACAGCGCCAGCCAGTTCGAGATAGCAAGCCGTTCTGGGATCATTTAGCCATCCACGAGATCTGGAGGAGACCCCGGCCGTGAAGCGCCCGCGCTGACGCAACACGGGTGCTTCGCCGTCACCCGCCCTCGGGCGTGACAGGCCCAGGCGGGTCACGATGGCGCCTGGCGGCCAAAGAGCAGACCGGGGGCACCTCCCGTTGGCCGTGCGGATGCACGGGGCGGGCGCCATGCCGCATGCGTGGGCCCACAGATACGCCATCGCTAAGCGCCTGCGGCACATCTTGCCGTCGCAAGCCGGCCCGACCCACGGCCATTCGTCTCACCCGCGAAACCGCGAGGCCGCGCTACGCATACGCCGGGCCGGACAGCCCCGTGCCCGTCGAGCTGCTCCGTCTACTTCTGGCGAGCACGGAATCTCGGAGTCGGCCGTCAGCCATCAATCCGCTGAGCTGCGGCACCAGCCCTCATCCGAGGACTTGTAACTATAAACGCTCTCAGTGTAGAAAACGCACGAATCGTGCGAGTGCCCGACGACATAGACGCACATGCTCTCCTGCGTAGCTGCCTGCGCTCCGACGGAAATCCAGATGCCCTCATACGGGGTATGAGGCAATGGTTAGAGGTACAATTTCTTCCGATCGCGGAACTAACGCCAGTTCAAGCGGACCAACGACTTCAAGCGATTATAGCTAAGCTCAAAAATCTGGCGAAACAATTAGAGGGAGCGACCGAATGGCATCACCGGGGCCAGATATTGATGGACCTGATGGGAGTGATGATTCACAATGCCATCCAGCTGTTAGCACAACATGATGATCAAAATGTGCACGTTGCAATCCGCGCAACGATAAACTCGTTTACCGCTCGATTGAGCGAGCTTAATAAGACGCTGTACCTCGTCGATGTTAAGGACTTTGCGGTCATATGGTCGCTTGTCGGGCTGAGATTAATACTTCGCGACAGTTCGGATGCTATGGATATCGATCCGATGATATCCCCGGTGGGCGATGCGATTCGCTTCTATCGAGAAGTCGTCAAGCGGTATGTGCGAGAAGCCGTAACTGCCTGGGACCGCTCTATCGAGCTGGTCCAAAAAATCTCGAATCAATTCTATTTTGATAATACAATGGCCGCCTGGACCGCGGTATTGCATGCCACATCGAGGTGGAGCAAGGACGATGACGTAGACGCGTTGCAAATTGTTCGCTCGGCCTTAAAGACCGCTTACGATTCTTCGATATTACAAGTAAATTTATTCATCTGGCTGCTTGCAAAAATGGAAGCCCCGTCTCTGACGGGTGAGGCTCAACTAGACGCTGTCTACGCCCAAGCTCCAGCGCTATGTGCAAGCCTAGGCCTTGAATATCCGTTTCACACGGATCTCCCGCGGATCCAAGCAGCACTTGCACGTTCCGCGAGCGTTGTGCGCGAAGGTCAGATTACCTTTAGGGGGAGTACCGCAGAAGGCCCGTATGAGCAGACTATGTCTGTTGCGGAATTTTTTTACAACGCATATTATCATGTAATATTTTCAGCCCATTCGATCCACGCATTTCACGTTGCGCTCCTCGAGCATGCGAACGATGAAGGGAGGTTGAGCGAGGTCTGGGAGCGCATGTGTTCAGCCGTTCCCGGGCTTGCCGAACTTGCCCGGGCTGAAGAACCCGATGAGCAAAGTCCTCGTCTCCCTGCAGGAGCAGATCCAGGGGCCTACACAAGAGCAGCGATTTCCGAACCACCAGCGCCGACAGCGCCGACAAGTTGCGCGATCTCAAACCTCCACACCGATCCCCGACGGAGACCGATGCATCACCCTTTCCTGCCCAACTTCCTCGCGTTTGCCGGACTAACGAGCTTGCAAGACGCAGGCTTTCGGTGTGACGCAGACCAATACGATCTCCTCGTCGCCTGTGCGCGCCGACACGATCTCGATCCCTGGAACCAGTGGCGTCGGGCTCACCCCGACCAGCCAGTATGGCTGTCCGGCTCCGACCTCCGCGGTCTCGTGCTCCACGGCGCGGACCTTCGTGAGGCTCACCTCGAGCTGGCCAATCTCTACAAGGCGGACCTGCACGGCGCTGACCTGCGAAGCGCGCGGATCTGGACAGCTTATCTCTCTGGGGCCACGCTGAGCGGAGCCGATCTGGAGGACGCGGACCTTCGGAGCTCGCGTGCGCGAGCTTTGATCGTAGACGAGCGGACTCACCTCTGGCACTGCCTCGTCGACGCTATGACCGACTTCTCAGGCACGCCGCTGGATGGCGTTCGCATCGATCCAAAGCTCAAGCGGGAAATCTTGGCCAACATCGAGACCATCGACGAACACGCCTGGTTCGACGGCCGGCGACCGAGGTCCGTCTCGGGGCAGGTGCTCCATCTCTCTGACCTCCACTTCGGCACGACCGAGAATGCCGTCACTTGGTACAGCCAACTCGCCGAGGATCTCGCCCGTGAGCTCGAATGCACCAAGCTCGATGCGGTCATCCTCTCCGGCGACGTCGCCAACCTCTCTACTCCTGACGAGTACGCTGCCGCCCGCGTCTTCCTCGAGAGCGTCCGCGCCGAATTCGACCTCTCTCCGCAACAGATCATCCTTGTCCCTGGCAACCACGATCTCCACTGGCCACTAGCGAGGAAGGCCTACAAAATCGTCGATCGAACCGACTATGCGGGCAAGCTCGAGGATGGCCGCGTCATCGACAACGGAGGCGACGGTATCCTTGTTCGCGACGAGGCACTCTACCCGAAACGCTTCGAGCACTTCGCCGCCTTCTACCAATCGGTACGGGGCGAGCCTTATCCCCTCGACCCCGCCGAGCAGGGCCTCCTTTACCACCTCCCCGGCCTGAATCTCCTCGTCCTCGGCCTCAATTCCGCCTGGAATCTCGATCACCACTACAGATCTCGGGCGGAGATCTATCCTCGCGCTGTCGCCAATGCACTCGACCGAATCCGGAAAGCGCCTGCCTACAAGGACTGCTTCAAGGTCGCCGTCTGGCACCACCCCGTCAACAGCGCCTTCGAGGACCGCATCACCGACCAAGGCTTCTTGGAGCAGCTAGCCAAAGCCGGCTTCAACCTCGGTCTCCACGGCCACATCCACAAGGCGCAAAACAGCCTCTTCCGGTACGACCTGAGCGCCGCCGGCCGCCGGCTCGAGCTCGTCTGCGCCGGTACCTTCGGCGCCCCCGTCAAAGAGTGGGTGCCCGGGTATCCGCTCCAGTATCAGCTCCTTCGTTTCGCGGGCAACAAACTCACGGTCGAGACGCGCCGCCGCGAGGAGATCAACGGCGCCTGGAAGCCCGATGCGCGCTGGATCACAGCACGGGGGAAGGACCCGGCCCCGCGCTACACCATTCAATTCTCCAACGCATAGCCGCCGCGCCTAAGAGTCAGTCATGAGCTGACGCTCACCAGCGAGGGATGAAACGTAGACGCGTGGCCGCGGGCATGGGGTCCGCCCCTGCATCCGCGCGGCCACGCCCGACGCCCGACTGTATGACCGCGCTTCCCTGCGCGCCGGGCTCGTCTTGTCCTTCCGCCCTCGCGGCCCCGTGGTCGCTATTTGTTCGTGCTGACTTCGCAGAGTCCCCTGCGGGAGCGAGTATCGGCAGACCTTCGCGGGTCGCGGGGTCACGGATTGAGCTGGTAACGCGGGTTGACGTAAATCGGCTCGCCCAGGCTGCCGGTCGAGAAGCGGAAGGCGGCGAGCGCTTGTTTGGCGCAGTTCGTCAGCTCGGGGTT
>Ga0075163_10002978_pt1 | contig 22798 bp, 15 predicted proteins | sample JI1023141ADNA_FD_71478 | JGI IMG/M metagenome (GOLD analysis project Ga0075163, IMG submission 71478) | Wastewater effluent complex algal communities from Wisconsin, to seasonally profile nutrient transformation and Carbon sequestration -... | ecosystem: Engineered > WWTP > Effluent > Algae... | reverse complement strand
GCGCCGGCCGCGGCCTGGATCGCCTTGCGCGGGCCATCGCCGGGCGGGATCGAGCCGATCGGCGGCACCGAGTACAGGCACAGCCCGCCGCGCATGCCCGACATGATCTGCGGCAGCTGCTTGGGCAGCGCCGCGTCGAGGTACTTCACCTCGGCGCCGAGCTCGCCGAGCGGGCCCAGGCGGCCGGTCGAGCGCGCGCACACCCGCACGTGCCGCCCCGCCGCGAGGCCAGCGCGCGCCACCGCCGCGCCGATGTAGCCACAACCGATGATGACGATGGGTCCAGTCACGCGCGCAGCTTCCCACGATCGCCCGGGGGCGTCAGCGCGCCGTCACGGGTAGATGATCGCGCCGTGCGCCGCGCTCGGGCGCGCACAACCGCGCGGATCGACACCGTCGACATCGGCCTACACGCGGATGGCCGCAACCGCGTCGACCGCGGCGCTGTCTGTCTAGCCATGAGCCTCGCCGACGCGCCGACGATGACTGCCACGGGCTGGTATCCTGCGCGCATGGATCAGCGGCTGCAGCCGCGGCGGCGGTTGCTCGGCGTGCAGCTCGCGGGCGGCCGCGCGACGTGGCACGTCGTCGCGCGGTGGCTGGTGATCGGGTGCGCGGCGCTGGCGGCGCTGCTGATGGCGACCGAGCGCCACCGCGTCTGCCATAGCTGGGGCACCTGCGACGCGAGCGACTGGAGCGAGCCCCACGCGCTGGTGGCCGACGTCGGCGCGCTGCCGTTCGTGATGCTGGCGCTGGTGATCGCGCTCGAGCTCGCGGGCTACCGGCGCGGCCTCCTCGGCGGCGTGCTGTCGGCGCTGGGCGCGGCCGGCGCCGCGGTCGTGGCGTTCGGCGCCGCCGCGCTGGCGCACTTCCTGTCGAAGGTCGACGGCGGCGACGGCGCCGTGCTGTTCGCGTTCCTGGCGTTCGCGATCGCGCTCGCCCAGCTCGTGCTCGAGCCGATCTTGTTCGTCGGCATGCGGCGCGCGCTCGAGCGCGACGATCCGCGCTTCCCCCGCGCCGCGGTGATCTCGCGCTGAGCGCGGGCCCCGGCGCGCGCCGCCCTGCGACACCTGCGACGGCGCGGATGCGCAGGTGAAATCGCCCCGGGCGCGGTGGTAGATCCGTCGCCCATGCGCATCCGCACCCTGGCAGCACTCACGCTCGCGCTGGCGCCGACGATCGTCGCCTGCAAGTCGAAGAAGTCCGACGCCCCCGCCGGTGGCACCGGCAACGGCACCGCCGCCGGCACCGGCACCGCCCAGCCGCCGCCGCCGACCGGCCCGACGGCCGCCGAAGCCAAGGCGTTCATCGCCGAGGTCGACAAGGGCCTGCGCGAGGTGTGGACGGTGCGCGACACCGCCGACTGGGAGCGCTCGACCAACATCACGCCCGAGACCGAGGCGCGCGCCGCGATGACCGCCGAGGCCGCGACCGCCTACCTGACCAAGCAGATCGCCGCCGCGAAGAAGTTCGAGGGCGTGGTCGCGCAGCTCAGCCCCGACGAGCAGCGCCAGTTCCTGCTGCTGCGCATCGCCGGGCAGACCGCGCCCGCCGACGAGGCCAAGGCCAAGGCGCTGGCCGAGACCACGACCGCGATGGACAGCACCTACGGCAAGAGCAAGGTGTGCGCCGATCCCAAGCACTGCCGCACGCTCGGCGAGCTGACCGACGTGCTGGCCAAGAGCCGCAAGCCGGCCGAGCTGCTCGCCGCGTGGCAGGGCTGGCACGACACCACCGGCCGCGCGGTGCGGCCGCTGTACGAGAAGTTCGTCCCGCTCGCCAACGAGGGCGTCGGCGCCGCGGGCTGGAAGGACGTCAGCGAGCTGTGGCTGTCGGCGTACGACATGAAGCCCGACGAGGTCGTGGCCATGGCCGACAAGCTGTGGGGCCAGGTCGAGCCGCTGTACAAGGACCTGCACTGCTACGCGCGGCGCCGGCTGTCGAAGTTCTACGGCGACAAGGTGGTGCCGGTGACCGGCCCGCTGCCGGCGCACGTGATGGGCAACATGTGGGCCCAGGACTGGAGCAACGTCTACGACCTGCTCGAGCCCAACAAGGGCCAGTCGTCGCCCGACGTGTCCAAGGCGCTCGTCGCGCAGAAGTACGACGCGGTCAAGATGACCAAGCTGGCCGAGTCGTTCTTCGTCTCGCTCGGCCTACCCAAGCTGCCCGACACGTTCTGGGAGCGGTCGATGCTGGTGCAGCCCGAGGGCAAGGAGGTGCAGTGCCACGCCAGCGCCTGGGACCCGACGTACGCCGGCGACGTGCGCATCAAGATGTGCACCAAGGTCAACCAGGAGGACCTGATCACGCTGCACCACGAGCTCGGCCACGACTACTACTACCTGCACTACTACAAGCTGCCGGTGCTGTTCCAGACCGGCGCCAACGACGGCTTCCACGAGGCCATCGGCGACACGATCGCGCTGTCGATCACGCCGAGCTACCTGAAGCAGGTCGGCCTGCTCGACAAGGTCGCGGTGTCGCCCGAGGCGGTGATCAACCAGCAGATGTTCGTCGCCCTCGACAAGATCGCGTTCCTGCCGTTCGGCCTGGTGGTCGACAAGTGGCGGTGGGAGGCCTTCTCCGGAAAGATCACGCCGGCGCAGTGGAACGATCGCTGGTGGGAGCTGCGCAAGCAGTACCAGGGCGTGATGCCGCCGGTGGCGCGCGCCGCGACCGACTTCGACCCGGGCGCGAAGTACCACGTGCCTTCGAACACGCCGTACCTGCGCTACTTCCTGTCGACGATCCTGCAGTTCCAGTTCCACCGCGCGCTGTGCAAGGCCGCCGGCTGGACCGGGCCGCTGCACGAGTGCTCGATCTACGGCAACCCGGGCGCCGGGACGAAGTTCGCCGCGATGCTGGCGATGGGCGCGAGCAAGCCGTGGCCCGACGCGCTCGAGGCGTTGACCGGCCAGCGCGACATCGACGCGACGGCGATCATCGACTACTTCGCGCCGCTCGAGACCTGGCTGCAGGAGCAGAACAAGGGCCAGGACTGCGGCTGGTAGCTACTGGTCGAGGCTGGGCGGCGGGCGGCTGAAGGGAGGCAGCTCGCTGCCGACGACGATCGTCGGGGTGCAGCCGTTCCAGGCGGCGCACGTGCGGCGGATGGTCGGCGGGGGCCGCGGCGCCGGCACCAGCAGCTCGACGGCGATCGCCACGGCCCCAACCAGCGCCACCAGGGCGGCGGCAGTCCAGCGCGGACGCACCAGCGCGGCATCGAGCATCATGTGAGGCACAACCGCCCGCAGCGCGCGGCTATGCCCGCCGCCGCAACTACGACACGTGCAGCAGCCGGTAGTTCTTCTTGCCGCTGCGCAGGAAGACGTACGACTCGGTGCCCATCGAGCTCAGGTCGAGCTTCTTGTCGGGCGCGTTCTCGCGCTGGTTGTTGACGTAGACGCCGCCCTGGGTGATCAGCCGGCGCGCCTCGCCCTTCGACGCGCACAGCTCGGCGCGCACCAGCACGTCGATCAACCCGAGGCCGGCCGCCAGCTCGGCCCGCGGGATCGCGGTGACCCCGACGACGCCGGCGAGCGCGGCGAGGTCGGCGTCCTTGGCGTCGGCCAGCGAGCCGCCGAACATCACCGCGGTCGCGCGCTCGGCGGTGGCCAGGCCGGCGTCGCCGTGGATCCACCGCGTGATGTCGCGCGCCAGCTCGCGCTGGCAGTGGCGCTTGGCGCGATCGCGATCGTGCTCGGCGATGATCTCCTCGAGCTCGGGCAGCGCGCGGAACGAGAACTTCTTGAGCAGCGACGGCGCGATGGCGTCCTCGACGTTCACGAAGTACTGGAAGAAGGCGTAGCTGGTGGTCTGCGCCGGATCGAGCCAGACCCGCTCGCCGGTGGAGGTCTTGCCCATCTTCTGGCCGCTGGCGTCGAGGAGCAGCGGCGCGGTCAGGCCCCACAGCTGCGGCCCGCCGAGGCGACGCGACAGCTCGCAGCCGGCGGTGATGTTGCCCCACTGATCGCTGCCGCCGATCTGCAGCCGGCAGCCGTGGTCGCGCGCCAGCACGACGAAGTCCCACGCCTGCAAGAGCATGTAGCTGAACTCGGTGTACGACAGGCCGCTGTCGCGCTGCTCGAGCCGCGACTTCACCGAGTCCTTGGCGAGCATGTAGTTGATCGTGACGTGCTTGCCGACGTCGCGCAGGAACTCGAGGAACCCGACGCCGGTGAACCAGTCGGCGTTGTTGACCAGCTTGGCGCCGGCGCTGCCGGCGTCGAAGTCGAGCAGCCGGCCGAGCTGCGCGCGGATGCCGGCGACGTTGGTCGCGAGGGTGTCGCCGTCGAGCAGGTTGCGCTCGGTCGAGCGGCCCGACGGATCGCCGATCATGCCGGTGGCGCCGCCGACGACCGCGATCGGCGCGTGACCGGCGAGCTGCAGGCGCCGCTGGATGACGATCGGCACCAGGTGGCCGACGTGCAGGCTGGCCGCGGTCGGATCGTGGCCGGCGTAGTTGGGGACGTTGCCGGCGGCCAGCGCCGCGCCCAGCTCCTCGGCGTTGGTGGTGTCGGCGATCAGTCCGCGGGCGGCGAGGTCGGGCAAGATGTCGGCCGTCATGGCGGCGGCACAGTACGTGCCACGCCACGGCGACGCAATCAGCTGGCGCCGCGGCGCCGCTCAGGCCAGGCGGACGCGATCGCGCAGCGACGCCCAGGCCGCGGCGCGCGCGTGGGTGCCCAGCTCGAGCAGCCCGCGCACCTCGGCCCACGCCGGGTGATCGACCGGCAGCGCGCGGCCGGCGGCGGCGGCGGCGTAGATCCGCCCGAGCAGCGGCGCGTCGGCCGCGAGCATCGGCGCGATCGCCGCGGCGCCCTCGGCGGTGCGGGCCCGCACCTCGGCGAGCGCGACCAAGAGCTGCCCGGCGTAGCCGTCGGTGGCGTCGAGCGCGGCGGCGATCCGCTTCGCGAGCTCCTCGTCGCCGCACGCCATGCCGGCCAGGAGCCCCAGCGCCAGCGCGCCGGCCTCGTCGTCGTTGCCGAGGAAGCCGGCCAGCGCCTCCTCGAGCGCAGCCCGCGGCCCGGGCGGCGCGATCACGCCGGGCAGCTGATCGGCGTCGCGGGGCAGCGCGATGCCCAGGAGCGGCAGCGCGTCGGGGATGCCGCCGAGCAACGCCGCGGCGCGATCGAGGCCGTGCGGCGTCGTGTACAGCGCCGCGGCCAGCGCGTCGACCAGCGGCGAGCCGTCGAGGTCCTCGAAGTCGTCGACGCCGTCGAGCTGCTCGAGCAGCGCGACGGTCAGCTCGCCCAGCGTCTGGGTGTCGGTGGCGCCGGTGGCGGCGAACACCGCGGCGCGGCGCACCAGGTTGGGATCGTCGGGGCGGCGGGTGCGCACGCGATCGCTCTCGCCGAGCTCGACCAGCGCCAGCGCCGCGGCGGCCGCGACCTCGGGCGCGGGATCGTCGAGCCGCGCGAACAGCGGGTCGACGTCGCCGATCAGCGCCAGCGCGCGCAGCGCCGACACCCGCACCGGCGCGTGCGAGTGCTCGACCAGCGCCAGCAGCGCGGGCCGGGCCTCGTCGCACGGCAGCTGGCACGCCAGCGCCGCCGCCAGGCCGCGATCGTCGTCGTCGCCGTTGGCCATCGCGATCACCAGCTCGGCGACCGGCGTGACGTTCGCCGACTGCACCAGGCCGTCGAGGAACGCCGGCAAGAGCGGCAGCTCGCCCCACAGCCGCTGCGCCATCGCGTGCCATTCGGTGAAGCCCTCGACCGCGCTCGGCGCCACCGCGCCCAGCACGTGGGCCGCGTACTCGGCGTGCTCCCAGTCGGGGCGCAGCTTCATCCGCTCGAGATCCTCGCGGCCGGCGGATCGATCGATCGCGGCGAGCTGCGCGGCGAAGCCGGTCGGCGCGGTGGCGTCCTTGATGCGATCGACGGCGGCGCCGAGCTGCGCCTGCGCGTGGATGCGCACCCGCTCGCCCTGCGCGGTGCCGCAGCGGCCGATCGGCCCGAGCGCGGTCACCAGCTGCGCCAGCAGCGGCCGCGGCGAGCCGCGATCGAGCAAGCGCACCAGCTCGCCGATGATCGCCTCGCCGTCGGGGGTGTCGTGCAGGTGCGGCGCCCACGCCAGCACCCGCCCCGCCTGCAAGAGCGCCTGATGCACGGTGGTCTCGTCGGCGCCGGGCGCCCGCAGCGCCGCCAGCGCCTTGGCGCCGGCCGACGGCTCCATCGCCGCGACCGTGGCGGCGATCAGCCCGTCGGCGCGCGGCGACCACCGCCACTTGGCCAGCACCGGCGGCAGCTCGTCGGCGCCGGCCAGGACCGGCGCCACCAGCACCGCGGCGAGATCGTCGAGGAGCGGCACCATCGCGCCCGGCCCGCATGCGCGCAGCATCGGCGAGCCCGCGGCCCACGCGGCGAGCTTGTCGTCGAGCGCGAGCATCGCGCGGCCCTTGGGATCGAGCAGGTACGCCATCAACCGCTCGATCGCGGTCTCGGGATCGAGCGGCGCGATCATCACCTCGGTCTGCAGCAGCGGCAGCAGCGCCAGGCGCTCGCCATCGGGACACAGGAGCGCGGCGCGGCGGACCGCGGTGCGCGACAGATGCTCGGTCATGCCAGGAATCCCATCTCCGCGTACTCGAACTCGGCGGCGCGGACCAGGTGTTGTTGGCGGATCGGTCCGCCGTCGGCGGCCGCCGCGGTCGCGGCGCGCACCAGCGCGTTCATGATGTTGCCGCCGGCGAGCGGGAAGCGCTTCGCCAGCACCGACAGATCGACGTCGGCCGCGAGCTGCGCCTCCTTGGGCACCATGCCTTGCCACAGCCGCGTGCGCTGCGCCTCGTCGGGCGCGGGGAAGCGCAGCCGGAACCGGATGCGCCGGCGCATCGCCGGGTCGAGCGCGTTCTCGCTGTTGGTGGTCATGACCACGACGCCCTCGTGGGCCTCGAGCCGCTGCAACAGGTAGTTGACCTCGAGGTTGGCGTAGCGATCGTTGCTCGACCGCACCTCGGTGCGCTTGGCGAACAGCGAGTCGGCCTCGTCGAACAAGAGCATCACCTGGCCGCGCGCGGCCTCGTCGAACACCCGGCCGAGGTTCTTCTCGGTCTCGCCGATGTACTTGTTGACCACCTGCGACAGATCGATCCGGTACAGCTCGAGGCCCAGCTCCTTGGCGAGCAGCGAGCAGATCATCGTCTTGCCGGTGCCGGGCGGACCGGCGAACAGCGCCGACAGGCCGCGGCCGTAGGGCAGCTTGCGATCGAAGCCCCACTGCTTGAACACCTGCATGCGGTGCGCGGCGTAGTTGAGGAACTCGAACACCGGGCCGAGGATCTCGTCGGGCAAGATCACGTCGGGCCACTCGAGCGTGGTGCGCACGACGGTGGCCAGCGCGCCGAGCCGGTGGGCCAGCCGGCTGCGGATCACCCCGACGACGTGCTCCTCGGTGACCACGCCGCCGCGCTGGTGGACGTAGTCGAGACGCCCGAGCTCGACGGCGGCGTCGGCGATCGCCGCGCACGACGCCGAGTAGCGCTTGACGATCGTCTCGAGGTCGGTGCCCGGCGCCAGCCGCAGCGTCGCCGGCAGGTGGCGGATCCACAGCTTGCGCTGGGTCTCGGCGTTGGGGAACGGCACGACGAAGCGCAAGATCACGCGGCCGCAGCGCCCGAGCCACTCGACCGAGCGCTCGCACACCACCGCGAGCGGCACGGTCGCCGCGCGGACCTGCGCGATCAGGTGGGCGAAGATGAAGCCCTGGCCCTCGGCGTCGCCGTAGTGATCGGCGCCCTCGAGCACCAGCACGCCCTGCTGCAGGCGGGTCTCGCGCACCAGCGGCCGCAGCGTGTCGGCGAGCACCCGCGCGTCGACCGGCAGCTCGCGCAGATCGACGACGATCAGCGGGCTGCCCAGCGCGCGCGCGGCGGCGCCGATCACCGCCTTGCGGCCGACGCCGGGCGCGCCGATCACCTCGAGCACGTGATCGGTGCGGACCAGCGCGCGGGCCACCTCGTCGATGACGGTGCGATCGGGGACGATCAGCTCGGCCGCGGCCAGCGGCGTCGCGACGAAGCGCGCGACGGTGCCGAGCACCGCGTCGCCCGGCGCGCGCAGGCCCTCGATGAAGTCGAGCACGCGCTCGGCGACCCGCAGCCGCTTGTACGCGAGCGGCGCCTCGGGCACCCAGCCCGGCCCCGACGCCAGCTCGATCAGCCCGCCGTCGACCAGCGGCGCGTCGCCGGTGAAGCGCAGCCGCACCGCCTCGGGCGTGTGCTCGACGCCGTCGGCGGTGAGCGCCACCAGGAACGCGACGTCGCTCTGCGCGGCCTCGCTCTTGTCGCTGGCCGACAGGTACGGGTTGAGCGCCGCGCCGCGCTCGATCGTCACCAGGATCGCGAGCAGCTCGAGATCGAGCGGCGACAGCCCGAAGCGATCGCGCACCAGCTCGAGCGGCAGCTCGACGCCGAGCCGGCGGGCGTAGGCGGTGCGCGCGGCGATGTCGGCGCGCGCCCGCGCGAGCTGCTGATCGAGCGCGGCCAGCTCGGGGTGGTTGCGCAGGAGCGCGCGGCGATCGGCGGCGGACACCTGCACGCGCTGCGGCAGCGCGCGCCGCACCGCGGTCAGCCGCTCGATGTACAGCGCGGTCAGCGCGGCCCAGTCGGCGAGGTGCTCGCTCGACGAGTCGTAGCCGGGGCCGCGATCGGTGGCGTCGACGGTGCGGGTCACGCGGGCGTCATCGTAGCTCGCCGAGCGCGGCGTCGGCCATGTCGGCGAGGCGGATCAAGCCGGCGGCGCGACAGGCGCGCGCCAGCTCGCCGACCAGCGTCCACGCCGACGGCGGCCAGGTGCCGGTCACCGCGCCGGCGACGATCGCGTCGAGCAGGTGGGCGACGATCGCCGCGTCGCCGCTGGCGGCGGCGAGATCGACGGCGGCCTCGAGGTGGAACTGCCGCGCCTCGGGCTCGGCGAACAGCGCCGCCTGCCGCAGCCGCGCGCGCGCCCCCACCGCGTAGCTGATCGGCGCGGCCAGCCGCGCGGCCCGGGCGGTGGCGTCGGCGGCGGCCGTCACCGCGGTCGCGGGATCGCCCGCGGCGATGTGCGCGTCGGCCAGCACGCCGGCGGCGCGGGCGCCCAGCTCGGCGTCGTCGCGCTGATCGGCGTCGCGCAGCGTGTCGGTGGCCAGCGCGATCGCCTCGTCGAGCCGCCCGGCCGCGACGAACGCCTCGAGCGCGAGCAGGTCGACCGCGCGCGCGATGTCGAAGCGCTCGCCCAGCCGGAACGCGTCGCGCGCGAAGGTGAAGCACACCGCCGCCGCGGCGTGGTCGCCCGCGCCGGCCTCGACCAGCCCGAGCTCGGCCAGGGCCAGGGCGGTCAGGTCGACCCGCCCCAGCAAGACCGAGCGCTGCCGGCACTGATCCAGCGCCACCCGGGCAGCGGGCAGGCGGCCCGCGCGGCGGCTGGCCATCCCGCGCACAAGGTACGCTGATGTGACCAAAGGTCGGCGAATATCGTCTGGAAGGTCCGATGTGCGCAGGAGGACCGCGTCGGCGGCGGCCTCGCCGTCGCTGGCCACTCCCGCCTGCACCGCCGCCAGGGCCAGCAGCAGCTCGGCCTGCAGCTCGTCGACCAGGTTGCCGGAATCCCTGGCAAGTTCAGCGGCTTGGCGCGTCCGCAGGAGCGCGTCGGCGCGCAGCCCGACCCGCAAGTCGAGGCGCGCCAGGTCGAGCAGCCGGCTGCCCGCCAGCGCGTACTCGCCACCGCGCGCCAGGGTCGCGATCTCGGACCGCAGGCGCGCGATGCTCACCAGGTCCGCGCCGGTGGCAGTCATCGGAAACATTATAGAAACCCAGGAAGGATCCGCGCAATCGCCCCGTACTACGATGCGCTTCGATGACTGCGCATCTCGACCAGCTGCGCGCGGGCCTCGCCGACGGTGCACCGTCGGTGCGAGCCGAGCTCGCCGTGCGCCTCGCCGAGGAGACGCCGATCTTCGGCAACCACCTCGAGCCGGTGCGCGCGCTGATCCACGAGGCCGGCCCGCTCGTCGAGGCCGCCGGCGACGCCACCCTCGAGGCGCGGCTGCTGTTCCGCCTCGCCGCGATCAAGCTCGCCGAGCTCGACTGGGCCGCCACCGACGCGGTGCTGTCGTCGGCGGGCGAGCGCATCGGCCGCGACGGCCCGCTGATGTTCGCGATCGCGGCGCGCTCGTGTCGCGTCGGCATCCGCCGTGCCGATCGCGCGACCGCCGGTGACACCCTGCGCGCCGCCGCGCAGCACGTGGCGCGCATCGCCGATCCGAAGCAGTGGCCCTGGCAGCTCGTGCTCGCCGAGATCACCGTCGGGCTCGCCGAGGACGCGGTCCACGACGAGCCCGGCGATCCGACGCCGTTCGACAACCTGCGCGACCTCGTCGATCAGCTGCGCCACGATCCGCGCTGGGTCGACACGGTCTTCACCGCGCGGCAGCTGCTCGCCACCGACGCGCTGGCCCGCGGCGACGCCGCGAGCGCGGCCAACCACCTGCGCGAGGTCGTCAAGGCGGCCCACGATCACGGCGCGCACGCCGACGAGATCGAGGCCCGCATCGCCCGCGCCGCCGCGCTCGCCGCCCGCGGCGATCAGGCCGGCGCCGAGGAGGCCGACCGGGTGATCCAGATCGCCCGCGATCGCGCCCTCGAGCACGGCCTCACCGACCTGCACGTCGCGGCGCTGATCGGCCAGGCCGGCCTGATGAGCCAGCGCGGCAAGACCGCCGGCGCGCTCGATCGCTGCATCGAGGTGGCGCGGCTCGGCGCCGACGGCGGCAACCTCGGCCGCTACGTCGCGGCGGTCGGGCTGATGTCGCAGATCTACCAGAACCACGGGGACTTCCCGTCGGCCTACCGCACGATCGCCGAGAGCTACCACGCGCTGCGCGCGGTGCAGGGCGACGTGGTCAAGCCGATGTTCGAGCGGCTCCTCGAGCCGCTGCGCGACCGCATGGGTCGCGACCGCTTCGCCAAGATGATCGACGACGTGAGCCGCGCCCGGCGTCTGGCCGACGAGCTCACCAGCACGAGCGCCTGAAGGAGACCACCATGGCCGAACCCGCCCCCGCCGGAGCCGCTGCGAACCCGCAGGCCGCGATCGACAAGTACGCTGCGAAGACCCAGGAGGGCGCGGCGGCCGACGAGGCGATCGTCCACCGCGTCGAGGGGCAGATCGCCAACTCGCCGATGGGCTGGCTGCAGGGGTTGCTGGGTGAGGCCGGGTCCAAGGCTGACTCCGAGAAGGAGCAGGCCCAGGACAAGGTCGACGAGATGAAGGACGAGGTGGCGAAGAACGAGAAGGACGCGCCACCCGACGCCGGCACGCCGCCCAAGCCGGGCACCGCGACCAAGCCGGCGGTGCCGGCCGCGACCGCGCCCAAGGGCGGCGACGCCGCGCCCGCCAAGAAGGGCGGCGCCGAGGGCAAGGGCAAGACCCCGGGCAAGGCCGGCGGCAAGCCCGCGACCAAGGGCGGCGCCGCGGGCCCCGCGGGCGGCGCGGCCGGCGGCGACATGATCGCCACCCTGGCCGGCGGCGACGGCGACATCTCGAAGGCGCTCGACGCCTACGAGCCCAAGTCGCCGGGCACCAAGGACACGATCGCCAAGATCAAGCAGATGGGCGACGTCGCCCAGGGCTTCCAGGGGCAGATCGACACGTACATCGGCTCGGCGGGCGACGGCCTCAACGGCGCGCTGGCCCGCGCCGGCAACTGGATCGGCGAGGGCAAGAACATCGCCGCGGTCTGGACCAACAACCCGTACAAGAAGGCCGAGGGCTTCCTCGGCTCGCTGATGAAGGTGCTCTCCGCGATCAAGAGCATCGCCGGCGTCGTCGGGAGCATCTGCGGCAAGATCGGCATGATCCTGACCGTCGTCGGTCTGCTGGGGATGATCTTCCCGCCGATCGGCGCCGCGGTGTCGGCGGTGGCCCGCATCCTCAACATCGTCGGGCTGATCTGCGACGTGATCTCGTTCGCGCTGTCGGGCGTGCTGACCGGCTTGAACGGCGTGCGCCTCGCGCAGCTGATCGCGTCTGGCGCGTCGCCCGAGGAGAAGGCCGCGACCGCCGATCAGATGATGAGCGAGGCCAACGACGCGGCCTCGGGCCTCATCAGCCTCGCGATGCAGTTCGGGCCCAAGTTCATGAAGGGCCTGTTCGGCAAGAGCAAGGGCATCCTGAACGGCCTGATGAAGCGGGCCAAGGCGATGCTCGGCAAGATCGCCGCGAAGATCAGCGGCAACGTGAAGAACTTCGCCGACAAGCTGTTCCGCAAGCTCGGCTTCGGCGGCGTCAAGGGGCGGCTGGTCGACGGCGTGTGGCAGGCCGAGAAGGGGGCGATGAGCAAGGCCAAGGACTTCGTCGCCGACAAGGCCAAGAAGGCCGGCAGCTGGGCCGCCAACACCAAGCCCGCGCAGTTCGTGAAGAAGACCGCGACGGCGATCGCCGAGTCGAAGCCGGGCCAGTTCGTGAAGGAGACCGGCACCAAGGCCGCCGACTGGGCCAAGGACAAGGGCTCGAAGATCTCGAGCTGGACCAAGGACAAGGTCGCCAAGATCAACGACTCGTCGTTCATGAAGAAGCTCGACGAGCGCGCGGCGAAGATGAACAACTTCGCCGACAAGATCGACCTCGAGAAGGGCGTCGAGAACCTCGGCAAGAAGGCCGGCTCGATCGGCGAGAACTGGAAGGCGACCAAGACGCTGGCCCAGGGCACGCAGTCGATCGAGGACCAGACCAAGGCGATGCAGAAGAAGTTCGCCGAGGAGAACCTCCAGAACCTCGCGGAGTCGCGCGAGGCCTGGATGAAGAAGCAGCAGCAGAAGCAGCTGGCGATCTCGGACAAGAAGCTGACCGAGGGCTCGAACCTGCCCGACTGGGACAGCCCCGAGGCCAAGAAGAAGTGGATGGAGGCCAAGGCGGCCAACGACGAGGCGCTGAAGCTCAAGAACGAGGCGGGCCAGGTCGGCGCGGTGACCAAGGCCGAGGCCAAGACCGCCAGCGACGCCGCCGACAAGACCGCGGCCGAGTCGGCCAAGACCGCCAGCCAGGCCGAGGCGCTCGACGAGAAGATGCTCGAGAAGCGCAAGCAGGACCCGGCCGGGTTCGCCGACGACGCGCAGAAGGCGCGGGCGCGCCGCCGTGAGCTCGAGGGCTCGCTGGGCGGCGCCGAGGCCAAGCGCAAGGAGCTGCAGGGCATCGCCGAGAAGGACCTGACGCCCGAGCAGACCAAGGAGCTGGCCGACCTGAACAAGCAGCTCAAGCCGCTCGAGGAGCTGCGCAAGCAGGACGACGGCTACTACAAGGCGCTGTCGGGCGGCGCCGATCGGCCGACCGGGCCGAGCGGCGGCATCAAGGAGCAGTACGAATGGTACAAGGGCACCGGCGACAAGATCGTCAAGGGTGGCCGCGCGGCGTCGGACCTGTGGAACGCGGGCGGCGCGGCGATCGACGCGATGCAGGGCGAGGACGTCTCGTTCAACGGCGCCGGTAGCCAGTGGAACGGCCCGGGCGGCTCGCTCGCCTGGACCCAGAAGAAGAAGCACAGCTGGGACAGCGCCGAGGAGTTCGACTTCAAGAACCCGCTGGCGTGGGACAAGGACGGCGCCAAGGAGGCGGCCAGCAAGCGCGCCGAGGAGAAGGGCAAGAAGATGGGCGGCGCGCCGGCGCTCGAGGCCCCGGCCGACAACTCCAAGCAGGAGTTCCACGACTTCGTCGTGAACAAGGCGACGCCGACGTCGATCGCCGCCAACGTGAAGAACATGCTGTCGGGCCTGAAGAAGAAGGACCCGGCGGCGACGCCCGCCGCGCCCGCGCCGAAGGGCGACACCGCGCCCGCGCCCGCGCAGCCGCAGCAGGCCCAGCAGAACACCCCGCCGGCCGCCGCGCCGCAGCCCGCCGCGCCGCAGGTCGACAACCCGCCGCCGGTCGCCCCGGCCGCGCCGCAGGCGGCCCCGCAAGGCGCCGCGCCCGCCGCACCGCAGGGCGCTGCCCCCGCCGCGCCGCAAGCGGCCACCCCCGGCGCCGCGCCGCAGGGCGCCGATCCCGCGCCGGCCGCGCCCCAGGGCGCCGACCCGGCGGCGGCCAGCGGTGGCGGTGACGCCGGCGGTGGTGGCGACGATGGCGAGGCGCTGCCGTACTGGCCGCACCTGCTCGCCCCCGACGGCGAGTTCACGATGGCCATGAAGGACTTCGCCTTCATGCGCAAGATCGCCATCGAGTTCAAGAAGGGCCAGATCTCGGCGAAGCAGAAGGCCGTCGACACGCTGGCGACCTACGGCAAGTACGACGAGTACGCCGCCAAGCGGAAGGCCGAGGCGCAGACCCACAAGGCCGACACCCAGGCCGCGGGCCAGGTCACGCAGCAGAACCAGGCCGCCGCCGGCGAGGGCGCGCAGCAGGCCGGCAAGGCCAACGACGAGCAGAACAAGGGCAAGGATCAGGCGGGCCAGAAGGCCGCGGTCGACATCCCCGAGCCCGAGAGCAGCGGCTTCTGGGGCCGCATCATCGGCCGCATCAAGCGCTGGGCGAAGGCCAAGGCGATGGCGGTGATGGGCTGGATCCAGGAGAAGATCGCCGACGTCATCCTGCGCGGCCTGTGCGGCGTGTCGATGGCGGACATGAAGGCGTACTCGGGCGCGCTGAAGAACCAGCAGGCGCGCGCCAAGGGCGTGGCCGACACCGGCTCGGAGACGACCGACAAGGCCTCGGCCAAGCAGGACGAGGTGAAGTCGACCTCCGAGAAGGAGACCGCCGAGGCCGAGAAGGGCATCGCCGAGGCCGACACCAACATCCAGGAGGCGGACACCTTCCTCCAGGACATCAACGGCTTCGAGCAGCAGCTCAAGGCCGAGTCGACCCAGGCCAACCAGTTCATCAGCCAGATCACCGCCGAGGTGCAGAAGAAGCGCGAGGAGAAGAAGGCCGCCGACGAGAAGGCCAAGGCCGACGCGGCCGCGGCCGCCGCCGCGCAGCAGCAGATGCAGGGCGCGACCGCCGACACCGACGGCGACGGCCAGCCCGATCAGAGCGTGGCCGCGCCGGCGCCGCAGTCGAGCGACGGCGGCAGCTCGGACGCCGCCAGCCCCGACGCGAGCCCCGACGCCGCCAGCGCGGATCCGGCCGCGGCGGCGCCGACCAACGACAGCCCCGACGCCGCGGCGGCCGACGACGCCGACGAGGCGGCCAACGCGGCGCTGATCAAGGACGCCGCGAACTACGCCGCGGGCGCCGCCGACACCGGCGTGACCCAGGTCGAGGGCAAGGCCGAGGACTACAAGAACCAGATCAAGGGCGCGGTCACCAACCGCGACAAGAAGATGACCGAGGCGCTGGCCACCGGCTCGGCCGACATCGGCGACGGCGCCACCGCGATCGTCGCCGAGCTGAAGACCGAGGTCGGCGAGGCCAAGCAGCAGCTGGCCGACATCGAGGGCGGCAGCGAGGCCGCGGCCGACGCGGTGGTCGCGATCGCCAAGACCCTCGACGACCACATCAAGCACGCCAACGAGGCGCTCGACAAGGCGTTCCTCTCGCTCTACGAGAAGATCAAGGCCTCGGCCAAGACCACCGGCGCCGCGGTGATGGACAAGGTCAACCAGGCGGCCGCGCCGGTGAACGACGCCGCGCAGGGCGCGCTCGACGCCAACGAGGGCCGGGCCGACGCGGTCTACAACGCGGGCGCCGACGTGGTCGGCGCGGTGGCCAACCCGATCGGCGACGGCATGACGTCGGCCGCGGCGTGGGGCGTCGACAAGATGGCGCGGGTGCCGGGCGTCGCGGTCGCGGGCGCGCAGGCGTACGGCCAGGCGCAGGTCGACGCGGGTCCGTACGGCGTGCCGATGATGCCGTATTGAGGCGCGGGGGCGGGCGGGGCGGCGCGCGCGCGGTAGCATCCGCGCATGGCGATCCGCTGGCGCGTCGTGAAGGAGCGGCTCGGCACCGTCGTGGTGGTGCTGGGCATGCTGCTGGTCGGGGCCCTGGTGTGGTGGAACATGTTCGGCCAGGGGCCGTACAAGGACACCTGCCGGTTCAGCATCGGCTGTCGATCGTACCTGTGCCTCGAGCACGGGCTGCGCGGTGAGGCGCAGGTGCCGGCGCCCGGGCGCTGCACCAAGGCGTGCTCGACCGACGCGGCGTGCGGCGAGGGCTACCGCTGCGTCAAGCTCGAGGGCCCGGCGCGCGACGACCTGCCGCCGTTCGGCAAGCCGACCAAGGCGTGCATGCCGGTGCTGGCGCCGTGACCCCGCGCGGGGCGCAGAGTACGATGGCGCGATGGCCGAGGTCCCCTCGCGGCTGCTGATCGCTCCCGACGGCAGCCAGCTCGCCCGCGTCGTCGGTGATCACATCGATCTGATCAACGGCGCGACGCTCACCGCCGACGCCGAGGTCGGCATCGATCCGACCGCCAGCGAGAGCGACGTCGCGCTGTGCGGCGCGCCGCTGCGGCTGGTGGTGATCGCCCGCCACGACGGCACGACCCGCATCCACGCGGTCGATCCGCGCGGCCCCACGGCGACCGGCGAGCTGACGATCAAGGCGTCGATGCGGATGGTCGCGGCGGCCGGCGATCACCTGTGGCTCACCGGGCCGAGCGGCTCGGCGGTGCTCGACGTCGTGCGCAAGGAGCTGGTGCTGTGGCCGCTGCCGCTGCGCACGCCGGTCCACGGCGCCGGCGCGTTCGCGGGCAGCCGGTTCGTGGTGTCGACCGCGGGCATGCTCGAGGAGTGGGACCCGCTGACTCGGGCGCCGGTGCGGCGGTTCCGGCTGGGCCGGCCATCGCCCGCGCGGTGGGTCGGCGGCGGCACGCGCCAGGTGTGGATGGTGGCGGCCAACGAGCCCGATCGCATCGACGTGATCCCGCTGGTCAACCACGGCCAGCCGCCGCGGGTCGAGGTGCCCGAGCCGATCGCGCGCATCGCCACCGAGCCCACCGGCGAGCAGCTGATCGTGGTCGGCGAGAGCGGGACGGCGTGGATCGTCGATCTGTCGGGCCGCGCGCCGGTGACGCCGATCGAGGGCGTGGTGGTCGACGACGCCGGCTGGTTCGGCGGGCTGACGACGGTCGCGATCGCGCGGCGCGGCGGCGGCGTCGAGCTGGTGCCGCTCGCCGGCCGGGTGCCCGAGGGCCAGCCACCGCCGCGGCCGCGCGCGGCGGCGCCGGCGCCGGCCAGCGCACCCGCCGGGCCCAACGCCGCGAGCGACGCGGTGCCGACGCCGGTGGTGGCGACCAGCGATCCCAACGTCGCCGATCGCCTGTCGGCGTGGCGCGAACGCATGCGCGCCGCGGCGCCGCGACCCGAGGCCAGCGGGCCGACGTTCGTCGCGCCGCCGAGCCCGCCGGGCTGGCGCGATCACGTCGCGGCCTGGGCCCGCGCGGTGAGCTCGGGCACGTCGAGCGACGCGCCGACGCTCGAGCCCGGCCTGCTGAGCGCGGTCGCCGCGCGGTTCGCGCTGACCGACGAGCTGGCCGACGCGCTGACGCTGCTGTACGGCGCGCACCTGTGCGGCCAGGACGGCGTGGCGGTGATCGAGCTGGCGACGATCGTCCGCCGCCGCTGGGACGAGGCGCTCGGTCGCGGCGCGCTAGCCAAGAGCGGCGTCGCGCGCTGGCGGCGTGGGCGGGCGCGGCTGGCTCGCCCGGTCGCCGACGTGCTCGACGAGCAGCCGCCGCGCCTGGGCGCGCTGGTCGCGAGCGAGGCGGTGACGCCGCCCGGCCTGCTGGCGGTGCTGTGCGCGGACGACGACGTCGAGCTCGGCGAGCTGGCCGCGGCGCTGGCCCCGCAGGTCGGCCCGCTGTTCGTGCCGACGGCGCTCGGCCACGCCAAGCAGGCCGCCTACCTCGTCGAGGCCCGCGCCCGCGGCGCCGCGCCGATCGTGCCGTGGCCCATCGCCCGCGCCGCGCTGCCGCCCACCGCGATCGTGATCGTCGCCGACGAGGACGCCGCCCGCGCGTTGCGCGCGCCGATCATCGAGCGCTGGCCGCTGCGCTGACCGCGCCGCGCCGCGATCAATTCAGCTTGATCGTCTCGCTCGACAGCCGCACGAGCTGATCCTGGAGATCGTCGATCGCGAAGTCGCGCGGATCGAACGCGGTGCCGGCGTCGAACGCGCTGACCTTGTACGTGAGCGAGCCGCTCGGCAGCGGCGCGAAGTCGGTCGGCAAGGTCACGGTCGCGCTGTCGTCGAGGACGACCACGCTCATCGCGCGGTTGGCGCTGCCGCCGCCGCTCGACGTGTCGAACTCCATCACGTGCGCGCTGGCGCCGGCGACGCGCGCGAACGACGCGCTGGCGCGATCCGACGACAGCCCGGTGGGCGGCGGCATCCACTCGCCGGCGGCCAGGCTCGACGCGCTGGTCAGCCCGCGCCGCAGCACGATCGACTGCGCCGCGGTGCCGTCGGTGACGGTCTCCTGCGCCAGCGCCACGAACTCGTAGCTGGCGCCGGCGAACGCCGACAGGCTCGGCACCACCGTGGTGCTGGCCGGCGGCACGATCGGCGGCACGCGCATCAGCCCGGCCGCGCCGAGGTCGACGCCGACGATCGCCAGGCCGGCGGTCAGGCCGGGCGGCGGCGCGCCGAAGCTGACCGACGCGGTCGTCGTCGAGCCCGCGGCCAGCGGCGTCAGCGTGATGTTGGCCTGGGCCTGGTTCGCGGTGATGACCAGGTTCGGCGCGGTGGCGAAGCCGGTCACGGTCGTGACGTCGTCGTCCTGCGCCGCGGTGCCGCGGGTGTCGATGTCGGCCATGATCGCGAACACCGCGACGGTGCCGACGCGCGCGTTGATGCGCCACGCGCACGGCAGCGACGCCTGCGACGACTTCACGCAGACGTTCGACGGGACCTGCGAGCCGCTGGGCGGCGGGGCCAGGTCGTTGTCCTTGGCGCCGAGCTCGCGGCTCTGCGAGTAGATGACCAGCGCGGCGGTCAGGTGATTGGCGGGCGGCAGCGGGAGGTCGTCCCAGCCCGCGACGGTGCCGCTGATCTCGGCCTGCGGCGGCGCGGTGGTGCTGGCCGGCGTGCGGTCGAGCGCAGCGGTGACGTTGGCGCCGTCGGCGCCGACGTAGACGCCGGTCGCGTAGCCGGTGGCCTTGACCGCGATCGTCTGCGGGCCGGTGAGGTCGCCCTTGGCGACGAACAGCCCGGTCGCGTCGGTCGTGCCCTCGAGCGTGCCGACCCGCACCATCGCGCCGGCGATCGGCGCGTCGGTGTCGCTGTCGATCGCGTAGACGTTGACCAGCCCGTCGATGCCCGGGTCGTGGACGCCGCCGCCGGGGATCAGCTCGGGCGCCGCCGAGTTGCCGTCGTCGCCGCCGCACGCGGCGGCCAGGAGCGTCAGGGAGAGAGTCCAAGCCAGGTTCGAGCGCATCGTTCCTCCACACCGGGTGACCCGGGGATCGGGGCTACTGCATGCCACGTGCCCGAGGTCGGCCCCGCGATCCTCGGCAGTTGCGTGCGCGGTCGGCCCGCACCGTCGGATCATTCCACAGCCTGTGGCCGGCCCCAACATTCGCGGCGGCGGCTACGCGATGGTCCAACGGTACGCCGTGACCTCGCCGGCGATGCCCTTCAGCGCCGCGGTCAACCGCTCGGCGTCGCGCGCGGCCACCAGGGCCGCCACCGCCGGGGTCGACGCCGTCGACGCCGCGACCACGATCTGCCCGGCCTCGACCAGCCCCTGCAGGCGCGCCGCCAGGTTCACCGCGTTGCCGAAGTAGTCGAGCTTGGCGTTCAGCCGCACCGCGATGCAGGCGCCGGTGTTGATCGCGACCCGCAACCGCACCGGCGCGCCCGCCGCGAACTGCCGCTGGATCGCCTCGGCGCAGCGCACCGCGTCGGCGGGATCGGTGAACGCGCCCATCGCGGCGTCGCCGATCGTCTTGACCACCGCGCCGCGGTGCTCGGCGATCAGGCCGAACACCACGCGGAAGTGATCGCGCACGGTCACGAACGCCGCCGGATCGCCGCGCTGCGCGTACATCGCCGTCGAGCCGACGATGTCGGTGAACAACAGCGTCTGCTCGCCCACCGCGAGCTGCACGTCGGTGCCCAGGAACGCCTCGCTGAACAGGTCGCGGAACTCCTGCAGCGAGAACAGCCGCCCCGGCCGCAGCGCCGAATCCGCCGGCGCCGCCACTTCGATGACGAAGGTCGCGGGCGCCGCGCCGGGGTTCGCCAGCGCCAGCGTCGTCTGCGGCGTCGCGGCGCGCTCGCCCAGCTCGGCGGGCGCGGCCCACGCGATCGCCGCCGCGTCGCGCGCGTCGAGGTGCCCCGCGGGCGCCGCCGCGCCGTTGACCCGCAGCCGGTAGCGCCCCGGCGCCAGCCCCGGCGCCAGCGTCGCGGTCGCGCCGGCGGGCACCGTGCGCTGCGCCCAGACGTGGGGCTTGGTCGCCGGCTCGGCGCTGCAGTACGTGCGCGGCGTGAGCTCGCGCAGCGACGGGTGCGCCCGGAACGACACCTCGACCGCCTCGCTGGTGCCGAACTCGACGTCGCACACCTTGCAGGTGCCGTCGGTGGGGATCCGATCGAGCGCGGTCTCCGACTCGCGCACGCCGCGGCAGTGCGGACACACCACGTCCCAGACCAGCTCGAGGAGCCCGACCCGCGTCGCGTGCAGGCAGGTCACCAGCAGCTCGCCCTCGTCGACGCCCCACCGCCGCGCGAGCGCGCGCACCTGCAGCCGGCACACGTCGAGGTCGTCGCCGCCCTCGACCAGCCCGATCACCCGATCGGCGAGGGCGCGCGGCACCGGGCGCGCGCGCAGCTCCGCGGCCAGCGCGGCGAGGCGCTCGGTCGCCTCGGGGCGCACCGTCCCCGGCGTCACAAGCAGCGCCGGCAGCGGCAGCGCGGCGACCCGCTGTGCCAGCCGCGGCACCTGGCGCCGGTAGGCCCGCCCGAGCGCGGCGAACGACCAGCGGATCGCCGGCGCCAGCAGCGCGTGGCGCGGCACCACGCCGAAGTACACGTACAGCCGCGTGCGATCGGCGCCGAGCGGCTCGAAGCGATGGATCGCGTACAGCGCGCGCATCCCGCCCCGCGTGTACAGCCGCGCGAACGTGAACCAGCGGTTGGCCACCCACTCCCACGGCACCTCGCGCCACTCGTGCGCGACGCCGCCGTACCGCCCGCTGCCGTAGCGCACGCCGTCGGCCTCGCGGAAGTGCATCTCGGGGTTGCCGAGCGCGCGGTTGAGCCGCGACACGTCGGACACCAGCGGCCACAGCGCGTCGGGCGGCAGCGCGACGTCGATCGTCCACAGCCACTCGAGGCGGCGGCCACCGCCGGCGACCTCCGGCCACGGGTGCTCGCGCAGGAGATCGGCGATCGCCAGCGGCGGTTCGACTCGCGTCAGCGCCCCCGGGTTGGCCACGGTCGCAGTATCGCGCGAAGTCGCTCGCGGCGCATCGACGCGCCGCAGCGCCAGGCAACGCCCGCGCGCGCAGCCGCGACCAAGCCCCCATGCGCCCCGCCCCCGCCCTGCTCGCCGTCCTCGCCCTCGCCGCCTGCGCCCACGACGTCACCGCGCGGTTCCCGTCGTCTCCCGAGCAGGCCACCGGCCGCATCGCGCTGGTGTTCACCGACGTCGCCGACGGCGTCACCGTCGCGATCGACGGCGTGCTGGTGGTGCAGGACGCCCGCACCGAGCGCGTCGTCATCACCGGCGTGCCGACCGGCTACGCCGATCTGTCGGTCGCGGTCGGCCCCACCGAGAAGTCGGCGCGGGTGTGGATCGAGGCCGACCGCGAGACCGCGGTGCCGATGGGCGCCGTCGGGGAGGCGCCGCTGTCGGCGGTCCGCAGCCTGGCCATCTCGCTGGCGTCGGTCGCGCTGTACGCGCTCTTGCGGTGACGCCGCGGCGCGCTACTCCCAGGCGATGTCGACGCCGTCCTCGCCGTCCTCGAGCGCGCCCTCGAGCAGCGCCAGGAGCTCGGGGTCGCAGCCGTTGTCGGAGAACAGCTCGAGCGTGTCCGCGTCGATGTAGTAGTCCTGATCCTCTTCGTCTTCCTCCTCGAGCATGTCGACGAGGAACTGGAGCTGCTTGTCGTTGATCTGGCCGATGGTCTCGCCATTATCGACCCGGTACAGACGTGCCATGCGCCGAGTCTGCCCTCGGTCGGCGACCATGGTCAACGTGTCGCAGCGGCGGACGCGGCGACCGCCGCCGATCGCGCTCGGGCATACTGCGCGGGTGACCGTCATCGACGTCCACGCCCACTACGAGCCGCGGATGCTTGACGTGCCGGCGATGCTGGCTCAGCTCGACGAGCGCGGGATCCGGCGGGTCGCCCTGATCCCCTGCATGAACGACCCGCTGCCCGAGACCCCGCGGCGGCTGCTGGCGGTCATGCGGCGGCTGATGCGCTCCCCCTGCCACCCGCTGGCCCAGGCCATCGCCGAGACGACGATCACCCGCGGCGGCGATCTGCGGCTGGGCGGCGCGACCTACGCGATCTACCCGCGGCCCGACAACGCCAGCGTGGCCGCGGTGGTGCGGGCGCACCCCGACCGCTTCCTCGGCTGGATCTTCCTGAACCCACGGGCGGCGGTCGGCCTCGACGAGCTCGAGCGGTGGCGCACCGTGCCGGGGATGATCGGCGTCAAGCTGCACCCGCACTGGCACGGCTGGCCGATGACCGCCGCCGTCCCGATCGCGCAGCGCTGCCAGGAGCTGGGCCTGCCGATCTTGATCCACCTCGGCTTCGGCGACCGCGGCGCGTGGCGGGTGCTGGTCGACGCGGCGCCGCGGCTGCGGCTGATCTTCGCGCACGCCGGCATCCCGCACTACGACCGGCTGTGGGGGGCGATCCGCGACGACC
>Ga0075163_10002977_pt1 | contig 22801 bp, 16 predicted proteins | sample JI1023141ADNA_FD_71478 | JGI IMG/M metagenome (GOLD analysis project Ga0075163, IMG submission 71478) | Wastewater effluent complex algal communities from Wisconsin, to seasonally profile nutrient transformation and Carbon sequestration -... | ecosystem: Engineered > WWTP > Effluent > Algae... | reverse complement strand
GCTGCGCCCGTATGGGTGGCTGGAGTCGCGTTACGTCAGCAGCTTGCCTTGGGCCTTGCGTCGACCCGCAGTGGTCCTGGTCAGCGCGACGTTTGCATTCGTGCTTGCACTCGCGGTGCTGCCGACACTCGGCCTCGACCTGATTCCGCAGTTGGCCCAAGGGCGTTTCGAGATGACGGCGAAACTGCCCGCTGGAACACCCTTGGCGGAAACCGATGCCATGGTGCGCAGCGTGCAGCTCAGCAATGCCGGTATTGAAGGCGTGCATACGTTGTACGGCGTCAGTGGTTCGGGCACGCGGCTGGACGCCAATCCCACCGAATCCGGCGAGAACATCGGCAAGCTGACGGTGGTGCTGGTGGAAGGTGCCGATGCGGCGACCGAGGCCCGGGCAACCGAACAGTTGCGCGCGGCGATGCAGGCGTTCCCCTCCGCTGAAGTGAAATTTGCGCGTCCGCAGTTGTTCAGTTTCTCGACGCCACTGGAGATCGAGATTCGCGGTTTCGACCTGAAGCAACTGGAGACGGCTGGACGCGATCTCAGTCAATGGTTGCAGGGGTCGGATCGGTTCGCCGATGTCAAATCGACGGTGGAGCAGGGCTTTCCCGAGATCCAGATTGTTTTCGACGCCGAGCGCGCGGCATCCATCGGACTGACGACGCGCCAGGTTGCTGATCAAGTGGTGCGCCAGGTCCGTGGCGAGGTGGCGACGCGCTACAGCTTTCGTGATCGCAAGATCGATGTGCTGGTGCGAGCAGAAGAATCGGCACGTGCGTCGGTGGCGGACATCAACCAGTTGATCGTCAATCCGCTGAGTGAACGACCTGTGCGCTTATCGGCCGTGGCGGAAGTCATCTCGACGCGCGGTCCCAGCGAGATCCATCGCGCCGATCAAGAGCGCGTCGCCGTGGTGTCGGCCAATCTTCGCTACGGCGATCTGGGCAGCGCCGTCGCCGAAGTGCAGACGATGCTGGCGGCGAAGCCTCTGGCAGCCGGTCTGCGGCCGACCATCGGCGGACAGAATGAGGAACTTCAGGCGTCGATCAACTCGCTGGTGTTCGCGCTGGGATTGGCGATATTTCTGGTCTATCTGGTCATGGCTTCGCAGTTCGAGTCGCTTCTGCATCCCTTCGTCATCATGTTCACCATTCCGCTCGCGTTGGTCGGTGCGGTGCTGGCGCTGAAACTCAGTGGCAATGCCTTGTCCATTGTGGTTTTCATCGGCTTGATCCTGCTGGCTGGCATCGTGGTGAAGAACGCCATCGTGCTGATCGACAAGGTGAACCAGTTGCGCGAGGAAGGTGTGCCGAAGCACGAGGCGATCCAGCAAGGGGCGCACTCGCGTCTTCGGCCAATCATCATGACCACACTGACGACCCTGTTCGGTTTCCTGCCGCTGGCCATCGGTGGCGGCGATGGCGCGGAGGTGCGCGCACCGATGGCGATCACCGTGATCGGCGGGCTGCTGGTGTCGACCTTGCTGACCCTGTTGGTGATTCCCGTGGTTTACGACCTGTTGGATCGCAAGGGCGATGAGTACTACGCCGAGCGTGGCAAGCGGCAGCGAGAGGCGGAGCGTCTGGTGGCACTGGCCGAAGCGCATGTTCACGAAGGTGCCAAGTCATGAACCTGGCTGCGCTCAGTTTGCGCCGCCCGGTGACCGCGTGGATGTTCTTCGTCTCGATGCTGCTGATCGGGCTGATTGCGGCATTTCGCCTTCCTCTGGAGTTCATGCCGGAAGTCGAAGCGCCTTTCCTGTTCATCGATCTGCCGTATCAGGGCTCCACGCCGGAAGAGATCGAGGACATCATCACCCGACCGGCCGAGGAGGCGCTGGCGACGCTGCCCGGCATCAAGCGCTTGAACTCGCAGTCAAGGTCGGACGGTGCAGGGATCTTTCTGGAGTTTGACTGGAGCCGCGACGCGCAAATCGCCGCCGCCGATGCGCGTGAGCGTTTGGATGCCATTCGCGATGAATTGCCGAGCGATTTCCAGCGTTACTTCGTGATGAAGTTTGCCTCCGGCGATGAGCCGGTGCTGCGCGTCAGACTGTCCAGTGATCGCGATCTCGGGCGCGAGTACGACCTGTTGGAGCGCGAGTTCAAGCGCCGCTTGGAGCGTGTTGCCGGGGTGGCCCGGGTGGACATTTCGGGCATTGCGGCACCCGAAGTCGAGATCGCACTGGACAGTGATCGGATCACCGCGCATGGCGTCGATCTCAACGCGCTTGCCCAGCGATTGTCTGCGGCCAATTTTTCGGTGTCAGCAGGGCAGATCCTGAGCGCCGATCAGCGCCTGCGCGTGCAACCGGTTGGTGAGTTCCGCACGCTGGACGAGCTGCGTGCCTTGCCGATTGCCGAGCCGGATCTGCGCCTGCGGGATGTCGCCGAGGTCAGTCTTGCACCGGGTGAGATCGACTATGGGCGGCGTCTCGACGGGCGACCTGCCGTAGGCATTGATGTGTTCAAGGAGCGCAATGCCAATCTGGTGGAAACTGCGCGTCGTGTGCTGGCAGAAGTTGATACGGTTGCCAAGTTACCTGAGTTTGCGGGCATCCAGTTGTTCGTCATGCACGATCAGGCCGAGGGTGTGACTTCGTCCTTGGCCGAACTGGGCGAGGCAGGCTTGCTGGGCACAGCCTTGTCTGTGCTTGTGCTGTTTTTTTTCCTGCGCCACTGGCCGTCCACCTTGATGGTGTCACTGGCGATTCCGATCTGTTTCGTGATGACTCTGGGCATGATGTATTTTCTGGGCATCAGCTTGAACATCCTGTCGATGATGGGTTTGCTGCTGGGTGTCGGCATGCTGGTCGACAACGCTGTTGTCGTGGTGGAGAGCATCTACCAGAAGCGCGAAAAATACCCGGACAATCCGTGGCTGGCCGCCATCGAAGGAACGCGCAGCGTGCAGATTTCGATCAGTGCGGGGACGCTCACCAGCGTCATCGTGTTTCTGCCCAACATCTTCGGTGAGCGCAATTTCATCGCGATCTATCTATCGCAAGTCGCCTTCACAATCACCATCTCTTTGCTTTGTTCGTGGCTGGTGGCTGTCAGTCTGATTCCGATGCTGTCGGCACGCATGAAAACACCCGAAGGGTTCTTGCGCAGCACCGGACTGGTGCACGCCATGCAGGACCGTTATGCGCGGATTCTTGCCTGGACGCTGGCGCATCCGCGCAAGACGTTGGCCTTGCTGGCATTGGCGATTGGGGTCAGCTTTTTCCCCGCGTCACAGACCAACGTGGATATGTTTCCGTCCGGCGAAACACGTGAGCTGGAACTGACCTACCGCTGGAATGGCAGCTATCGGCTGGAAGAGCTATCGGCTGCGGTGAAGGAGGTCGAGGACTATCTCGAAGCACATCGGGTTGAGTTCGAGATCACCCAGATCTACAGTTGGTACAGCGAGCGTGGCTGGGCGGGTACGCGTCTGAGTTTGCGTGAAGAAGGGGACATCACGCCGACCCTGCAGCTGATGGAAAAGATTCGCGAAGGCCTGCCGCAACTGGCGCTCGGCGAAGTCGGGTTCGATGATCAGAATCGTGGCCCTGGCGGTGCCAGCGGCGAAGGCCTGCAGGTCATGTTGGTAGGCGACTCCGCACAGGTGCTGGCCGAGTTATCGGACTCGGTCGTGGAAACCTTGTCCAAGCTGCCCGGTGCGCGGGATGTCTACGCCGATTTGGGCACCAAGTCGCGCGAAGTGCAGATTCTGGTTGATCGCGACCGCGCCCTGCAATACGGCTTCAGCACCCAGCAGATTGCGAGTTACGTGAGCATCGCGTTGCGCGGCACGCCGCTGCGGGAATTTCGTTCTGCGGCGGGCGAGGTTCCTGTCTGGTTGCGGTTCGCCGAGTCCGACGACGCCAGCGTGGACGACCTGCGCGATCTCAAGCTGCGCGCGGCGGATGGCAGCATGATCCCGCTGATGTCGATGATCAGCCTGAAAGTGCAGGCCGGGGCCAGCACGATCACCCGACAGAATCGCCAAACCGCCTTGCCCATCAAGATCAACCTGGTCGATGGCGTGAGCATGGAGCAGGCGCGCAAGGATCTGGAGGCGGCAATGGCTTCGATCCAGTTGCCTGCTGGTTACCGCTTGAGCCTCGGAGGCGTGTTTGACGATGCCGACGACGCGATGGCACAAATGGGATTCAACACGCTGATCGCGTTGTTGATGGTGATGGTGATCATGGCCGCAGTGTTCGAATCCTTACTGTTTCCGCTGGTGATCGTGACCGGGTTTGGGTTCTCGATTTTCGGTGTGTACTGGCTGTTCTGGCTGACCGGGACGACCTTCTCGCTGATGGCGATGATCGGCATCCTGGTGCTGATGGGTGTGGTGGTGAACAACGGCATCGTCATGGTCGAGCATGTCAACGAGCTTCGCCGCAACGGGATGGCGAGAGACCTTGCGCTGGTACAAGGCTGTCGTGATCGTTTGCGCCCCATCCTGATGACCATGGGCACCGCGATCCTGGGAATGTTGCCGCTGTGCGTCGGCGGCACCCAGATCGGTGGCGATGGCCCGCCCTACTTTCCGATGGCCCGCGCCATCGTGGGTGGACTGGTATTTTCAACCGCGGTCAGTCTTCTGGTGCTGCCGGTGTTGTATTCGCTGATGGACCGCATGCGACTGCGCACGACCCAGCGCTGGCGGGATGCACTGGATCGTGTGAAGCTGCGTTCCCCGCAGAGCACATGAGAGGTGCATGAATGCCCACGGCATACGATTTCACCGCGCAGAACATTGATGGTGCGCCGGTTGAGTTGAAGGATTTTGAGGGCCAGGTGCTGTTGATCGTCAACACGGCTTCCAAGTGTGGCTTTACGCCGCAGTACACCGGACTGGAAGCGTTGCATCGGAAGCTGCAGCCTGAAGGATTCAGCGTTCTTGGCTTTCCCTGCGACCAATTCGGTCATCAGGAGCCGGGTGATGCCGAGGAGATCAAGTCCTTCTGCAGTTTGAGCTACGACGTCAGTTTTCCCTTGTTCGAGAAAATCGAGGTCAATGGCAAGAACACCCATCCGCTGTACGCCTTCCTGAAGAAATCCGCGAAAGGGCTTCTTGGAAGCGAGGCCATCAAGTGGAACTTCACCAAGTTTCTGGTCGCTCGGGACGGCTCGGTAGTCAAGCGCTATGCGCCGACCGACAAGCCTGAAAACATCGAGGGTGACATTCGCAAATTGCTGCAGGCGTGATGTGAGCGGTGTTCGAGGTGAGTAGACTGCTCACCTCGCATCGTTCAGCGCATCAGCTGTCCGCCAGGTCCATTGCCCAAGCAAACGCTTCCAAGTGCTTGGTGCTTGCCTCGGATGGCTCGATTCGGCATTTCTCCGCGTAGGTCGCCATGTGCTCGACGTCATCTGCTTCGCAGGCGATGGTCAGTTGCAGCATATCGCCCATCTGACCCTCACCATGCAATACGGCCGATTCGATCTCGGGAGCGACGGCCAACTGGCTCATGGCCTCGGCCATGGGTACCTGCAGCACGGCATCCACCAGTGACAGCAAGCCGACCAGAAACAGGGCTTCGCGCTCCTTGGCAGGGCGGTTTTCACCCAGCAGTTCCATCATGCGGGCACGCACCAAGGCGCTTTCGAGCAAGGCGGAGGAGCGGGCTGATCCCTTGTCGGCACCATAGATCAGCAACATCAGCCAGCGGTACAACTTGTCGCGACCCAGCTGAAGCAGGGCGCGTTCGATGGAAGTGACTTCTTGCCGCAGGCCGATGGACGCCGAATTCATGTAGCGCATCAGTCGGACCGACAAGCCTGGATCGTGCTTGATGACGTCGGCAATTTCGCGAATATCGGCATCGCGGCGTAGCCGCGCCAGAAGGTCGGCAATGCGTGCGGTATTCGGTCCAACCTTGTTGCTGGACCAGTCCTCACGGCGCGTAATGAAGCTGCCTTGGAAAAAACTGGCGCCGGCGTTGAAGGCGAGTTGAAAGTCCTCAATGCTGGGAACGTCGCGCGCGACAAGGCGTGCTTTCGAACCAGACTTGTGCAAATGCTCGCCGATGTCGCGCACTCGACGCGGATCAGTCGTGGACACCCGGACGATCACGTATTCGACAAGAGGAACGATGCATGTCGGTTCCAGATGCCCATCGTGAGCTTCGATGGCGATATGAAAACCCTGTTTGCGCAGTGCCGTGACGCGATCAACCAACTGCTCGTCGGAAAGGCCTGCGCCATCGTCCAAGCGGCCGACGGTCAGCACCGTATTGGAGGGAGAAAGCGCGGCGACGGAAGGGTGATCAAGAAAGGTGTCGGGCAGATCAACAAACGCTTTGCGATGCGCCAGCAGACGCTCGATCTCCAGTTTGAGGATGTTGCGCACCAGCACGTCGGCATAGACATGATGAATCTGCCGGGTCCGCGTCCTCAGCCGTTGCTGGGTGGCTTGCTGCAGCATGAAGTGATAGCCGGCCACCTTCTGATCACGGCCCAGCACGGTTTCGCGGCAAATGAAGCCATTGGGTACGGTGGCGTCACCCGCCTTACCGCTGGCATGGGATTGTTCCTCATCCAGGATGGGCGCGCGGCGATTCAGTGTTTCAAAGTCGCTGGCAGGCGGGGCAGTGGGTGCGCCGTTGGTTGTCTTGCCACCAAACATCCGCGAGAAAAATCCAGTCGTCATCTGCTGTGCTCCAAGCGACAATAATCTGGCGCCATGCCTGCGCCATCCCTAAGCTATCGCCGATCACTGCAAATCCCAGGCCGGAATCGATCTCCATGCAAACACCCCGAATGAACCCCTTGCCCGCACTGATTTTCAGCTCGCGCTGGCTGCAGCTGCCCTTGTATCTGGGCCTGATCCTCGCACAGGGCGTGTATGTGTTCCTGTTTCTGAAGGAACTATGGCATCTGATTCACGGTGCCAACAGCTTGACCGAGCAGAGCATCATGTTGATGGTGCTGGGCCTGATCGACGTGGTGATGATTTCCAATCTGCTGGTGATGGTGATCGTTGGTGGTTACGAGACCTTTGTGTCACGACTGGGTCTGGATGGGCACCCGGATCAGCCGGAATGGCTGAGCCACGTCAATGCCAGCGTGCTGAAGGTCAAACTGGCCATGGCAATCATCGGCATCAGCTCGATCCACCTGCTGAAAACCTTCATCGGTGCGGGAGAGCTGGGCGGTCTGCCGCTGTGCGGAACGCAAATGGCGCTGGACATGGCAGCACAGATCGGTGCGTCATCGGGTGCCCGGACCTGCACGACGGTGACCGAAGCCGGGGTGATGTGGCAAACCATCATCCACATGGCCTTCATCGTTTCAGCCATTGGGATTGCCTGGACAGATCGCGTGATGTCTTCGAGCATCCGCGCGTCCAACGAACACTGACGCGCGGTTTACGCGAGGCGGCCGACTGCCGCCTCGCGTAAACAGCTACTCAGTCGATTCGGCCCGCGAAGGCGGCGGCCAAGATCGCGCGTGCGGCGGACAGGTCGAATTGGACCGGGTTGCCACCGGCGGACGGATCTTGAATCGCCATGGCGGCAATCTCTTTGCTGCGTGCCGCGTCAACCCCAAGCTCGCCCAGCGTGTGCGGTATGCCCACCTGCTGGCGCAGGTTCAGCACAAATGCCTGGAACCCGTCGAAGTTCGCCTGAGGCAAGCCCAGGTAGGCGGCCAACCGCGCGATGCGCTCCTCAATTGCGTGGCGATTGAACGCCAGCACGTAGGGCATCAGTGTGGCGTTGGTCATGCCGTGATGGCTGTCGAACAAGGCACCAATCGGATGCGCCAAGGCGTGCATGCCGCCCAAACCCTTCTGAAAGGCGGTTGCGCCCATTGCGGCGGCGGCCATCATGTCTGCACGGGCATCCAGATCATTGGGGTCGCGCATGACGCGGGGCAGGGCACTGGCAATCAGGCGCATGCCTTCCACCGCCACACCATCGGCCAGTGGATGGAATCCCGGCGCGCAATACGCTTCGAGGCAATGCGATAGCGCGTCCATACCGGTGCCGGCGGTGATTTTCGGCGGCATGCCCACACTCAAGGCAGGATCGCAGATGACGACGCTGGGCATGATCTTGGGGTGGAAGATGATCTTCTTGGTGTGATTGGACTCATCCGTCACGACTGCAGCGCGACCCACCTCCGAGCCAGTACCGGCCGTGGTTGGAACCGCAATGATCGGTGCGATGCCTGCCGGATCAGCCCGCGTCCACCAGTCGCCAATGTCTTCGAAATCCCAGATGGGTCGAGTCTGGCCCGACATGAAGGCGATCAGCTTGCCAATGTCAAGACCGCTACCACCGCCGAATGCCACGACGCCGTCATGTCCACCACCGCGATAGGCAGCCAGTCCCGCCTCGACATTGGCGCCTACCGGATTGGGACGAATGTCGGCAAACAAGGCCGCGCCCAATCCGGCGGACTGCAGATCGGCCAATACGGTTTGGGTCATGGGCAGGCTGGCGAGTCCTGCATCGGTCACCAGCAACGGGTTATGCATGCCGAGCGCGCGGCAGTGATCGGCCAATTCCTTGATGCGCCCGATGCCGAACTTCACGGCAGTGGGATAGTTCCAGTTGGCTTTTGCGGACATGGTCGAACTCACAGGCGATGGCGGAGATGGAAGGACTTCGGACGGGTCATGTGCTCATAGCCGACCGAGGAGAGGGTGGCACCGTGTCCGGTGTGCTTGACTCCGGTCCACGCCAGCGCCGGATCCAGATAATCGCAGCGATTCATGAACAGCGTGCCGGTATTGACCAGCTGGCCGAGCGCCTCGGTCTCGTCGAGGTCCGTGCTCCAGATGGACGCCGACAGGCCGTAGTGGCTGTCGTTCATCAGTGCAACGGCTTCGGCATCGTCCTTGACGGCCATGATGCCCACCGCAGGACCGAAGTTCTCTTCGCGCATCAGTGACATGCGGTGGTCCACATCGATCACGACCTGAGGGGCCATGTAGGCGCTGCCGTCGGCATCCGCTGCAAACCGCTTGCTATCGATCAGGCAACGCGCGCCCTGCGCCAATGCGGCACGGATCTCGCTGCGCACGAACTCGGCGGCAGAAGGTTTGACCAAGGGGCCGAGGGTAGTCGCTTCGTCCAGCGGGTTGCCGAGCACATACTCGTAGGTCAGCGCCTGAAAGCGCTCGACAAATTCGCTGTAAAGGCGTTGATGCACGTAGATGCGCTCAATGCCGCAGCAGCTCTGTCCCGAATTGAAGAAGGCGCCGTCGACCAGATTTTCCACGGCATGCGCGAGATTGGCATCGGCGCGGACATAGGCCGGGTCCTTGCCACCCAGTTCCAGCCCCACGCTCAGAAAATGCCCTGCAGCGGCTTGCGCAACGGTCCTTCCGCCCGCCACCGAGCCGGTGAAATTGACCTGCTGGACGCGCTCGCTGGCGATCATTCGTGCCGTCTGTTCGTGGCTCATCAACAGATTCTGGAACAAGCCCTCCGGCAATCCCGCCGCCTTGAACGCCGCCGCGAAGCGCTCGCCCACCAGCAGGGTTTGCGAGGCGTGTTTCAGGATCACCGCATTCCCTGCCATCAAGGCGGGAATCACCGCATTCACCGCAGTGAGGTAGGGATAGTTCCAGGGCGCGATGACCAGCACGGTGCCCACCGGTTCGCGACGGATGTAGCGTTTGAAGCCATCGATGGCGCTGGGCACGACGTCGGCGAGGGAGGGTTCCGCGATACTGATCATGTAACGGGCACGATCAGTGAAACCGCGCAGCTCACCCGCGCCGTAACGAACCGGCCGACCCATTTGCCAGGCCAGTTCCGGCACGATGTCGGCGACCATGGCATTCATGGCATCGACTGCCGCAGAGCAATAGGCGGCGCGCTCGGCGACGGACCGGGTCTTCCAGACACGCTGCGCCTGCTCGGCAGCGTCCAGCGCGGATGCCAAGGCCGCGTCGCTGAGCGGATCGCGTTGCGCAAGGGTGCGTCCATCGACGGGTGACACGAGTTGAATCGAATGACTCATAGAACTTCCGAAGAGTGATGAAAAAGGTCAGTACTGCTCGAAGCCGCGCAGCAGTTCCCAGTCGGTGATGCGCCGGTCGTACTCGAACTGCTCCCAATCGGCGGTGTGGCAATAGTGGTCGACGACTTCATCGCCCAGTGCCTTGCGCAACAGTGCCGAGCCACGCATCGCCTCTGCGGCGTCGCGCAGCGTCTTGGGAACTTCGGTCAAGTGCGCGCCTGCATACGCGTCGCCCTCATACGGTGCGACAAGGCTCAAGCCTTCATCAATGCCCGCGAGGCCCGCGATGATCAGGCCGCTGTAGGCAAGGTACGGGTTCAGATCCGCGCCGCCGATGCGGCATTCGATACGCACGCCTTTGCCGCCCTCGCCACACAGACGGAAACCCGCCGTGCGGTTGTCGCGGCTCCAGATGGCCCGCGTCGGCGCGAACGTCCCGGCTTGAAAGCGCTTGTAGGAGTTGATGTAGGGCGCGAGAAACCAGGTGATGTCGCGGGCATATTTGAGTTGCCCGGCCACCCATGACTGCATCAACGTGGACATGCCATAGGGTTGTTCTGGGTCGAAGAACAAGGCCTGCTTGCCTTCGATGTCCCACAGCGAGTTGTGAATGTGGCTGCTGGAACCGGCGAGGTCGTAGCGCCACTTCGCCATGAAGGTCACCGCCTTGCCTTGCTGATCGGCGATTTCCTTGCAGGCGTTCTTCATGATGACGTGGCGGTCCGCCGAAGTCAGGGCATCGGCATAGCGCACATTGATCTCTTCCTGCCCTGGACCCCATTCACCCTTCGAACATTCAACCGGGATACCAGCGCCTTGCAGGCCGAGTCGCATGGCACGCAAGGCAGGCTCTTCGCGACTGGTCTGCAGGATGTGATAGTCCTGAATGTAGGCGCCCGCCGTGCGGGGCTCGTGATAGCGCTTGGCGCGAGCCTGCGCATAGCTGTCGTCGAACAGGTAGAACTCCAGCTCCGAGGCGAACATGCCGCTCCAGCCGCGCTCTGCCAAGCGCGCCAACTGGCGTTTGAGCATGCCGCGTGGGCTGTGGGGCAGGTCGTGATGGTGGTGATCCTGCACATCGCATAGCACCAGCGCCGTGCCCGGTAGCCACGGTGTGAGACGCAGGGTTTCGAGATCCGGCTTCATGACGAAATCGCCGTAACCTTTGCTCCAGCTTGCTGCGGCGTAGCCGGGCACGGGCTCCATGTCGATGTCATCGGCCAGCAGGTAGTTGCAGCCATGCGTTTCGTGGCAGGCGCTGTCAAGAAAATACTCGGCCTGGAATCGCTTGCCGATCAAACGGCCCTGCATGTCGACAATGCAGGCCAGCACCGTGTCGACCTGTCCGCGGGCAACCGCGTCTTGCAGCGCGTTAAAACTGAGTGGCGCAGTCATGCGTAGCTCTCTGGTCGGTGGAGGGCCCGGTCGGCATCCGACCGGGCCAAGGGCTTCAGTGGGCGCTGCGCGTCGCGCTGGACGCGTTCATGGCGAACTCTTCTTCCGGCGAGAGAATCAGGCGATGACGCCCGGCGACGGCGAAGTAGAAGATGCCCGCGGCAAACCAGATCGCCACCCAGACCACACCTGTGCGGTAGAGCGGATCGGTCAACTGGAAGTACAGGGTGACCACGGCAATCAGCACGGTAAGCGCTGCACCAGCCACGCCGAACGGACTGCGATACGGACGTTCAATGTTCGGCAGGATCTTGCGTAGTCGAATGAAGGACAGCGCCTGCATGATGTAGGAGAACATCGCGCCGAATACCGCCATGTTCAACAGCGTTCCGCCGATCACCGCGGCGCCTTGTTCCGAACCCAGCGAGAACCACAGCACGAACATCACAGCAAGGGCGATGACCGAACCCGCAATCATTGCCACATGCGGCGTCTTGCGGCTGCCATGCGTGATCGACAGGCCAGACGGAAAGTATCCGGCGCGGCTCAGCGAGTAGATCTGTCGGCCCTTGGCAAAAATGATGGTGTGGAAGCTGGCAATCAGGCCAAGGACAGCGACCAGGGAAAGCACCTTGGCAATGCCATCACCGTAGATTGCCTTGAAGCCATCCAGCAGAGGTTCGCCTGACGATGACAGGGCGTAGGAACCGATGCCCGCGACCGAGGCGTTCAACCACAGGATCATGAACGCCGACACGATCAAGGTGAAAATGCCGGCGATGATGCCCTTGGGCATGTCGCGGCGAGGATCAACCGATTCCTCGGCGGCCAGCGGCAACTGTTCAATCGCCAGGAACAGCCACACTGCAAAGGGCATCGCGGCCAGTACACCTTGCAGTCCCTTGGGCAGGAAGGGACCGCTGCCATCGGTCAGCGCGGCACTGGCTTCCGCGACGCCGCCTGCGGGAATGTCCAACGCCCAGCGCGAAAAATCGATGTGCGGAATTGCCGAGACCCAGAACACCACCAGACAGGCCAGGGCCAGCAAGGTCACCGCCAGTGTGACTTTGAACGACAGCTCCACGCCCACCACATTGAGCGCGACGAAGACGATGTAGAAACCGATCCACCATAGCGGTTGCAACTCCGGTGCGGTCTCGAATATCCCACCCATGTAGGAGCCGATGAAGAAGACAATGACGGCGGGTGTCAACACATACTCGACGTTTTCGGAGAGTCCGGTCAGGAAGCCACCCCACGGCCCCATCGCGGTGCGCGCAAACGAATAGGCACCGCCGGTGTGCGGCAGCGCGGGTGACATCTCGGCCAGCGAGAAGGTCAGGCCCAGATACATCACCGCGATGATGCCAGTGGCAAGCAGCATGCTGCCCCAGCCGTTTGCCAAGCCGAAATTCCAACCCGAGAAATGCCCGGAAATCACCGCGCCGACGCCAAGCGCCCACAGCGACCACACGCCGGCATACCGACGCAAACCCCGCTTTTCGAAATAACTCTGATCGACCTTGGTGTAGGTCACTCCTGAATGCTGTGCCATGCTGCTCCCCTTCGCTGGTTGATACCCCCGATCAGCAAGCCCCAGCCGCTCCCTCGGCGAGTCTTGCGCGGAATCGGCCCCCCCGATTCCTGTCCTTGCACCACGCAGTTCGACTGCGTAGTCGATTCCGGCCTCCGCCGGACGTTTTCCGCGAATGGATCGATGCGTCCCCACGCACCGACCCGTCAACTCTCAGCGCACTCCCAGCTCACTGCAGGCCAGCCGCAGTGCATGGCCCAACAGCTGACTCCACTGTTTGACCGCGGCATCGCCTTGCAGCAGATCATTGCGCACCTCGATCATCACGTTGGGCAGGCCGTGTTGCATCCCATGACGCCCGACGCTGTGATACACACCCTGATGCGGCGCATACGGTTGGTTATCCCCCACGCACACATCCGGGCGTGCGCGCAGCACGGCGAGCAGCGAATCGGCAAGACGACGATCCGTGTCGGACAACACACCGATGTGCCATGGGCGTTGGAAACCCGCCATTTGCGGAGTGAACGAATGGATCGACACCACGGCTGTCGCCAAACCCTGTGCCATGCGCCGGGCGCGTAGCGCATCCACAGCGGCATGGAATGGCTCGTAGAGCCACAGCCGACGGCGTTGCAGTTCGGCACCGCTCAGGTTCTGATTGGCGGGAATTGTCGTGCCGTCGCTGCTGGCGGGAATCGCATCCACCGCGCTCGGATCACGATTCAGGTCCATCAGCAGACGCGACTGGGTTGCGTAAATGAGCGGTGAGTCAAGTGCTTCGGAGAGTTCGCGTGCCATTGCCAGCGCACCGATGTCCCAGCCGATATGCCGCTCACGTTCGCTGCTATCCAAGCCCAAACCGGCATAGCAGACCGGAACATGAGGGCTGGCGTGCTCGCAAAGCAGCAACAAGGGACCACTGGCCGCATCGCGTTCCAGCGCCACGGCGGGATAGTCGCGGGAAAGGCTTTCCGACGACGCTCCGACTTGGCTGCTGTGGGCGCTTGCATGCATAGGACCGACTCAAGCCTCCATGTAACGAACATTACACGTTGCGTCAGTACATCGACTTTGGTCATGATTTGTACGGATCGACTGGATTGTCAATAGGCGGGCATGTTTGCCAACAGAAGCGCCGTCGGCACCGCCGTCATGCAAGGAATCACTGGTGAGCGAAACCATTGTTGAACGGCTACGGCAGAGCCTGAGCGCGCTGCCAGCCACCGAGCGCCGTGTGGCGATGCGTTTGCTGGCCGACTATCCAATGGCCGGACTGGGCAGTGCCAGTGAGCTGGCCCGCACCGTCGGGGTGAGCGTGCCGACGGTATTGCGCCTGACCACCCGCCTCGGATTTCCGGCGTACCCGGATTTCCAGTCGCGCCTGCGTGAAGAACTGGCCGCGCAATTGAGTTCGCCGCTCGCCAAAACGACGCAGGCAGCGGGCAGCAGCGAAGAAAGTCGCTGGCAGCAGTTCGCAGAGCAGGTGGCCGACAACGTGCGTGAGAGCTTTCAGCACATCGCCGCCGACGAGTTGCGGCAGATCGCGCAGTGGCTGGCTGATCCGAAGTCGCGCGTGCATCTGGTCGGTGGCCGTTTCACCGACGCGCTGGCGCAGTACGTGGCGGTGCAGTTGCGCATCCTGCGCGCCGGCGTCAATCACCTGCGCGATCAGGAGGCCAACTGGTTCGATCAGGTGCTCGATATGGGCAACCGGGACGTGCTGGTGATCTATGATATTCGCCGCTATCAGGCGAGCCTGTTGCGGCTGGCGGAGTGGGCGACCCAGCGCGGAACCAAGGTCATTCTGCTGACCGATCAATGGTTGTCGCCCATCGCCCGCGTCGCCAGACATGTCTTGCCCGCCCGCGTGCAGGTGCCATCGCCCTGGGATTCCAATGCCGCGCTGATGGCTTTGTCGGAGGCGCTTCTGGCCGAGGTGTCGCGTCTTGGCGGGGATTCCAGCCAGCGCCGCATGCGCGAGCTGGAGCGGCTTCGCAATCAAGCCTAGTTCCGACTCCAACCAAGGCCGACAGGCTCCTGGTTGGACGTACGACAAAGGCCTAGCGGCTGCGGCGCAGAAGTTCCTTCAGGGTCACCGAGTGTGCGCCGCCAATATGAGCGACCTGCGCGAGTAGCAGTTCGGCGCAGGCCAGAGCATCGATGGCCGCGTTGTGGGCACGATAGCGAGGTAGTCCGTAGCGCTCGCGACAGGCATGCAGTCGCAGCGCGCCCTGCGAATCATGAATGTGTGCGCGGCGCTGCGCCTCAATGGCCAGCGTATCGATGATCTGCAGCGGCAGCGGCACCCCATGAATCATCTGACAGGCTTTCTGCAGAAAGCCCGCTTCGATGGGCGAGTAGTGGACGACCAGCATGCGTCCGCGCAGCATCGCGAGAAGCGAGTTCAATGCCTCTGGAAGCGAAATGCCCTGTTCAAGATCCGCGTCCAGCAGTCCATGCACGGTCGCGCTCTGACCGACGCTGTGGTGATCACTGCGGATGATGCAATGGCCGGCACTGGCCATCCGGATGCGACCTCGACTGATGAGTACCCAGCCCATGCTGAGTAGGCGGTCGGACTGTGGGTTGAGACCACTGGTCTCGAAGTCGAGTGCCAACAGCTCGGCGTCAGCCACGCATTGGTTCTGATTGATTGGCGGGTCGGTGTAGAAGCAAGCCAGCGGCGTTTGTGCGGCCGACTTGGCGTAACGCCAATGCAGCCACCACGCACTCATTGCACGCCGTACTCGTTGCCCAGAGCGCTCTGCGACTGCCGGATGACCAGGAACGCGTCACGCAGCGCGTCGCGATCCTGACGCGACAACTGGCTGGGCTTGATCCAGTTGTCGGCGTCGTGGCCTGCGGCAAGCTGATCGGCCTGATGCTGCAGTCGGAGGCGAAGCACCAATCGGAACGCCGCCGTCAGCTCGGCTGCGTCGGTGGGTTGCAGCTTGCCCGCCATGCGCAATGCCTCGATTCGCTGCAGAGAGCCAGCGGCACGGATGCCGTGGGCGAGCGCGTGGACGCGCAGCAGGTCCGTCAATGGCATCGCTCCCGCGCCCTTCAGGTCCAACATGTCGCGATGCTCGCCTTTGTGTTCGACGACGAAGCGTCGGAACAGTCCCAGAGGCACGTCGTAGCTGAGTGCATGTCTGGCAAGAATGGCCAGAAAGATGCCCAGTTTCGGCGTCAACGAGAAAATGTGCTCTTGCAGACTGTCGAACAAACGACGGTCACCAGCCACCAGGCGTTGATCGAAAAAGATGCTGGCATGCATCAACGAGTTGCTGGTCGGCTCACGCATCCAGTTGCGGAAGTAGCTTTCCCAAACTTCCAGCGGCTGCCGCCACATCGGGTTCTGCGCCATGATGCCGCCATGGCAGAACACATAGCCGCAGGCGTTCAGACCGTGGCAAACGAACTGCGCGACCGACTCGAAATAGTCCGCCTCACGCTCATTCGGTTCGCGTGCAAGGATCAGTCCGTTGTCCTGATCGGTATGCGGGCCTTGTTCGTTGCGCGCCTGCGAACCGAAGCAGATCCAAGCCCATGGCATCGGGGCGACACCGAATCGCTGCTCGGCGAGTTGCAGCAATCGCCGTGTCACGGCATCCGTCAGCGCGCTCAGCATGCGCGACACGTCTTCCGGGCGGGCGCCGCTGGATAGCAGCAGGGCGAACATCCGTGGCATGCGCTGGGTGATCGCCTGCAACGCTTCGACGCTGTCCTGTTTCTGTACCTGTCGCACCAGATACAAGGGATGCTGAGTCTGCAGGCTGACCAGATCGCGCGTCGTGATCATCCCCGCAGGTTTGCCATCTCGGGTGAGTGGCAGATGATGGATGCCACGATTGGCCATGATGATGAAGGCCTCGAACACGGGGCGCTCAACATCGATGCTTGCCGGGTCGGCCGTCATGATGGCGGTCACGGGTTCAGTCGGATCGCGATCGGCGGCCAGCACGCGATTGCGTAGATCGCGATCCGTCACGATGCCCAGCATGTTGTCGGCGTCACCGATCAGCAGGGACGAGACGCCCTGTTGGCTCATCAACTTGGCCGCATCGCGAATGTTCGCGCTGGGCGTCAACATGACAGGCGCACGATGACTGAGTTTGCCGACCGGCGTGGTCATCATCTCCTGATTGGCCTGGCCGCCGTTGGCGTTCTCTGCCGCATTGCGCAGCCGTTCCTCCAGCGTACTGACAAAGTACTGGTCGAATCCGGCGTTGGCACCGCGCAAGGCGTGGAAGTCCGCGACGGGCAGCAGGTAGATCAGTCCGTCTTCAATCAGTGTCACGCGGTGACGCACGGGCTTTCCCGTCAGCAAGGAAGGAAGTCCATAGCTGTCGCCTTCAGCCAGCCGGTTGACCAATCGTTCGTCCTTGTCGTGGACTTCCACCGCGCCGCGCCGGATAACGGCCAACGCGGTATTGGCTTCGCCGATGCGGAGCATCACCTCGCCTTTGCGGCGGTACACGATTTCTATCCGTCGTGCGGCGTGTTCGAGCTGATCGGTGCTCAAGCAATCAAACGGCGCATGGGCACGCAGGAAATCGGTGACTTCGGATAACTCGGGCGACAGGCTCATGCGCGGATCTCACGTGATTTCGATAGCCCACTTTGCGGCGGGAAATGCGGCGGGCATTTGATCGCTCGCAACACGCTACTCGGATCAACGCGTTTCGGCGATTCGCCTTTTGGCGCAATTGCAGCCGTGTCCATGACTGTGCAGGGCCGTGCGCTACACTTGCGCGCTTGTTCCCGCCCTGATTCCACCCCATGCAAGAGATTTACGACCCGCAGGCCGTCGAGGCCGCCGCCCAACAGTTCTGGGACCGCACCCGTGCATTCGAAGTTGTCGAAGACGCGGATCGGCCGAAGTTCTATTGTCTATCGATGCTGCCGTATCCATCGGGTGCGCTGCACATGGGGCATGTGCGCAACTACACCATTGGCGACGTGATCAGTCGCTACCAGCGCATGCTGGGCAAGAACGTGCTGCAGCCGATGGGCTGGGACGCGTTCGGATTGCCCGCCGAAAATGCCGCGATCAAGAACAACACGGCGCCGGCCAAATGGACCTACGCCAACATCGAACACATGCGCGCGCAATTGCAACGTCTGGGCTTTGCCTACGACTGGTCGCGCGAGCTCGCCACCTGCAGGCCGGACTACTACCGCTGGGAACAGTTGATGTTCACCCGGTTGATGAAGCTGGGACTGGTCTATCGCAAGAATTCGGTGGTGAACTGGGACCCGGTGGACCAGACCGTGCTGGCCAACGAGCAGGTGATCGAAGGCCGCGGTTGGCGTTCCGGTGCCTTGGTCGAGAAGCGCGAGATTCCACAGTGGTTCCTGAAGATCACCGACTACGCGCAGGAATTGCTCGACGAGCTCGACAACCTGCATGGCTGGCCAGAGGCCGTCAAGACCATGCAGCGCAACTGGATCGGTCGCTCGGAAGGTCTGGAGATCGACTTCCCGATTGAAGGTGAGGACACGGCTCTGCGGGTCTTCACGACGCGGCCCGACACGCTGATGGGCGTGACCTTCGTGACGGTGGCGGCAGAACATCCGCTGGCCCAGACTGCCGCAGTCGAAAACCCGGATCTGGCCGCGTTCATCGAGCGCTGTCGACAAGGCGCGGTCGCCGAAGCTGAGTTGGAAACCCAGGAGAAACTTGGCGCGCCGACCGGTCGCTTCGTGATCCACCCGATCACCAACGAGCGCATTCCGGTGTGGGTCGGTAACTTTGTCTTGATGGGCTACGGCACCGGTGCGGTCATGGCGGTACCCGGCCACGATCAACGCGATTGGGAGTTCGCGCGCAAGTACGATCTGCCGATTCGCATGGTGATCGTCAGTACCGGCGTTCGCGATGCCCTGCTGGAACTCACTCGCGATGGGCGCAAGGGCGGCGACGCGCTGACCACGGCGCTGGGCGGCGGCGCGCTTCGTGACGTGTATGAGCCGAGTGCGGCCGTCGAGGTGGTGGAGAACTTCCACGCTGCCATCCTGAGCCAAGCCGCGTACACCGAGCGCGGTTGGCTGGTGAATTCCGGCGAGTTCAATGGCTTGGAGTTTGGTGATGCGTTTGATGCCATCGCTGCGCGGCTGGCGGAACAGGGTCGTGGCGAGCGGCGCGTCAACTTCCGCTTGCGTGACTGGGGCGTCAGCCGTCAGCGTTACTGGGGTTGCCCGATCCCGGTCATCTACTGCAAGGACTGCGGGGCTGTGCCGGTGCCGGAAGATCAATTGCCGGTCGTGTTGCCCGAGGATGTCGCCTTTTCCGGTGTGGCATCGCCAATCAAGGCCGATCCGGAATGGCGCAAGACCACGTGCCCGCACTGCGGTGGCGAGGCCGAGCGCGAAACCGACACCTTTGACACCTTCATGGAATCCAGTTGGTACTACGCGCGCTACACCTGTCCCGGTGCGGGCGACATGGTGGACGAGCGCGCCAACTACTGGTTGCCGGTGGATCAATACATCGGCGGCATCGAGCACGCGATCCTGCATCTGATGTATTTCCGTTTCTTCCACAAGCTGTTGCGCGATACCGGACTGGTGACCAGTGACGAACCCGCCACACGGCTGCTGTGTCAGGGTATGGTGATTGCCGACACCTTCTATCGTCCCAATGCGGATGGCAGCAAGCACTGGTACAACCCCGCCGAGGTGCAATTGAGTCGTGACGAGCGCGGCCGCATCACCGGTGCCGTGTTGAGTAGCGACGGCCAACCGGTGCAGATCGGTGGTAGCGAGAAAATGTCGAAGTCGAAGAACAATGGCGTCGATCCACAATCCATGGTGGATCGCTTCGGTGCCGACACCGTGCGCCTGTTCTCGATGTTTGCCGCGCCGCCGGAACAGTCGCTGGAATGGAACGAGGCCGGTGTCGAGGGCATGGCGCGCTTCTTGCGACGCCTGTGGGCGGCGGTGTACAGGCATGTGCAGGCAGGCCCTTGCGGCGTGCTGGACGTGGCAGCACTCAGCAGCGAGCAAAAGGCGGTGCGTTGCAAATTGCACGAGACCATCGAAAAGGTCAGCGACGACATCGGTCGCCGCCATGCCTTCAATACTGCGATTGCCGCCGTCATGGAGCTGCTCAATACACTGACCCGGTTTGATGACGCCAGCGCGCAGGGTAGGGCGGTGTTGCAGGAGGCCTGGACGGCTGTCACCTTGATGTTGAACCCGATTGTTCCGCATACCGCGCATGCGTTGTGGCAAGCGCTGGGTCACGGTGAAACCCTGATCGAGTCGCAGGCCTTCCCCGTCGCCGATTCCTCGGCCTTGGTGAAAGATGCCGTCACCTTGGCACTGCAGGTGAATGGCAAACTACGTGGCACGCTGGAAGTGGCGGTCAATGAGGCGCGCGACAGCATCGAGGCGAAGGCGCTGGCGGACGTCGGCGTGCAGCGTGCGCTGGACGGGCTGACTGTGCGCAAGCTGATCGTCGTGCCCGGCAAGATCGTCAACATCGTTGCCAGTTGATCAGGAGCACGTCATGAAACGGCAAAGCGTCTTCCGCCATCTCGGATTGGCAGGCCTGTTGGTGCTGGCAGGTTGCGGCTTCCAGTTGCGGCAGGAGCTCAAGCTCCCCGCATCATTGCATGTCATCCGGGTGGAAATCGTCGACCCCTACACCGCCATTGATGGCTACCTGGAAGAGGCTTTGAAGCGCGCCGGTGCAAGCGTGGTCATGACTGCCGATACGCCCTCGGCCCGATTGCGGATCAGCTCGCTGAGTCAAGCGCGCAACCCGCTCAGTGTGGACGCGGCAGGACGCGCGCAGGAGTACGAGCTGGTCTACAGCGCCGAGTTCGATGTGGTCGACGCGGAAAACCAGCAGGTCGTGCCCAAACAGCGCATCGACCTGCGTCGCGACTATCTGTTTGACACCGCCCGGGCATTGGGTAACCGCGCCGAGGAGGACTTGGTACTGGCCGAGTTGCAGCGCGATATGGCCGACGCCATCCTGCGGCGCGTTGACGTCGCATTGCGCTGATTTATGCCGGTCAGCGCCGTCCAGTTCCAGCGCTGCCTGGAGTCGCAGGCCTTGCCCGGCGTCGCTCTGATCGCCAGCAACGAACCCTTGCTGCGACTGGAAGCGGCGGATGCACTGCGTGCCACCGCGCGCCAGCAGGGATTCATCGAGCGCGAGGTCTTTGACGTCGAGGGCGCGAGCTTCGACTGGTCGCGAGTGAGTCAATCCGCCCACGCGATGTCCTTGTTCGCCAGTCGTCGGATCATCGAATTGCGCCTACCGACCGGTCGTCCGGGCAAAGATGGCGAGGAGTTCATCCAATCGTTCTGTGCCAGCCCCGCGCCGGATGTGCTGCTGTTGATCGTGGCGGATGAGTGGTCAAAGAAGCACGACAAGCCCTGGTCGGCGGCCGTTGACCAATGCGGAATGTTCCTGTTGCTATGGCCCTTGAAACCGCAGGAAATGCCAGCCTGGCTGGGCCGTCGTCTGCGCTCGCACGGTTTGCACGCCACCGATGAGGCCATCGCGCAATTGGTGGAACGCGTGGAAGGCAATCTGCTTGCCGCCGCGCAGGAGATCGACAAGCTGGTCCTGCTGCAACCGAGCGGGATGATGGATGAATCCGAAATGGCATCCTTGGTGGCCGACTCCGCGCGCTTCGATGTCTTTGGCATGACCGAAGCCGCCATCCAGGGTGATGCTCCGCGTGCCCTGCGAATTCTCAGCAGCCTGCGCGCCGAAGGTGAATCGGTGCAGGGACTGTTGAGTTGGCCGGCCGGTCAGATCCAGGCGTTGCTGATGATCGCCGAGGCCGACGAACGTGGCGGCAACGTGGCCCAAGCGATGAAAAACGCACGCATCTGGGACAGCAAAGTGGAGGAGTTCCGTCGCGCCATGCGCCGTGCGGATCGTGCCCACTACCAGGCGCTGCTGGTGCAATGTGCGCATGTCGAGCGTATCGGAAAGGGCCGCGAAGCGGGCGATCCATGGCAGGAAATGGAGCGCTTGCTGGTGGCGTTGGCTCAGGGGCGCAAGGCGCGACCCTTGCTGCGCAGCGCCTGACAGTGGGTTTTGCCTGCTCTCCGGCGCTGCGGCCACCACTGGTTGTCCTCGGTGGCACATTCGATCCGGTACACCGCACACACATCGCCTTGGCGCTTTCTGCGCGCGATGCACTGGGGGCGGAAGTCCGACTGATTCCAAACGCCGATCCCCCGCACCGCGCACGCCCGATTGCCGACGGCTCGCATCGCCTCGCCATGTTGCGACTCGCGGTGGCCGATCAGCCGGGGTTGAGTGTGGATACCCGTGAGCTTGAGCGATCCGGTCCTTCCTACATGGTCGATACCCTGCTCAGCCTGCGGGCCGAGATCGGCGAGCAGCGCTCGCTGTGCCTGCTGCTGGGCAGTGACGCGTTTGCGGGCATCGCGCGCTGGCATCGATGGCAGCGATTAGTAGACGTGGCAAACCTGTTGATTGCCATCCGCCCGGGGGCCGATGAGTCGCTTGTCATGGACACCTTGCGAAGCTGCGATTGGATGCAACGACAGCGGCTGCTTGAGGATGTGGCGTCAAACCGGTCGGGCGTGATCGTATTCTTGCCGATGCCAACCTCCGAAGATTCTTCGACGACGCTGCGCGCTGCGCTTGCCAGCGGCAGCCGTGAGGCGTCGATGCTTCCCGCTGTCGCAGCCTACATCGATCAACATCGACTGTATCGCTGAGTCGCCCTGACCGTCGCCTAGGAGCCTGTCGGACTTGAAAGGGAATCGGCTGCAAATCCGTCTGGACGGTCCATTTTTTGCCGCTTCCTTGGGCAATAGTTCAACTATTGCCCTGCGAAACCGGCAAAAACTGTCCTCGCCCAGCCAAATTTTCGCTTCGATTCTTCAAGTCCGACAGGCTCCT
>Ga0075163_10002976_pt1 | contig 22801 bp, 21 predicted proteins | sample JI1023141ADNA_FD_71478 | JGI IMG/M metagenome (GOLD analysis project Ga0075163, IMG submission 71478) | Wastewater effluent complex algal communities from Wisconsin, to seasonally profile nutrient transformation and Carbon sequestration -... | ecosystem: Engineered > WWTP > Effluent > Algae... | reverse complement strand
CACGTGCATAAGGCCGAGTACGGCCAGTTCGGCGGCAAGCCGTATGGCGCGATTATCGCCAACTACGACTTTGGCCCGTCTGAGCCGGACATCGAGCTGCTGCGCTTTTGCGGCGGTGTTGCGGCGATGGCGCATGCGCCGTTTATCGCAGCGGCTGGCTCGGAGTTCTTCGGGCTGAACAGCTTCGAAGGGCTGCCTCGAATCAAAGACGTGCGCGGTATGTTCGAGAGCAAGCAGTACATCTCGTGGCGATCGCTGCGCGACTCGGAAGATGCGCGCTATATCGGTCTGACGGCACCGCGCTTCCTGCTGCGGCGGCCCTACGGTCCCGACAATCCGGTACGCGCCTTCAACTACCAGGAAGAGAGCACGACGCACGATCACTTCACCTGGGGCAATACGGCGTTCGCGTTTGCCACTCGCTTGACCGAGAGCTTCGCCAAGTATCGCTGGTGTCCGAACATCATCGGCCCGCAGGGTGGTGGCACCGTCGAGCAGCTTCCGGTTCACCTGTATAAGTCGGACGGCGATCTGGTGCAGAAGATCCCGACCGAGGTGCTGATCCCAGAAGTGCTGGAGTACGAGCTGTCCGAAGAGGGATTTATCGCGCTTACCATGCGCAAGGACAGCGACAACGCCTGCTTCTTCTCGGCGAACTCGATTCAGAAGCCGAAGATTTTCCCGAACACGCCGGAGGGCAAGGCGGCCGAGACGAACTCTCGCCTGGGCGCTCAGCTTCCGTACATGTTTGTCGTCTCGCGTCTGGCGCACTACATCAAGGTGCTGCAGCGCGAGGCTCTGGGCACAGACAAAGAAAAGAAGGACCTGCAGCGCGATCTAGAGACCTGGATCCGCCAGTACGTCACCGAGGACGACAACCCCATGCCCGGCATCCGCGCTGTCCGCCCCCTGCGCTCTGCCGAAATCAAAGTCGACGAAGTCCCCGGCCGTCCTGGCTGGTACTCCGTCGGGATCAAAGTTCGTCCTCACTTCAAGTACATGGGCGCATCCTTCACGCTGTCGCTAGTTGGACAGCAGGGACCGCCGGGCAAGTAGCTCGCTACCAGAACTTTAAATCCTGCCATCGCCGGGCGGGGAGTAGCGCATTGAGTCGCTTGCTCCCCGCTATCGCACGTCCAGGGTGAGGCACCGAGCAGAGTTTTTTCGAAACTTGTTCGCCCCGCTTTGCCTTCTCCAACGCGCGGTGCTATTGCTGCCTTCACCATGACAGCGTCTCGCTCCCTTTTTGAACGGCTCCGGTCCGGTGGGAATCGAAGTCACTTCAGCGGGCACGACATGGACGATCTGCGCCACTCGATTTGCAAAAACTTGGAGCGGATCTTGAATGCGCGGTCGGGGATGTCGATATGTTGCGAGACGTATGGGCTGCCGGACATGACGCAGATCATTCACGGCATTCCCGAGCGGGCGCGCGAGATTGAACAGGCGCTGGAGCGCTGCATTCGCGACTATGAGCCGCGCGTCTCCCAGGTCGAGGTAGAGCACGTCATTAACCCTCCCGATGCCATGACGGCTTGCTTCAAGATTCGTGCGGCGGTAGCCACAGGAAAAAACGCAGAAGAGATGTGGTTTGAGACTGTTGTTGTTTCTTCGGGTCGCGTCAGGCTAACGTAGCCGACCGTGCTAGATACGCGCGGCGAAATTCGACGAGTCAGCGACTTCAAGCGCTATTACGAAGATGAGCTCGCTTTTTTGCGCGAGCTGGGGGCTGAGTTTGCAGCGGCCTACCCGGATATTGCGCGCGAGCTGAAGCTCGGCGGACGTGACCCCGATGTGGAGCGACTGCTTCAAGGCGTCGCGTTTTTAACCGGGCGCATTCGCCAGAGCTTGGACGCGCAGTTTCCCGAACTGCTCTATCCTCTGCTGTCGCATATCTTCCCGTCGGCACTGCGACCATCGCCTTGTGTCGCGATTCTGGAAATACTGCCGCGTCCCAATATGCTGCGCGAGCCGTATGTGCTCAAGACGGGCGCTGAGATTCGCTCTGCTCCTGTGGATGGGACGTCTTGTCCATTCCGGACCATCTACGACACACCCGTTTTGCCGCTTCAGCTCGATGAGCTTCGTCAGACTTCCGCAGGTGCGTCCTTGCAGCGCCTGCATCTGACTTTGCGCCCGCTGCCCGGTGTGCAGCTAAGTCGCCTTAGCAAGCACCCCCTCCGACTCTATTTCCACGGTGCCAATGTACAGGGCATGGGTCGCGAGGCGTTCGGTCTGTATGCCTGGCTCAGCCACTATCTACGCGGCGTGCGCCTTCGAGCTCTGAATGGCAGCGGGGCGGTGGTTGGAGAACGATCGCTGGGTCGCGATGCGCTGCGTCCTGTTGGCTGGGAGCTGAACGAATCACTGCTTCCCTATCCGCGCTATGCATTCGCCGGCTATCGCCACTTGGTCGAGTACTTCCTGTTTCCGGCCAAGTACCTGTTCATGAACCTGCACGGGCTGGATGCTATCGCCGATCTGCCCACGGCCGAGCGCGTCGAAGTCATCTTCGATCTGGCGCCACTGCCCGGCGAAGAGCTCGTCCTGTCGACTGAGAATGTGCGGCTGAACTGCGTTCCCGCGGTGAACCTGTTTCCCCACACCGCTTCGCCAATCACTGTCGACGGAACCCGCGGCGAATATCTACTGCGACCTGAAGGCGCGGCGCCCACGCACTTCGACGTTTTTTCGGTGGAGCGGGTGATCGGTCACGTCAAACGAAACCCGCACCCTACCGAGTATCATGCTTTCTATTCGTTCTTCCGACCTCCAGTCGAAGCAGGCGAGACACCGATCATGTATCAGGTGCAGTACCGCGCGCCAGTCGCCGAGCGGGTCGTGGGGCGTGAAGATCTGCCGGCCTACCCTGCAGGCCAGGTCTTCCTGTCCTTCGTCGAACCTAGTGGGCAGGTCATGCCGCTCGATGCCGTGGTATCGGTCGATCTGATGTGCACCAATCGCGATCTGCCGCTGCGACTGCGGCCGGGCGAGATCAATCGGGCCACCTCGGATATTCCTTCAACGCTCCAGGTGCGCGACCTGGGCGCGCTGTCTGCTCCAGCTCCAGCTCCGGTCGGAGGCGATGGGCTGTGGCGCTTCTTCGCGCATGTGCTGACCGGGCTGAATCATTTCCGGGATCGCGACGCGCTGCGCATTCTGCTACAGCTTTTCAACTTCCCTGCTCGCTACAACCTGGCCGCGCGCCAGAAACTGGAGACGCTTCTAGAATCGATGGCCGAAGTGTCGGCCGAGCCTGCGGATCGGATGGTCGGCAGACCGCCAACGCTTCTGCGTGGCACAGACGTCAGATTGGCGGTCCATGAGACGCGCTTTTCCCACTTTGGCGAGCTGGCGCTATTCGGCAGCGCGCTCGAACACTTTCTGGCCGAGAGCGCTACTGTCAACAGCTACACCCGCCTCATCATGCGCGGCATCGATCAGAGCATTGAGCTGGCGTGGCCGGCGCGCATCGGAACGCAAGGACTGGTCTAAGTGACTGCCAGCATGCGCGCTCCACTCCCATTGCCCTCGGCAAACTACGCGCTGTTTCCGCTGCTGCGTCGTTTGGAGTCGATTCACGCGGAAAGTCCGCGGCTGGGCGAACGCGGCCCGGCAGCGAAAGAGGCAATCCGTCTGCGCCCAAATACCTCGCTTGGTTTTCCCACCAGCGAGGTCGTGCACCTTGAACATGTTGGCGAGTATCAGACGCGCTCGGTTGTCACCACCAACCTGCCGGGGCTTTATGGCTCGGGCTCTCCGCTGCCGCGCTCGTATGCGCACCAGATCCTGCTGGACCAAGATGAGCAGCCGCAGCAGCGCGAGTTTCTGGATCTACTGGTGCACCATCGCGTGTACTCCCTGTGGTATCGGGGCTGGAAACGGCAGCGCTATGAGCAGGGCTTTGCTTCACAAGGAACCGACACCCTGTCACGCGCCCTGCTCGACGTGATCGGCCTGCGACCTGACACGCCGCCGGACCAGATCGGCGTTTCACCGATACGGCTGCTGCGCTATCTGGGACTTCTGATGGGCAAGGCCCGTCCTCTGAGCGGACTGGAAGTGCTCCTGCAGGAAGAAACAGGTCTGCCGCTGCACATCGAACAGCTGCCCGCACGCTGGCGCACCCTATCCTCCGAGCACTGGTGCCGGCTATCGGCCGATCCCCAGCGCGGCGGCAGTCTGGGGCGCGATATCGTGATCGGCGCTCGGCGCATTGACCGCCTTGGCGCGATCCGGCTGCACATCGGTCCTACATCATATGCCCAGCTGCAATCGCTGTGGTACGGCGGCTCGCTCCACAGCCAACTGGTCGGGCTGTGTCGCTTCTATCTCAGGCAGCCGCTCGATCTGATCTTGGCCATCCGCGTTCCCGCCAGCGAGATTCCACGCACCCGACTGGGAGCCCATGGCGCAGGTGGACTGGGGCGGCCCAGCAGCCTTGGTCCCTCGCAACAAGACCCTGTCTTTTTTGTTCTGACCACATCGCTTTCCACACACCCCCAGCAAACGGAGAGAGCATGTTTCTCGTCGAGTATCGCGCCCTCCTTAAGCGTCTAAACCCGCTCTGTACGCGCGCCTTAGAGGCCGCCGCCAGCCAGGCCATTCGCCTGAGCCACTATGAGATCGGCGTTGAACATCTGCTGCTGCGACTGCTAGAGGAGCAGACGGGGGATGTTGTTGCTATCTATCGAGCGCTGAATCTATCGACCACGCCGCTGGTGCGGGCGCTGCAGCGAGGCATGGATCAGCGCAAGCGCGGCAATAGCGGCCGCCCGGTGTTTTCGCCATTGCTGGTGGCCTGGCTTCAGGATGCCTGGTTGCTCGGTTCCGTGGAGGGGCAGGCCAGCCGCGTGCGTTCCGGCCATCTATTCACGGTGCTGCTGCTCCAGCCGGAGCACTACGAAGCCGCGTCGTATTCCGATGCGCTCGACAGCGTCGATCGCGAGGCCGTGCGCCGTCGCCTGGATGAGCTGACAAGCGGCTCTGCCGAGGCCCTGCTTGCGGCGGCGCAGGCCGCAGAGGTTGCTACCGGTTCGACGGGGAATCCCAAGACGGCAGGCAGTGACAGCGGTAAGGATGCCCCACCCATCAGCGATGACAGTGCCCTTGGCCGTTATACCTACGATCTCACTGCGCGTGCCCGCACAGGAAAGATCGATCCCGTGCTGGGCCGCGATCGCGAGATCCGCCAGATGCTCGACATCTTGGGCCGGCGGCAGAAGAACAATCCAATCATCGTTGGTGAATCAGGCGTTGGAAAGACCGCGCTCGTCGAAGGATTGGCGCTGCGCATCGCGCACAAGGATGTTCCGCCGCAGCTTCTGGACGTGGAAGTGCGCACGCTGGACATGGGCCTCTTGCAGGCCGGGGCCGGGGTCAAGGGCGAGTTCGAAGCACGCCTGACCGCCGTCATTAGCGAGGTCAAGGCCTCGCCAAGGCCAATCATCCTGTTTATCGACGAAGCCCATACCATGATCGGTGCGGGTAACACATCAGGAGGCACCGACGCTGCGAATCTGCTGAAGCCGGCACTGGCTCGTGGCGAGCTGCGCACCATCGCTGCCACGACCTGGAGCGAGTACAAGAAATATTTCGAAAAAGATCCTGCGCTGAGCCGCCGGTTCCAGCTGGTCAAAGTCGATGAGCCGTCACGCGAGGCCGCCATCGATATGATGCGCGGACTTAGCGCGCGCCTGGAAGCAAGTCACGGGGTCCACCTGCGTGATGATGCGGTGGTTGCTGCCGTCGATCTCTCGCGGCGCTACATTGCGGGTCGCCTCTTGCCCGACAAGGCCGTCGATCTGCTGGACACCTGCGCCGCCCGAATCAAGCTGGCGCTGTCGACCGAGCCGGCCGAGCTGGAGCAGGTCGTTCGCAGCGCCGAGTCGCTGGAGCGTGAACGGACCGCACTGCTCGAAGATCTTCGCCTCGCCGGTCAAAATAGCCACGGCCACGCCGGCCTGGCCACGCTGGATGCGTCGCTTGCCGAGGTGCAAGAAAAGCGCAATGCGCTTGATGCCCGCTGGCGCAAAGAGCAAGCCGCCGCCGAAGCTGTCCTGGCCCTGCGCAAGCAGCAGGCGGATACATCAAGACAGGGCGGGGCTGAGCCGCCCCCAGCCGCCGAGCATATCGTCCCCGCTGTCGCCGGCGGCGATGCCAAGATCCCCGCACCGGTGGCCGACAGTGAGGCACTGCGCGGCGCGCTGGCTCACTTGCGCTCTGTGCAACAGAAGATCCCGCTGGTCTCGGTTGAAGTCGATCCGGAAACTGTTGCTGCCGTGGTCGCCGATTGGACCGGCATCCCCGTCGGCAAGATGGTGCGCGATGATGTCGCGGCGGTGAACACCATCGAGGATCGCCTGATGGCTCGCATCCGCGGTCAGGACGCTGCCATCGCCGCCATCGCGCGCCGCATGCGCAACGCCCGTGCCGGGCTGCAAGATCCCAGGCAGCCGCTTGGCGTCTTTTTGCTCGTCGGTCCCAGCGGCACCGGCAAGACCGAGACCGCTCTCAGCGTCGCAGATCTGCTGTTTGGTGGCGAGCGCTTCATGTGCACCATCAACATGAGCGAGTTTCAGGAAAAGCACACGGTCTCGCGCCTGATCGGATCGCCTCCCGGCTACGTCGGCTACGGCGAAGGCGGCGTGCTCACCGAAGCGGTGCGGCAGCGCCCCTATTCCGTCGTGCTGCTAGATGAAGTTGAAAAAGCCGATCCCGAGGTCTTAAACCTATTCTATCAGGTCTTCGATAAGGGCATGCTCGCCGATGGCGAAGGGCGCATCGTCGACTTCCGCAACACGGTCATCTTCATGACCAGCAACCTCGGCACCGATGTCACCATGCAGCTGGCGGCAAGCGGGCAGGGCCACTCCTCCGAGGAGCTCGGCAAGTCACTGCGGCCCGTGCTCACGCGCCACTTCAAACCAGCGCTGCTCGCGCGCATGACCATCGTTCCCTACTTCCCAATTGGTCGCGAGGTGTTGCGACAGATCGTCGACCTCAAGCTCGGACAGGTGGCCGCCCGCCTGCGCGACAACCATGGCGTCAAGCTCAGCTTCGCCGCGCCGGTCTATGACGCCATCGCCGCCCGCTGCCAGGAAGCCGACACCGGCGCTCGCAACGTCGACCACATCGTTCGCGAGCACCTGCTTCCCGTGCTCGCCAGCCAGATCCTCCAATACCTGGCTGACGGCAATCTTCCCCCTCAAATCTCGGTCACGCTGGACGACCAATCCAACTTTCAGGTAAGCGAGGGCAGCGCTCCCGTGCCCGAAAGCGCCGCAGCCTGACCGGATGGCGCACCTTCCTATTCCCCCTTTCTAGACTGAAGGAGCCGGGGAGTCCTGAGCCATGATCTTGGGACATTGCGCAGGACTCTCCGCAAGCGGCAATAAGCTGAAATGGGAAATGGGAGCTGCCCGTTCGGCAAAATGGCTCATTGTCGATTGACTTCAGATCGATCTTTGATACGGTTGCGGACGTTTGAGCCTCATGCAGACTCAAGCCTTTCCCGTAAGGAGATCGAGCGATGCAGTCTCAGACAGTGCAGCTGCTGATAGGGCTTCTGCTCGGCCTGTATGCAAGTCAGCCGGGAGCGGCCGAGGCCAAGCGCGGAGATGCCCGGGTCTTGCTGTTGGGGGTCTTCGAGAACGGCAGTCCCAGCAAGCAGCTCTCGTCGGAGCTGTCGGCAGCGCTGGAGGGGGGTAACGAGCTGGTCAGTGCAGATGGGCTCTTGCCGAGCCAGCGTGAGTGCCGGCAGCACGCGTGTCTGGCCGAGCTGGCCGAGTCTCGCCACGTGGCTCGAATCATCGGCGCGGACATCAGTGCACCCCGCGAGACCGCTGCCGCAGAAGACCTGCGCAAGATCGACATGTTCGTCTATGACCATCATCGACGCTCTGGAGAGGTCGAGACCGTCCTGTGCAGCGCAGAGGAGACGATGAGCTATCTTGCTCAGCTGGCCGACCGGCTATTGCGCAAGACCCATGGCCACGCTGCGGCGCAGGACCTGGGCCCCAGAGATGACATCTTGGAGGATCTGCGCATCATCCGCCGGGAACGCCCGCCGTCGTTTCCGGCCTGGCGCAGCGCACTCGCCGCTGGTTTGGGAACCGTATTCGTCGTCAGCCTGGCGAGTGCGGTGGCGCTCTCGGTGCTGCACCATCGGGCGACGGATGGAACTTGCGATGATGCCCCAGAACTCAAGGATCCGAAAAAGGATACAACCTGTGCCTGGAACTCCACCTCTCTGTTTGCCCTGGGCTATTCCGTAGCGGGGGCGAGCGGGATTGGCTTCGCATTGACCTTGGGGCTCCGATGACGAAAATGCGACCTGGATCTCTATGCCGGCTCGCCTGGACAGTCCTTTCTGTCCTGGGATGGAGCGATTGCGAGCGAGTTCCGCTCTGCCCGCTGTCGCCGGAGATGGCGGACTGCACCCACCTGCTCTCCGTCTCTCCGAACCGCCTTGAAATCGGCGGGGACATGCCGCAGCCGCTCAGCCTGAAGCTGGCCGAGCTGTCGACGGAAAAGGAGCTGGCCGAGACCCAGGATCTGCAAGTGATCCTGCGACAATCGGAGCGGACGGTGAATGTCGCGGCCGTCAGCTATCAGGAGCGGGTTGTAACCGCGCTGGTGAGTCCGACCGAGCTGGCGGGACTTCATCCTGGAGCTTCCGAGATCGTTATCCAATATCACAGCGGCTACGGGCTCCGTCAGGCCAGCCTTCCGATCACCCTGACCAGGCCGGTCAAGTTCCAATCGCCTGCAAAAATCATCACGTTTGGTAGCGATCCCAGCGCTCCGCTGCCCCGGTCCGTGTATCTGGTGCCAGAGACTTCGCAGTACCACGCAGCGCTCGGAAGCATGGCGATTTTGACATTTTTCCCGCACCCGACCATGTTCAGCGATGCCTATCGGGTCTGCTTTTTCGATCCTGAGCAGCTCGATGGACAGCTGGTTTCAAACCCTACGGAGCCAGGCAAAGAGCCGCACTGCCCTCTCCCCGGGTGCCCGGACTGCCCCATGGGCATCGATCGCCGGATAGTGGTCTAATTTGACGGTCCGACCGCACTGCTTAGGCGCTGACGCCTAGCAATCCGCGACGCTTTATCGCTGAATGCGCGTCAAGCCACTCGGCTTGAGCGTGGCTGCCTTATCAGCATCAATCATCGTTATAATATCTTCGTAATACCATGGCTTGCGCGCCAAGCCTGCGGCCATGGCTGGAGTTAGTTTGATGGCCATGTGCTGGCGGCAGAAGTTATAGTGAAATATATGCAGCGCAATGCTGTGCTTGTGATTTGAGATGGCCTTACTAAATCCATTTGTCTTGCGCGTGAATCGGCGATCAGTCATGCGCACAGTGAGGTTATACCGCTCAATATAACTCGTATTGATGAACTTCGGATCTGGATCGCCAAAGATGGTATAGCCGATTGCTTCGTTGCTATCGTTCTCAGACACGATCGCGTGCTTGGCGATCATGGCGTAGTCGATCGAATCGCTGTAGAAACCAGCCTCGACCGCTTCAATGTACGGCCGGTGTCCGTCCGTGCTCAGCTGAATGCGGTCTTTTAGGCGAGATGCCAAGTCTTCAATGAAGGCTGTCGCGGATGGTCCGCCGCGACAGCCGACGTAGTAGCTGATGACGAGTTTCGTCTCTGTGTCAATCGCCAGCCAGAGCCACGTGCTACCGAGGCCAGGAAAGCCTTTCCAGACCTCTGGCACCTGCTTTTCCTTCATGTAAACGAACGACCAAATCTCATCAGCCTGCACGCGACGCGCGCGGATGCTGCGAATCTTCCTGTCCAGGTAGCTGGCGCAGCTCGCGCCGGCCTCTTTGAGCAGCGCCAGGATGGTCATTTTGTGCGCTCCGGTGTGGCGCGTGATGCTGGCCAAGGAGCAGCCTTCGCAGAGCAGCGAAAGCACCTCAGCACGCGCACGGACTGACAGCCGATTCATGTGGCGTGTCAAGCGTGCGGTGCGGCTGTGACAACCTCGCGGAAGGCCGCGCTCGCAGCTGCAAGACTTGCGCAGTCTTGCCAGCGCAAGCCAACCGAAGCGAGCGACCACCAGACCACCGCATAGCCACCGCTGCGCCATTCGGCCAGCTCCACCAGCTCGCTACCTACGCGCTGAACGTCGTGCATGCGCCGGAAGATCGACCACCGGCCGGTGTGAAACCGACGCACCAGATCGCAAACCGATCTTTGCGTCTCGTCGGTGAGATCTAATGTCGCCGCTGCTGAGTAGGTGTGCATAAGGCACACATATCACATCTTATACGTAAAATGCACATAGAGCGTAAAATGAGCAATGTATGTAATGTGCGTCACAATTGACTCACAGGCGCTTACATGGTCATGTAGCGGCGTGCGTCGTATACCGCTCGTCGTCAAAGATGACTTCGCTACACGTTTGGATCGCGCTGTCGCGTTGCTGGCGCTCAAGACTGGCCAGCGACAGACGCGGACCAGCCTCATCGTGCGTGCTGTAGAGGCGGAGATCGCACGGCTGGAGGCAACGAGCGCCAGCGAGCAGCCTACCGAGCACTGAACCTGCACAGACGCACAGGATTGACAGGTTTCAGTTGATCTGATCCGACCAAGCCTGCTAAGACTCGCTGCGCCAACGAGGTCCAAAAAAGAAAAGGCGCTGATCGCTCGTAACGATCGCGCCTTTGAAGGATCTCCGTAGCAACCACGACGAAGCGACGGAAGAACAACCTGACTCAGACCTCTTACCGTGAGAGGCACCGAGAAATCAAGGTTTTTCTTCCGGCGGCGAAGCATTGCCTCAAGGAGAAAGACCGATGACAAACCGAAAATCGATTGCCGACCTTCATGCTCAATTCGGAGAAACGATGCACGCGCTACAAGAACTTGGTAAGCAAGAAGCGATGACTGATGCTGAATACGTTAGACGCTGTATCAGTTATGTTCCTCCGCTTGCCGCTTATATGAACGATTACACTCCGGATCAGAAACATCGCGCATTGAAGCTCGCGAGCATCAACAACAGAGAATTATGGTTATCAATCAACGGAGGAAAGATTATCCTTACTGATATACAGCTAAACTATGCAAAGAACATAGAGACTCCAATTTCACTTGAAAAGGTTATGGAATTATACAAACCTGTAATCACACAATGCGGAGAGGTCATCTCAAAATTTCTTAAGGAAGCGCTTGCCGCAATTAATGCAAAGAGAGAATCATTTCCGACAACTGAGGAATTGATAAAGAAGCGTAGAGAGCATTTTGCGCAACTGGCAAAAGACGCAAAAAGAGCCGCTGCGGAATACGAGCGCTTAGCCGACCAATAAAGCTAGGTCGGACCATCAAATTAGACCACTATCATCGCCGAGGCTGCATCGTTAGCCTCAAGAAGGATAACGACGTCTGGCGCACCTTGGTTCGGACCCCATCGGCTGATTGCATGGGACAGGAAGCGGCCGAGAACGTCAACTATCCCATCTCCAGCCTGCTCGCCAGCGACCCACGCAGCGAGATCATCGCCATCGCTGACCCGCCGCCCGCAAACTACCACGATACCAGCTTCTGGCTGGTCTCATCGGCGACTCTGCAGCAGCAGCATATCGACACGCTGCTGAACCGCTCTGTTTCGGCGCTGGCGGTCGGCGACATCGATGGGGACGGCCAGGCCGACGCCCTCGCCATCGAGCGATCGAGTACGCTGCTCGATGCCCAAATCTGGGTGCAGCGCGAAGCTCACTTCATTCGCGAAGACATGCTGTCGACCCGGGTGAGCCAGCTCCTGAACACTATTCCGGTCGAGCAGGATCAGGATCGAGGGATCCTGATCACGAGAACACCGGTGGGAGTAGCGTTGACCGATATGGATCAGGATGGGCATCTGGATATCCTGCTGCTGAGCCGACAGCAGGGAAAAAAGAGCCCACTTGACCTCGCCGTTCATCTCCTCCTGAACCTGGGGGATGGCAACCTGGCCGGGCCGATTGGCGTACCGCTACCGGACAACATCCACAATGACTTCAGGTTCGCGGATGCTCAGCTGATGGCGGCTGACATCAATGGCGACGGAGCGCCCGACCTGGTACTGACCGCTTTTGGCGGACCGATTGCGATTGTGCGACAACTTTCCAAGTGATCTGCCATGTTGGAAATTGGAACCATCCTCAACGATAACTATCGCGTCGAGCGGCTGCTTGGACGCGGGGGGATGGCCAGCGTCTACATTGTCTCAAACACCCGGCTTCCCTGTCTGTCCGCGGTCAAGGTTGTTACCGCTCAGTACAGTAGCGACCCTGAATTCGTTCGGCGCTTTCGTCGAGAAGCCGAGATCCTGGCGGCCCTGACCCATCCGCACCTGGTGCACGTCACGGACTGGAACGAGACAGCGGACGGAAACCCCTACCTGGTGATGGAGCTCCTTCAGGGAGAGGACCTATCGCAGATGATTCGTCGTCGGGGTGCGCTACCGATCGACGAGGCGCTGTCGATCTTTCGTCAGGTCGCAGCAGCCCTGCAGGCGGCCCATGCGCAAGGGATCGTTCATCGTGATCTCAAGCCGAGCAATATCTTCATTTTGTCCGACGGCGCGTTTCCCAATTTCGTCAAGGTTCTCGATTTCGGCGTCGCCAAATTGCTCCTCGAAGCAGCGCCTGCTGACTCGACCGGTCAGTCCCTGCTCATCGGCACCCCGGCGTATATGTCGCCAGAGCAGGCCAGCGGCAGTCCGCATCTGGATGCTCGCTCGGATCACTTTTCCCTGGCCGTGGTGCTTTATGAAATGTTGACGGGGCGACGGGCATTCTATTGCCCAGGCGATACCCCGCTCGCAACCCTGGGACGGGTCATCAACGAGGAGCCACCGCCGCTGTCGCTGCCGTTGGCGCCGTCCTCTCTGTTTCGCCTGGAGCGAATCCTCAGGCGGGCGCTGGCAAAAGACCCCCAGGCTCGCTTCGGATCGATCCAGGAGTTCTCGGATGCACTCCTGAACTTCGAGTCCGGTGAGCAAGAGCCGGAGCTCGGCTCCGGTCTCAGCTCCATGCCGACGCAGCCGCACGCCGACATCAGGCCTGCCGGTGGCGCGCCGTCCAGCGAGACGCTGGGGCTGGCCGTTCGGGAGCTGAACCGGCCTGACTACCAGCGGATGCGCGGGATGTTTTGGAGCATGTCCATCCTGGTGATTCCAGCGGCCTTGCTGCTGTTGAGCGGCTCCGGCTATCGCGTGCCCGTGCCTGCCGGCGAGCTACCGCGCACCGAGCCCAGCCAAGCTCCCCGTCCAGCGACCGCGACCCTGCCTCACGGTCCGCCAAAGCCGCTGCCGGAGTCATCGCAGCCCTCGCTGGAGCCACGGCCGCCTATGCCCATGCCCATGCCCAGGCCCGCGTCAGTCCCAGAGTCGCTCGACAAGACGCGGCGCTCTGTGCGGCATGTCGCTCCATCAAGAACGCGGTGGCCGGCGATCTCGGTTCTCGCGGACGAAGCCGATCAGGCAGCGCGGCAGGCCATCGCAGTCTGCATCGAGCTTTTGCTGCATGGCCTGACCGAGCGGGAGCGCGAGAGCCTGGTGGATCAGGCGTTGGTCCTAGATGGGATTCCCGAGCTCCGGATCGAGCCGCATGTGGGGCTGCCAGCTCCCTATAGGAACAGCACCAACGCATGTCTGGCACAGGCCGGCGCCCGGCATCCGCTGCCTTCCCATGCCGTTGTGCAGATTCGCTCTCAACTCCAGAGGACCAGGCCATGACTGCATCCTTGCGGTGGCTTGCTCTGCTCCTGCTCGCCGGCTGCGCCCACCCGGCAGCCCGAACGGAGCGTCCGGCGCGCCCGCCCGCTCCCGCCCCCAGTGCCGAGGCCACAGCCAGATCTGATGAGATCGACGTGCTGCAACGCCAGATCGATCGGCTGGGCAAGGGCTACACTGATCTGGCTGCGAACTTCGCGCTCCACGCCTGCAATCAGGATCTTCGGGTTGTGCTGTCCAAGCTCTTCGCCGAGTGCGATGCGCGGCTCGCCCGGAAACGAGAGAGCCGATCGGTGCGGGTGGCCTCGACCGCGCCCATCACAGCAAAGGGCACCGGCAAACCGCCGAGCCGGCCGGTCGATGCACTCACCGCGTGCCCGACGGCATATGTGCAGCCGCGGCTGATCGATCTGGAAGAGAGCCTGGGCGTAAACGTCGCCAAGATCTTAAACGATACGCCGCATGAGGTTATCTACTTTGCCGATGACGTTGGCTCCATGGGGGGCGAGCGCAAACAGCGGCTTCAGGAGCTCGTCTCGGTGCCGTTCATGGCGTCGTCAAAGCTGCTTCTCATCACCGCCGCAGACCGTGCAGATGAGGATGCAGACCGGCGTATCGACTGGACGCTCAACTGGCTGCTGAATGAAGGGGTGCCGCAGAGCAAAGTTGCTCGTCCCTTGAAGTATCATCTGGTCGTCCCGGCCGGCGAGCTGCGGCCGCGCGACAAGCCCGAGCTCCTAGAGCCCCGGGATCTGAGCCGGGCCCTGTGGGTCTTTCGAATCAGCTGTTGAGGGATGGCTAGAGTGGCGAACCAACCCGACAAGAGGAAGGACAGCGATAGCGAAGAGCTTGCAGCTGGGCTCATGCTCCTTGGCATGCTCCTCTTTTTGGGGCTTCTGTGCTGGCTGCTGATCTCCGGAGCCCAGCGACCAAGCATTAAAGAGCCTCCAAAGAGCGTCCGTCCGCCAACCTGCGAAGAGCTGAACACCTGCGTGACCCCAGCTCCTGTGCCAGATGGCAGCTCCGCCATCGAGACACCGCCACTGCCGCCCGAACCGGAAGATGCCGGCAGTAGCCCTCCCTCACCTCCGCCGGAGCCGAAGCCGAAGCGGACGTCGAAGCCGAAGCCGACGCCGAACAGGGACAGGCCCCCCCGGGAGCCGCCGCAGGTGCCGGACGGCGGAGCAGCAGAAACAAAGCCGCCGCCCGGAAAGCGCTGTTACCGCTTCTCGGGTGTCAGGGATGGCAAATCCAGGTGGACGGCAGAGTGTGAAAAAACTCCAGCGACTCTACAGCGATGTCTGGCCGAATGCTTAAATGGCTCAGACGGCAAGCCGCGATGCAGAGCCACATATGGGATTGAATTTATCCCATGTCAGCAGTCCGATGCAGCGTACGGCGTTGATGGCGCCAAGTCAGCAGCAGGAGCCCACCCATGACATCATACTTTCGCATCGCTCTCTGGATGGTCATTGGCTTGGTGAGCGCGTCGGGACTCATGGCCCGCCTGGCCCGGGCGGCCTCGCCCGCTGGGGATGGCGGCATTCGCCAGCAGCCGAGTGCGACGGCAGCCGCTCCTCAGACCCAGGGCCCGATCCTGAGCTGTCCATCCTTGAAGCTCCAAGTGCAGGCGTGGGCAAGCAAGGTGGTGAGCGATCCCGCGTCAGCCAAGCGGCTGGCCATCCCCTGCACGCATGAGCAAGCCCTGGTGGCCAAAGACTGTGCCCAGCTTGAAAGCGTCAGCGATATCTGCCGGAAGAAATGCGAGCCGCGCTGTCAACGGCTCGGTTCGCCTGACTGCGGAATTTGTATAAATCACGAAGAGACCTGCAATGAAAATTGGAAAACTTATGTGGAAGTACTAGAAAGTATCTACGATGCCAGCTATCAATGTCGCTATTACGATTGTTCCTTGGCGCTGAATGATTATAACAATCATCAGTCCCTCTTTGCCGACCAGGGCATGCCAGCGGCTCAGCCGGCTGCCACGCAGGGCGCGTCGGAGAGTACGGCTTCGATTCGCGATCGGGTCTTGCGCTTCAGAAAGCGCTGCCTCGAATGCAAAGACTCGGCGCTGGATCCGGACGACATCGACGTCGTCTTCAAAATAGACCGGAATCGGCCCGTGCGGCCGCGCGGGCTCGCCTCGCGAGTGTCGGGGGGAGTGCTGTTGGGGCTGGGCATTGTGTCGCTTATCGCGGCAGTCCCGTTGACCTATTACAACGGCCGTGTCACGGATACCAATGATTGTGCGATCGGCGGCGTAAGCGTGCCGTGTACTTATAATTATAAGGCTCCGGTCGCCGTGACCTGGGCTATCGGCATACCGTCTGTGGTCATCGGAATCGGGCTATTGACCTCCGGCTGTCTGGCTGGCTGTCGCATGTCCGGGCAGCTCGAAGCGAAGCCTTAGGAGAGTTTCCATGCGAGCAAACGCGATACAGGTCGTTTCATGTCTAGGACTGCTCTTTGTAGGGTTTCACGGAGACTGCAAGCAGGGCGTCTGCGCGTCTGATAATTCCGCCTGCCGGAGCCTGGAAATCGTCGCCTCGACCCCGCGCCTGGCCAAGACGATGGACGGTACGTTCGCGTTCTCTTTCAAGAGCAATGGGAGTATCGGAAGCGACACTCGCTTCGAGCTCGCTACCACAACGCGCAGCGTGCTGAGCAGGGATCAGATCCTGCCCACGATATTCGATTCAATGGGAATGACCATGTCGGCGCAGCTTCCGGTTCCCAAGGGGAGCCTCGACTCCGTTGCCCTGGGACGGATGGATCTGTTGGTCCTGCAGAAGGATGGATTCCTCAGCGGCGCGACGGATACCTGGATCTACACTCCGCCAAATCTCATGGACGGCATCAGGCTCGCGAGCAGTGACATCACCGATGAGTCGGTAAAGGAGCTGGGAGCTCCTTTTATTCAGCCGGTACCCAACCAGGGCGGCAGTCTGTTCTTTGGGGAAAAGTACGACCGGAACTTTTTTACCTACCGCCGCCTTGTGCGCTACGATTTCGATCAGCGTACAAAGACACTCGCTGTGGCAAGCTCGTTTCCGAACGCGGGCCAGCTCGTTGCCCGCGATCCCGGTACGCAGTTCGCGATCACCCAGAAGGCCGTAGCCATGAACTGGCTGATCGGAATGGCCGCGCAGTTCCAGCTGTATGGACTCGCCGATGATGCGGCCCTGCAGCTTGCGCCCATCCAGACCGGCAGCCCGCCCACGAATCCGCTGCTCGCCGCCGATCCGACCGGGGATTCCATGGCCATCGCGACCAATAAGGAAGTGCTTCTGTATTCCGTCACATCTCCCGACAAGGGAAAGCTGAGCGTGACGCTCCTGGGCTCCTGTCTGCTGCCGGCCCTGGCCGGGTTCCAGCCGGTCGCGCTCGGCGTACAGCACGTGGGGCCCGAGTCGATGCGTCGGGTGATCGTGGTCACTTCGGACTCGGCGCAGCGCTCGGTCACGGTCTGTGAAGCTACAGACAGCGCCCCCGCGATGCAGCCGCTTTCGGAAAACAGCCTTCTTGAGGGCTGTCTCCAGCCGCAGCTCGATATGCTGCCGCTGAGGCAACCAGTGGCGCTTACCATCGGAGATCTGGATGCCGATGGACTGCCTGATCTCGTCTATGTTCCCACCAACTCTCAAAAGACGCTGTATTACATTCCCTACGCGCTCCGGAAGGATCCAACCAGCAGCAGCGACTGCCGCTTCCTTCCCCGCCAGACCGTCACTCTTCCATCGGAGGCGGCCACTGTCCAGGCCATCGCGGTCGGCGATCTCGATGGCAACGGTCGTCCGGATGTAGCCCTGACCACCGCTTCACCAGCGGAGCTGCGCATCTTCTGGAACATGCCACCGATGTGACGGGACGCTGCTAGGACCAATGCCAGTGACTTAAGCAATCTCCGACGGCCATATTCACTCCCCGCTGGCGGCTGTCTCTCACACATAGAAATGTCGAGCTCGGCATAGCTGGACTCGCGCTTGCTTGGACCGTCGGGCATGACGGACTCGTTCTGCGCAGATCCTCAGCAGTGGGCGGCTCAGCTGTTCGGTCAGGCCGCTCTGGGCGACCAGCGTCGCACTCGGCGCCTGGTTCAGATCCGCTACGAGCGAGCCTCGACGCTCCTGACCTCCAATCGCCCCGTCGAGGACTGGGACAAGCTGCTCGGCGACACCGCCGCCACAAGCGCGCTTCTCGACCGGCTGCTGCATCACGCCCACGTGCTGTCCTGCGGCCCCAGAAGCTATCGAACTCAACTACAATCCAACTTGCCCAAACCGGAGGCAACACGCTAGACACACTCTGTCCTTGCCTCCTCCAACTGGCCGGTTTTCAGCTGTCCACGACTGGCCGGATTTGAGGTGTCAACTGAGGGTTCAGATCGGTGCCGCCCTGGCCTCTCACGTCGGGAGCTCCCCGGCTCGGGCCTGTGGCGACACGCATGCCAGCATGGAGGCGGCCTATCGCTTTATCCGCAATCCCTCTTTTGCGGCGGATGATATCCGCATGCCGGGCTCTTGCTTAATGCTCAGCTCGTTAAGCAATTACCATCCACTGTTGAATTGTTGGCAATTCAAGACAGTACGGGGTTAGGTTTTAAAAACTCTGCACGCGACGATCTGGGAGATAGGGGCGGTCCCGCAGAGTCCAAAGCGCGCGGCTGGCACGTCCATACCACTTTGCTCTGGAGCTTGGAATCCAGCAGCTTGGTCGGGCTGGGAGATCAACACTGGCTCCTGCGCGAAGAACAAACCCGCGGCCGCAAGCATCAACGCCATCAGCGAGCTTATGAGGATAAAGAGAGTTATAAATGGGAATCCGCTCATCGCCGCCTTCAGGAACGCATGAGTGCTGAGACGATGAAGCGAATTATCATGGTAGGCGACAGCGAAGCGGCTATTTATCTTTTATTGGAATATTTTGCCCAGGCCCAAGCTCGATATGTCGTGCGGGCCGCGCGGGATCGGGTCCTTTCCGCGACGCAGGCAGAGCGGCATCTGGGGGCGCAGATGGCCGTCGCTCAGACTGTGGGAACCCGTATCATCAAGGTAGCGCAGCGGCAGGGGCGCCGGGCACGGACAGCGACGGTGACGCTGCGAAGCATGCGGGTGGCGCTGGCGCGTCCCGCCAACCTGGGCATCAAAACAGCGCCGGGGGAGCTGGCGGTCAATGTCGTTTAGGCGAAAGAGGAAAATCCCCCCGGTGGGGAAGAAGGATTGGAATGGATGCTACTAACGAGCGAACCGATCGATAGCGAACAATCGGCGCAATTGGTGATGGATAAATACGAGAAGCGATGGCAAGTGGAAGAATACCATAAGGCGTGGAAAAGCGGAACAAAAGTAGAAGAGCTGAGACAGCAGCGTGGAGAGAATTTGAAGAAAATGGCAGTGCTGTTGGGATTTATAGCCGTGCGCCTGCTGCACCTGAAGATGCAAATGGAAACAGCGCCTGAGCAGCCTTGTAGCGAAGTACTCAGTAAAGACCAGTGGCAGGTCTTATGGCTGAGCATAGAAAAGACACCACTTCCTGCGGCAGTTCCTTCTTCGCTATGGGCCTATCGAGCCATCGCCAAATTCGCTCATTGAAACGATACCAAGCGCACCGGCCGCGCAAGCTGGGACACCCTGTGGAGAGGCTGGCAGAGCCTCAGCGATCGCCTTTACGGCTACCTGCTCGCCCACCAACCACCCCGAACAAAGATGTGATCAAGAGACAGCCGCTGGCGGGGAGTCGACGCCGATAGGCGTCGATGGGGTGGGTTCTCCGTCGGAAGCCACTGTACGCCCACCCCACCGCTTCGCTGCGCGAAGCTGCCTCCCCGCCAGCGGGGAGGCATTCCCAGCGACGGGAATACGCTTAAGTCACCGGCATTGCTGCTAGGACGCTGCTAGGACGTGGGGGCCATGGGTGGGGTGGCCGCGCAGCGAATTCCCACATAGGATGCCTGGCTTGCCTGATCGCGTGGAAGACGGTACGCAGAGCGCAAAGACGAGGCTGGCAGATTGTAGACGTAGCCGCCGCGCACGACGCGCTGAGAGTCGCTCGGCAGCCCGCCACACGTCGGATCGTTGTGGTCGAGCGGGTACTTGCAAGGCCATGGCGAGCTCGTCCACTCCCAGACGTTGCCGGCCATGTCGAAAAGACCTGGCGTCGCCGGTGCACCCAGCGCCGTGCTGGCGAACTGACCCACAGGACAGGTCTGATCGGAAAGACAGGCCCTGGTGTAGTCCTTGCCAGCGGTGCCGGGAGCCTCATTGCCCCAGGGATACACGCTGTTCATCGAGCCACGAGCGGCATATTCCCACTCTATCTCGGTAGGCAATCGAGCGCAGACTGACGCACAGTACTGGGTGGCTTGCTCATAGGTCACGCAGTTGACCGGATAATTGTCTCTTCCATTTATTCCCCAGTTGCAGCCGGCAGAAACCGCCGGCGGCGAACAGGTACCGGCTTCGACACATGCCCGATATTGACTGACGGTTACCTCCATGGGGTCTATCAGCATATCGAGCACGCGTTGATCGTGGATCGGCTGCTCTGTCATTTCGACATTTGAGCCCATCTTGAAGTATGCGCGGGGCGCAGAGATCATCTTTTGGCGATGCTCTTTGCAAATGACTGTCTCCGCCAGATCCGGACCAGATATTCTCAGATCTTCCGGCACATAGTTCTCGTTTGGACGCAGGCAACCGACAAGCAGGATACTGGTTACTAGGACTCGCATGAGGCTGTACTCTCGGTGTTAAAGGTTTATAGACTGACTATTGTAAAGCCAGTGGCAGAGAAATTCTTGATTGGAAGCGAACCATCTATGGAAAAATAGCTCATCACATAAATATTAGGACATTTGTCCGGTACAGTAAACGTTATAGTCGGACCAAAAATTGAAAAAGAATTGCTATACGTATAATTAGGCATCGTGCCGCTATTTAGGACTTTTCCATTCGTGCTGTCGTAAATCGTCGTTGTAAGAGTCGCCCCGATATAAGAAGGAGCACTCAACTCGCCCCGAACGTCTCCTCCATATATATAATACTTCCCTGGAGCCATGGCTGCGGCCGGGACCTTCATTGTTATTCCACCATTGATGATATTGCTACAAACCCACGAGCCCGCCATTTCGCTACCTTTACAATCGTGGATAATGCTCGAAGGGCCAATGTAGGCAGTGGGGCGGCTCCCAAGCGCGCAGCTGCCCCAAGCGCCATCTGGACCACAGGTGGCCGTGCCGACTCCAGGAACCCAGGACGCGCCAGCGGGGCAGTAATTGCAGCCCATGGTCGAGCTTGGCATGCAGCTGAGTCTCTTGAAGACGGCGTAGATGTCCTGAGGCTCTGTGGTGGTGGGAGTCAGCATGCACTGCATTCCCGTGCAGCCGCCCGCGAAGCCCTCAAAGCTGCTCTGGAAGTCGGGACTGGCCACGATCTGGACTGGCTTGCCAACCGGAAACAGGCTCTTGCAGGTGGTGCCGCAGCTGATTCCGGAGGGCGCCGACGAAATGATTCCACTTCCGGTTCCCATTCCCTTGACCGCGATCTCGACCTTGAGCTCCGGTGCAACCATGTCCGCCGGTGCTGCATCGGGTGTCTCGGGATTGAGACTCGAGCAGCCGGCAAATCCCAGAAGTGCTGAGATCCAGAGATACAGGAACCGCTGTTCATTGAACATGAGGTGCTCCATGAGCTCAGCCGTCGTTCTCTTGGGCGGCGCTAGAATGCGAAGCTCAGCTGCGACGCGCCGGTCGGGGCAAGGTGCAGGGCCACCTCCGCTTGCGCGGGTGGCCGGGAATGGACAAAAAGAACCGTCGAGGCAATGAGCGCGCCGCCGCCGATAGAAAGGAGCACAGCGCCGCCCTGCCAGGTGTTGACGACTTGCGGACATCGGATATCCCGGGGCTCCTTGGTGCAGGCCGGGATGCCGTCGACTCCGACGAGAACTGCACCAGCTACGATGCCCAGAATTCCCGCGCCCAAAAGAGACCAGGCGGCTGTCCGCTCGATGCGACGGCTGCGCTCCCGATCTCCCTTCCACACCGGCGGCGGCGCAGCCTCTGCGCTGGTCGGCGGTGGGCTCGCCGGCCGCTGCTTGAGCGCCTCGACGTCTTTGATCCCCTGATCGGCCAGCCCGCTGGTCTCGCTGTCACTGCCCGACTGATCACGGGCGCGCCTCAAACTTACAAGAGCGTCGTCGAGCCTGCCCAGCTCTCGCTGGCTAAGACCGATGTAGAGCAGTCCGCGCGCAGTGAAGTGGCAGCGCTGCGCGTCTTCCAGCTTGGGCAGGGCCAGCTTCGAGTCTCCGGACTCATAAAGACGAATGCCTTCGTCTCGCAGTCGACTGCAGCGGCTGCTCGATTCCCCGGCCAGGGCGATCTGCGAAGTGAGAGCAAGGGCGAGCAAAAACAGAAACCGTAGCGCCGACGAGACCAAAGCGCACATCGGAAGGCGCGAACGAATCACAGCTGCTGACTGAGACGAAAAAGACAGCGTCCCTTGCTCTGGCGACGACATATCGAAGCATGCATAGCGTCATTCGCAACGGACTGTCAAGGCTGCCTGGGAGCATGGGCCCTAGGAAGGATAAGAGTTCGAGTGCCCTTATGGGAATCAAGCGAGGAATCAAGCGACCTCAAGCGCGAAACATCCTTTGGGCGCCCATTCTTTCAACGTCTTCTAAATTTAGGATTTCTTATTGCCGCCGAGCGCTGCGTACCCTCGACCCTCGACCATCGCTAAAAGATGAGTTCGTTCGAAATGCTTATCTCAAAGCCCGCAAGAGTCACATTTGCGAGATAATTGCCAGCGTATCTCATCCCCAGCCCCTTCTTGTCTGCTCCCTGCTGACTGCTCTTCAGTCCGCCCGCTCCCTACACCCATCCATGGACCACATTTGGACCACACGTCCCGCGCCGACATGCTATATCGTCGCTGACACCGGCCGCGCGGCTACATCCAGGACATGGAGGCGCTGGAGCGGGCGGAGGTTCAGAATCAGGTGATGCGGCGGCAGCTGGAGCTCGACTTGCAGCGGCAGGCGGAGCGGCGGGCCATCTACAAGC
>Ga0075163_10002975_pt1 | contig 22802 bp, 12 predicted proteins | sample JI1023141ADNA_FD_71478 | JGI IMG/M metagenome (GOLD analysis project Ga0075163, IMG submission 71478) | Wastewater effluent complex algal communities from Wisconsin, to seasonally profile nutrient transformation and Carbon sequestration -... | ecosystem: Engineered > WWTP > Effluent > Algae... | reverse complement strand
CCGTTCTCCACAAACTCGCGCAGTTTGGGAATGGTGCGGTCTGGCGTGATGCGCCCCGGCTGTCCGGCGAATTCGGCGGGCAGATCCGCCGGCATCGCCTCGGCCAGTCCGCCAGCGCCACCACCGCGCCCGCCACGCTCGCCCGGGATGGCGCCCGTGGGGAACACCAACACGTCGTAGCTGGCGTTGAGCGAGCCGGCATCGAGCGCCGGCGCAAAGACGCGCGAGAACGGGAACGCAAACTGCTCGAGCAGCCAACGGGTCCAGCCCGAGGGCATCGATCCGCCGTAGACATCCCAGAGTCCCACGCGCGCAACGCGCAGTGACTTCGCGTCTTTGGGTGCCGCCGCCTTCACGCCATCAAACGACACACCGAGCGTGGAGGCGAGCGTGGCCAGCGAGGCGCGCGTGGTGCCGCGCGCTCTGATCCACAGCGAGCCGGCGGGATAGGTGCGCGTGCCAACCGTGAGTGGTGTCGACAGTCGAGACACCTCTTCGCCGCCAGCCAACAACGTGTTCACGGCCTTGAACGCATCGTTGGTGGCATTCGAGAGCACAAATGCTGACGCACCAGCAGCCGACGCGACGGTGCCCGCCGGTGCCTTGACGTTCCAGTCGGGTACGTTCTCGAACGGCCCGCTGAACGCTTCCAGCACACGATCAAACTCGACACCCATCTGAAACGCGAGCGTCCATCCGGCGTTGTCGTACGGCGGTGTCGGCGGTGCTCCTGGGTACGGGAACACGTCGGGATGCCGCTGCGGCTCGAACATGTCGATCACGTGCGGGCGGAACGCCTGCGCCGTCGGCACCACATACGAACCGGCCGGATACGTCTTGCCTGCCACCGTGAACTCGCGTGTGGCACGCTGCACCGTGATGCCCGTCTCGAGCAGGGCATTGATGAACTTCACGGCCGTCGGAAAGTCGCGCTGATTGGACGGCACGATAAACCCGCGCGGGTCGCGCAGTTCCGGCGCGCGAATCTTCGACCAGATGTCGGCATCGCTCTGTGTCGGCGCGCCGCCGGCGCCCCGTCCGCCCGCACCGCCGGCCGTGACGGCGCCACCGGACGTAAAGATCGGCTGACCCGTGACTTCGGAGATGCGCCGCGGATTGGCCGTCCACGTGTCACGATTGCCGCGTTCGATGGACGTTTTTCCCATCGAATAGAAATTGTAGAGGGTGTTCTCGCGCAGCCGCGACGCATAATCGAGCACGGCGCGATTGAGCGACACCGAGTAGTCCACCGACTGGCGCAGATGCCATTCCTGCGGCGCGATCGGCATCGACAGGTCACCACCCGGCACCTGACGCGCCGCCACAAACGGAATGCGCATGGGCGTCGGGCTGCCGATCATCTCGGTCAGCATCGCGATGGTGTTGTGGAAGGTGGCCGTGTTGCGCAGTCCGCCATTCCACCAGCCGTCGTACGGGCCTCCGGAGCGCATGGTCGCACCCGGTTTGTTCTCCACCACGAGGCGCGTGTGCATGGCCGCGCCGAGCGACTGCAATCCCAGAATCAGTGCGGGATGCAGATTGAAGTTGTACGGATCGCGCAGTGGCGGCGAATAGACCACCGTACCTGCCGGCCCGCTCTGGTGGTGGTTGTAGAGCAACTGCGGATACCATTCGCGGAACATCACGCGATTCATGTTCTCCGTCTCGGCCTGCGACGAATTGAAGAAATCGCGGTTGTTGTCATGCCCGATGTACTTCTGATACAGTCGCGGCAGGTTGGCGATGCTTCGCTGGGTGGGCACGCTGTTGCGCATGTACCAGTTGGCCACCAACTCGTTGCCATCAGGATTGGCATGCACGAACAGGATCACGCAATCCTGCAGCAAGCGCTGCGTCTCCTCGTCGGTGCGACTGACCATCTGATAGACCATTTCGCCCAGTTGCTGCGCACCGAGCGTTTCGGTGGCGTGCAGACCGCCGTCGATCCACACGACGGTGCGCCCCTCCTTGGCCAGCGCGCGCGCCTGGTCATCGGTGAGCCCCTCCGCGTGCGCCAACTTGGACGAGATCTCCTTGAGTCGCGCCAGATTCCGATGGTTCTCCGGCGACGTCACGATCGCCATCAGATGCGGACGTCCTTCGGCCGTTTTGCCGATCTCTACCAGTTTCAGCCGGTCCGATTCCTTTTCCAGCGTGCGCCAGTACGAGGAGATCTGCGTGTAGTTGGCCAGGAAGTAGTCGTCGCCGAAGTTCGCGCCGAGCGCCTCCTTCGGTGTCGTGATACGTGACTGCGCCGTGGCTGGGGATGCGCCAAGACTGGCGAGCAGCAGAGAGGCCGACAGCGCGAGCGCGGTCGACACAGGTCGAAGTCGAAGGACGGGTACGGACATCGGACGGTCTCGAAGGCGGGGAGGGGGGCAGTCGGCTGGTCTATTGTGCAACCGGCAGTCGCCAAAGGGGAGACGGCGCGACAAATTCGGGAATGCGCACTTCTCAGGTTCATTCGGCGCGCGCTCGCGCGCGGCACACGCTGGCACGTCGGTTGCGGACGGCGGCGCTCACGGCTTCGGCACTGCTGAGTGCGCTCATCGGCACGACCCGGAGCGTTTTTGCACAGTCGGGCCCCGAATACGGACCTTCCAAGGGCACCCTCCTCATCGTGGGCGGCGGGCAGCTTGATGGGAGCGGGATCTACGAGAAGTTCATCGAGCTCGCCGGCGGTCCATCGGCGAAGATCGTGGTGGTGCCCACTGCCGGCGGCAACAAACGCGGCGATGGCACTCCCATCGTGTATCACGCGGACACGGTACTCGCTTCGTGGCGCAAGATGGGACTGACCAACGTGCACATGCTGCATACCCACGATCCCGCGGTCGCCAACACGCCCGCGTTCGCGGAGATGCTGCGGGACGCGCGCGCCGTATGGTTTGTTGGCGGCCGTCAGTGGAATATCGTAGACTCGTATGCGAATACACTGACGTTCAAGGCGTTTCACGACGTGCTCGAACGTGGTGGCGTCATCGGCGGCTCGTCAGCGGGGGCCACGATTCAAGGCGAGTACCTGGTGCGCGGCGCGATTGCCGGCGCGCAGATCATGATGGCTCCCGAGCCGGAGCATCAACAGGCGTTCGGCTTTCTGCGGCGTTCGGCGATCGATCAGCACATCAACACGCGCAACCGCTGGAATGATCTGCAGCAGGTGATTGGGAAGTTTCCGAACCTGCTCGGCATTGGGATCAGCGAGGCGACCGCGATTGTGGTGCGCGGTGATCAGTTCGAGGTGATGGGCAAAGCGCAGGTGGCGATACACGACAGTACACATCCCCAGCCGACCGGCGAGAAGCCGTACGTGGTGCTGGAAGCCGGCGACCGGTACGACATGAAGGCGCGGGCGGTTCAGCGGCGGTGAGTGACCGGGAGAGACGGGCGGTCGCTGCCGGCGAACGCCTTGTCCCTCTTACGCGGTAGCCCGGACGCGCTGCACTTTGTCGAGGTTGGCCACGCGACCTCGAACCGTCGGAGCACCCGCATGCCTCGCCCTTTCCGATCCGCCGTCCGCGCGAACACGTCGTTCGCCGTTCGTTTTGCCGCCCCGCTGTCCGCCATGCTCGTCGTGGCACTCGAGGGAGCACCTGCGCGGGCGCAGAGTACTGGCGCCACTCGCACCGTGCCGCCTGCAACGCCCGTGATAGCACCTGATGTTTATCGGTCGCTTCCGTGGCGCTTCATCGGGCCCGAGGGCAATCGTTTTACCTCGGCAGCAGGGATACCCGGTGATCCGTCCACGTACTACGTGGGCGCCGCATCCGGCGGGATCTACAAGACCACCGATGGTGGCGTGAACTGGGACGCCATCTTCGACGATCAGCCGGTGCAGTCCATCGGCTCGCTCGCCGTGGCGAAGAGCGATCCCAATGTGGTGTGGGCCGGCACGGGTGAGGCGCACATTCGCAGTCACATCTCGATTGGTCAGGGCGTATACAAGTCGGTCGATGCCGGCAAATCGTGGTCGCTGATGGGCCTCGAGAAGACCGGGCGTGTGGCGCGTATGGTCATCCATCCGAGCAACCCCGATATCGTGCTGGCGTGTGCGTTGGGGACCGCCTACGGCCCACAGCCGGAACGCGGCGTGTATCGGTCCACCGATGGCGGCGCGACGTGGAGCAAGACGCTCTTTGTCGACGAAAAGACGGGGTGTTCCGATCTCGCGATGGACCCGCGCAATCCGCGCATTCTGTTTGCGGGCATGTGGCAGATTGAAATCCACACGTGGGGACGGGAAAGCGGTGGACCCGGCAGCGGACTGTTCATGTCGCGTGACGGCGGCATCACCTGGAAGCGTCTGACCGGAAAAGGCCTACCCACGAAGCCGGTCGGCAAGGTGGCACTTGCGATCGCCCCGTCCAATCCGGATCGCATTTTCGCGCTGATCGAAACCGGCGACGGTGTTCCGTGGAAAGGTGAGGCCACCGAGAGCGGTCAGCTGTGGCGTTCCGATGACGGTGGTGAGAACTGGCAGATGATCACCGCCGATCGCAACGCGATGGGACGCGCGCACTATTACTCGCGTACCGTGGTGAACACGGACAACGACAACGAACTGTATTTTCTCACTGCATCGTTTGCACGCTCGATCGACGGTGGTCGTACGCTCACCACCCTCGCGCGCGCCGCGGCGCCAGGCGGCGATCACCATGACATGTGGATTGATCCGACCAACGGCAATCGCATGATCGTGGCGCATGACCAGGGGTTGTCCATCTCCACCAACCGCGGGAAAACCTGGTTTCGCCAACGGCTCACGAACGCGCAGATCTACCACGTCACCGTCGACAACGAAATTCCGTACAACGTGCTCGGCAACAAGCAGGACGAGCCGTCGTATCGGGGGCCGAGCAACAGCCGCATCTTCGGTGGAGGCGGCGACGGCACGATCCCGCGCGGCATGTGGCACTCGGTGGGTGGCGGCGAAAGTGGGTGGGCCACTCCCGATCCCACGAATTCCAAGTTGATCTGGTCCACCGCCTCGGGCTCGGGCATGGTGGGCGGTATTGTCGTACGCTTTGAAGAAGACCGGCGGCAGTTCCGCAATGTGGAAGTGTGGCCGCAACAGCTCAACGGGGTGCCGGCCGACCACAAGTACCGCTTTGTCTGGGATGCCCCGCTGCAGATCTCGCCGCACGATCACAACACGTTGTACACGGGCAGCCAGTATGTGCATCGCACGCAGGACGGCGGACAAAGCTGGCAGGTGATCAGTCCGGATCTCACACTCAACGACAAGTCACGTCAGCAGAGTTCAGGTGGTCTGACGGCCGACAACATCGGCGTGGAGTATTCGGGCGTGGTGTACGGACTTGCCGAATCGGCGAAGACCAAGGGCGAGATCTGGGCCGGCACGAACGACGGACAGTTGCAGCTCACGCGCGACAACGGCGCGACGTGGACCAATCTGACCAAGAACATCCCCGGCCTCCCCGTGTGGGGATCGCTACGCAGTGTGGTTCCTTCACGGCATGTGGCCGGTACCACGTACCTCACGGTGGACGCGCATCAGGAGAACAACCGCGATCCCTTTGTCTACCGCACGACGGACTACGGCAAAACGTGGCAGTCGATCACCACGGGACTGCCGCGCAACATGATCAGTTACGCCAAGGTGATCGCCGAAGATCCGGTGCGCAAAGGCCTGCTGTATCTGGGCACCGAGAGCGCCATTTTTGTGTCGTTCAACGACGGCGATAGCTGGCAACCGCTGCAAAACAATCTGCCGCACGCGCCGGTCTCCGGCATCGTGGTGCAGGAGCACTTCAGCGACCTCGTCATTTCGACGTATGGTCGTGGCTTCTGGATCATGGATGACATTTCGCCGCTGCGTGAACTGAACGCGACGACGCTTGCCCGTCCGGTGAACTTCTTCGCTCCACGCGCGGCGTATCGCTTCCGTCCGATCACGGCGCCCTCGAGCTCCTACGACGATCCGACGGTCGGTGCCAACCCGCGGTACGGCGCTTCACTCACGTACTTCCTGAAGGCACCCGTCACGGGCCCTGTGACGATGACGGTGACCGATGCCAAGGGCGCGGTGGTACGGACGCTGCGCGGCACCAACGGCGCCGGACTCAATCGTGTGCACTGGGATTTGCGCTACGAGCCCAGCGCCGAAGTGCGCTTGCGTACCAGTCCGATGTATGCCGCGCATATCGTGCCTGGCCCCGAAGGGCGCGTGGCGCCAGGGACGAGTCAGTTGAGCATCCTGGCCCCTCCCGGCGAATACACCGTCACGTTGCGGGCCGGCGGTGTGGAGCAATCGCAGAAGCTCGAAGTCCGCAAGGATCCAAACTCGGGCGGGACCGAGGGGGACATCGCGGCGCAGACCGCCGCGTTGCTGGCACTGCGCGCGTCGCTCAATCAGGCGGCCGACGCGGTGCATCGTGTTGAGTCCGTTCGCGTGCAGTTGGACGCGGTTGCCCGAACCGTGGACGATGCCGCGCTCAAGACGGCTTCGACGGATCTTGGTGCCAAGTTGCTCGAGGCGGAGATGGAACTGGTCGACCTGCGTCAGACGGGACAAGGGCAGGACGGCGTTCGTTTTGGCTCGAAGCTCATCAGCAAGATGGGCTACCTCAGCAACGGCATGGCGGCCAGCGACTATCGTCCAACCAACCAGCACGATGAAGTCCGCACCTTGCTCGGCGAACAGCTGCGAGCGAGCCTACAGCGCATCGACACGTTGCTGGGGGCCGAGCTCGATCGGCTGAACGCCATGCTGCGAACGCGGACGATCCCGAACATCATCGCGCCGACACCAAAACCGATCGGCATGTAGGTCGCGCCGCACGACGAATTTCCCTTCTCCCTGCTCATCATGCTCGCACCGCGTCGCATCGCTTCCCTGGTTGTCGTCCTATCGGCGTTGACGTCTGCTGCTCTACAGCCGGCGCGCGCGCAGCGCGCTGGCGGCGTCCCCGCCGGGATGGCGGCGATCAAACAAGCCGATCTCAAGCGGGATCTCTACGCGATGGCGGGCGACGCCATGCGCGGGCGTGAAGCGGGCACGGTCGACGAGATGCGTGCGTCTATCTGGGTGGCGGAGCAGTTGCGACAGATTGGCGTCAAGCCGGCGGGGCAGGATGGCAGCTACTTCCAGTGGTGGAACATGCGACGGACGCGCATCTCGACGGTATCGAGCAGTGTGCGCGTCGCGGGGACCGCACTGACGCTGTGGTCGGATATCGTGCCGAACGGCATGATCGGCGTCACGGTGGACGCGCCCACCATTGTGCTGAGCGACGCTCGGGACAGCACAACTGATGTTCGCGGCAAGGTGGTGGTGGCCAACCTCTTGCCGCCCGCGAATCCGGTGCGCCCGGATGGCACCAATTCGTATGAATACCGCTATGCGACCTCCGCGCTGGCCAGCACCGGCGCGCGACTGCAGCGGCGTGGCGCGGCGGCGGTGATTCTCATCGCCGACTCGATTGCGGAAATCGGCTTTGACGGAGTTGCGGCGATCCGTTCACGCGGCACATACGATGTGGAGAATGCGGCGGCTCGGTTTGCGACGCAGGTGGGCGGTGGTGCGCCGACCGGCGGCGCCGCCAACAATCCGGTCGCCCCACCGGCGCCCGTGTTATTGGCGCGACGTCGCGTGGCCGAACGGTTGCGCGTGCCGGAACAGCGTGTGCAGATCGAGGTGCGCATCGAACGTTTCGAAACGCCGTCCACGAATATTGTCGGCATCATTCGCGGCACCGATCCGAAACTGCGCGATGAATACGTGCTGTACAGCTCCCATCAAGATCACGATGGCGTGCGGTATGTGATCAGCGGCGATTCGGTGTGGGCCGGCGCAGACGACAACGGCACGGTGAGTGTCGCGCTACTGGCCATTGCGCGGGCGTTCGTGAAGCAGCCCGGCAAACGTTCGATTCTGTTTGTGTATCACGGCGCCGAGGAGCGCGGACTGTTGGGCTCGCGCTATCATGCCGCGCATCCGGTGGTGCCGTTGTCCAACATTGTCGCGGTGCTCAATGGCGACATGATCGGACGCAATCACCCGGATTCCGCGAGTCTGATGGGTGTGCAGCCTCCGCACCGGAATTCGACGGAACTGGTGACGATGGCGCTCAAAGCCAACGAGCTGACCGGCAAGTTCAAACTCGATTCCATTTGGGACCGACCGTCGCATCCTGAAGGCTGGTACTTTCGCAGCGATCACGTGCCGTATGCACGACTCAACGTGCCGGCGGTGGAATACTCCACCAACCTGCACAACGACTATCACACGCCGCGCGACAAGCCCAGCGCCATCGACTACGCCAAGCTGACGCGCATGACGCAGTGGATGTATCTGACAGGCTGGTACGTGGCGACGACGCCAAAGCGGCCCGGCATCGATCCCGGGTTCAAGCTGGAGCGATAACGCTGGAGCGATAGCGCTGGAGCGATAGCGCTGGAGCGATAGCGCTGGAGCGAGAGCGCTCGGGCGTCAGCGCTGGAGCGACGAGGCGAAGGATGCGCGAAAGCGCGCATAGGGTTCGGTGTACGCCGCCACGGCTGCCGGGTCTGGGGCTGACGGCGGCGCGCGCTCGATAGTCTGGCGTGCGGCGCTCACGAGATCGGGGAATGCCCCCACACCAACGGCCGCCAGCAGCGCGGCGCCGTACGCCGGCCCTTCCTCACGATTGCTCGTGGTCACCGGTACGCCGAAGATCTCGGATTGGAGTCGCCGAATGAGCGGACTCCGCGCGCCGCCGCCGGTCAGCAGCAGTTGCTCCGGTGAGAGCCCCAGCTCGCGCAAGATCGTGAGCGAGTCGTTGAGCGCAAAACAGACGCCCTCCAGCACGGCGCGTGTCATGTGCGCGCGGGTGTGTGCGAGACTCATGCCAAGGAACGCTCCACGTGCCGACGCATCACGGTGCGGCGTGCGTTCACCCTGCAGATACGGAAGAAACACCACGCCTTCCGCGCCGGGCGCGATCGACGCGGCTTCGCGATCGAGGATCGGCAGCGCGTCGTCGTGATCGGCGAGTTCGCGGGCGCACTGGGAGCGAAACCAGTTGAACGCCGCTCCCGCCGACAGCACGACGCCCATCAGGTACCACGTGTCCGGCGCCACGTGACAAAACGTGTGGGCCCGCAATCCAGGATCGACAAGCGGCTGATTCGTGGGCGCGAGAACGGTGCCGGAGGTCCCCCAACTCGCGACCGCCTCGCCACTCGACAGCACACCAACGCCGGCTGCACCACAGGCGTTGTCGGCGCCGCCTCCCACCACCGGTGTCCCGGCCCGAAGTCCCGTCACCCGTGCACTGTCTGCGCTGACATATCCGTGAACCGCGGCGGAGGCCGCAACATCCGGAAGGAGCGCTGCGCTCACGCCGACGGCGGAGAGCAACGGTTCCGACCAGCGCATCGTGGCGGGATCAAACATCAGGGTGCCGGAGGCGTCGGACGGTTCGGTTGAAAGGGTGCCGGTCAGACGGAACCTGATGAAGTCCTTGGCCAACAGCACCGTCGCCAGTCGCGAGAATGCCGCCGGTTCATGCGTGCGCAGCCAAAGGACCTTGGGCAGTGTAAAACCCTCGAGCGCCGGATTGCGCACCCACTCGCGCAGCACGGCCTCGCCGCCGGCCGCCGCGGTGATGACCGCGCACTCGTGTGTGGTCCGACCGTCGCACCAGAGCAACGCGGGACGAATGACCTGTCCGTGGCGGTCGAGAAACACCGACGAGTGCATCTGTCCGGAAATGCCGATCGATTCGATGGACCGCTCGGGCCGCATGGCCATCACGTCACGCACGGACGTCACCGTGGCTGCCCACCACGCGTCCGGATCCTGCTCGGCCCATCCCGGGTGCGGCGTGCTGAGGGTGAGTGGCGTGACAGCACTGGCAATCACGTCTCCCCGGACGTCCACCAGCATCGCCTTGACGCCGCTCGTGCCAACGTCGATGCCGAGAAACAGGGCATGCTGATCGGTGCGGGGTGGGTTGTTGCCGGTGAACAGCATGTGCGGGGCCGAGAGGTGGGCGTTGGTGTCCAGATCGCGCTGGCTGGTAAGGTGCCACGTCGTCCGTGACGATGCGACCGGCGCGTGCTATGTTGGCCCGGTGTACGCCACGTGTTTGTTCTGCAGCGGCGCTCTGGGCCGCAATGAATCGCTGGAGCACTTCCCGGTCGGCCGCCGATTGGCGTTTGACGCGGCGAAGGGGCGACTCTGGGTGGTGTGCCCGTCGTGTCGGCGGTGGAACCTGTCGCCACTCGAGATTCGCTGGGAAGCGATCGAGGAAGCGGAACGCGCCTATCGCGGTACGCGGCTGCGTGCCTCGACCGAACACATCGGACTCGCCAAGCTCAAGGAGGGCACGGAGCTGGTGCGCATCGGGCGGTCGCTGCTGCCGGAGTTTGCCGCGTGGCGGTATGGGTCGGTCTTTCGCCGACGGTACTACAAAACGACGTTGCTTGGGACAGGATACGTCCTCGCGCAGTTCGGGCCTCTCGGGCTCAAGGTTCTGGGCGGCGGCCTGTTGGGCGCGATTGGCGTGAGCGCCGCCGCAGTCGCCAATGTTGGTACGGCGTTTCTCTATGGCAAGATTGCGTACGACTGGCATCAACACCGCGCGCTTCGGGCGACGGTGCGTGATGAAGAGGGACAGCGCTATCGTGTCGGCGCCTGGGCGGCGGGTAGGAGTGCGATTCAGGTAAATGCGGCAAACGACACGTGGTCGCTGCATCTCAACTACCACACGCGGTGGCGCGACCGGCGGTGGTGGCGAAGTCTGGCCCACGGTGAAGCGTATGCCAGCGATCCTGGCACGATCGAGCTGTTTGGCGATCATGCGGTCCGCGCGCTCGCCGATATCCTGCCCGCGGTGAACAAGGACGGTTCTCGCAAGCGCACCGTCAATGAGGCGGTGGCCCTCCTGTCACAGGTCGAATCGCCGGCACAACTGCTCTCCTCGCGCGCGAACACTGGCGGGGGCCCATCACTGGCCGCCGGCCTGAATACGCTGTTCGTGCTGCCGCCGAGCTTGCGTCTCGCGCTCGAAATGGCCCTGCACGAGGCCGACGAGCGCCGAGCGCTCGACGGCGAACTGCAGGCCCTTGAAGACCGCTGGCGTGAAGCCGAGGAAGTTGCGGCCATCGCCGATTCGATGTTCTATCCGCCGTCGCTTGATGAGCGACTGCACTCTCTGCGTGAGCCTCCCCGATCGCCGGATCTCCCATGAGCACTTGTCGACTTCACCGTATCGGCGCCGCCGCGCTCCTCACGCTGGCGGTCACTGTTTCCTTCCCGCGTGCGGGCCTCGCCCAGTCCAGCAAGGTGATTCCCTCACCGCGAAGTGTGCTCGGCTGGGAGCCCGGCACCGATCGCAAGTTGCCGTCGTGGAAGCAGGTGACCGACTACTTCACGGCGCTCGACAAGGCGAGTCCGCGTGTCACGGTGCGCACGCTTGGCAAAACCACACTGGGACGTCCGTTCATCGTCGCGTTCATCAGCGATCCGGCGACGTTGGCCAATCTGCCAAAATATCAGCGCATTCAGCAGCAACTCCTCGATCCGCGGAAGCGCACCGCCGCCACGCGGGCCTCGCTGATTGCGCAGGGCAAGAACGCCATCCTGATCACGTCGAGTATTCACTCCACCGAGGTGGGTGGATTTCTGACGCCGCTGGTGCTCGCCGACCGCCTGGCCCGTGCAGACACACCGGAGGCGCGCGAGGTACTCGCCAACACGATCATCATGCTCGTGCCGAGCCAGAACCCTGATGGGGTGGACATTGTCGGCGACTGGTATCGCCAGAGCGTCGGCACGCCGTTTGAAGGAACCAATCCTCCCGCGCTCTATCACTTCTACACCGGTCACGACAACAACCGTGACTGGTACGCGTTCACGCAGAAGGAAACCCGCTACACCGTCGATTCGCTCTACACGCCGTGGGATCCGCAGATCGTCAATGATGTGCATCAGCAGGGCGGTGGCGCGGGGCGCATCTTCATCCCGCCGTACATGGATCCGGTCGAACCGAACATCGACCCCATTCTGACGGCGAGCACCAACGCACTCGGCATGGCGATGTCCTGGCGCATGATCGCCGAAGGGAAGACCGGGGTGGCCACCAACGCGTCGTACGATCAGTGGTCGCCGGCCCGACAGTATTCGCTGGTGCATCGAGGTGCGCGCATCCTCACCGAGACGGCGAGTGCGCGGTTGGCGTCGCCGGTGGATGTGCCGTTCCAGACGCTTGGCACGGGACGCGGCTACGACGCGCGTGAAGCCACGTGGAACTTCCCCAGCATCTGGCCGGGCGGCCGGTGGGGGATCGGGGACATCGTGCAGTATCAGGTCAGCGCCAGCTGGGCGTTGCTGGTCGAGGCCGCGCGCAATCGCCTGGGTTGGCTCGAGAGCTACGCTGCGTTGGGCGAGCGTGCCTTGGCCGCCGAACATCCGTGGACGACCACGGCCGTGCCCACCGTGTTTGTCATTCCCAAAGAACAGAAAGACCCCGCCGCACTGCAACGGCTGCTCTGGACGCTGCAGCATGGGCAGGTGGAGGTGTACAACAGCCTGCCGGACGGCAACTATCTCGTGCCGACCTCGCAGCCATTCGGCTCGTACGCCAAAACGCTTCTCGAACGCCAGAAGTATCCGAACCTGCTGGAGTATCCGGGCGGTCCGCCAAAACGACCGTACGACGTCACTGCGCACACGCTGCCGCTGCTGTTCGGTGTCGACGTGCAGCCGCTCACCAGCCCCGGTATCGCGCTTGGTCCGTTGGTGAAGCCGGTGTCTGAACCGACCTACAACGTACCGGGACTGAGCGGAACGTCGACGCGACGCGTGGCGATCTATCAGAGCTACAGCGCGTCGATGGACGAGGGATGGACGCGCTGGGTGTTCGATGCCAATCGCATCCCGTTTACCACGGTGCACGACAAGGAAGTCCGCGCGGGCGGTTTGCGCGCGAAGTTCGATGCGATCGTTCTCCCCGATCAGTCGATGAACCAACTGCGCCGCGGACTTGGCGTGCCGTATCCCGATTCGCTGCGCGGTGGCCTCGGCGACACCGGAGCCGCTGCACTTCGGGAGTTCGTCTCAGCGGGCGGCACGCTCGTGGTGTTCAACGATGCCACCGAGTATGCCATCGAGACGCTGGCGCTCCCGGTCAAGAACGCCCTGGCCGGGGTGCGCAACACCGACTTCTACGCGCCGGGTTCGATGATGGCGGTAGATGTGGACCGCACGCATCCGTTGACGCGCAGTTTCACGGCGCCGGTTCCGGCCATCTGGTTTGAGGATAGTCCAGCGTTCGATGTAACCGACGCGTCGCGGGCCACCATCGTCGCGCGCTATCAATCCGCAGGTGATCCGCTGCTGTCGGGCTGGCTTCTGGGAGGGGCCCGCCTCAACGGCAAGGCGGCGATGGTCGACGTGTCCGTAGGGCAGGGACATGTGGTGCTCTACGGATTCCGGCCCCAGTATCGGGCTCAGACGAATGCGACGTGGCCGTTGATATGGGCGGCGGTGTTGCGGTGAGGGCGAGGGCGGCCGATTTCGTCTTGCGGCGCACAACAGATACGGGACGGAGAGACGTCGGATGAAGGACTTGGATGAACTGCAGGACTGGTGACTGAAGACCGTCGACAGTCTTCAGTCTATGTCCCGAAGTTCATCCCAGTCTCCAAGTCTCACAGTCCCAAAGTCCCGTATCTGTTTTTCTTAGTTGACCGCCTCAAATACCCCAATCTCCCGATTCTTGCGCACCTTGTCCCACGCAAACCACCGCCCATTCATCGCCACATAGACCCCGATCGGCAGTGCCTGCGCGAAGGACAGGGCACTGCCGAGATTGAAGAGCCCGTCAGAACTGCCAAACGCGTAGGGAACCATGGCGCCGGTCAGGACGATGGTTTTGCCGAGGTCAGCCGCCGCCAACACCCGCGCGGTCTCAACCATCGTGTCCGTGCCGTGAGTAATCACGATTTGTGACTCCGGACAGGACCGGCAAGCGGTGACGATTTGCGCCCGGTGTGCGTCGGTCATATCGAGACTGTCGAGCATCAACTGCACGTCGATCGCGACGTCGACACGGCATCGCCCGCGCGCGAGCATTTCTTCGACGTGCGTATGCTGAAAGAAGAGTGCGCCGTGGAGTTCGTCGTATTCCTTGTCGAACGTTCCACCCGTCACGATGATGCGAAGCGTCATGGCGCGTGAATGTGTGAGAAATGACCGGCCTGGTCAAGGCGAGACCTTGCTGCGCCTGCACGACTTATTCAGCTTCCAGATCATTCTTTCAGCCGAGGTTGCATGTCCGTTTCTCGTGATGTTACCCGCGTTCGCCGCGCCGTCACGTTGGTCGCGCTTTCCGCCGCGTGTGCCGGTTGGACCGCCTCGCTGTCGGCGCAGGGCCTGCGCGGGCTTGGCAAGAAGGTCACGGACGCTGTCGAGAAGAAGGCCAATCAGAAGGTCGACGAAAAGATCAACGAGGCCACCCAGAAGCTGGTCGACAATTCGTTCGACTCGGTCTTCGGGGACGGGAAGACCGACGGGAGCGCGGGCAGTGGTTCCGGCGGCAAGTCGGGCGGCTCCTCGCGCGTGTTTTCGATGCTGCCGAACGCGCCCACCGAGCCGTACTACGACTTCGACGCGGTGTTCACGTACGAGGTGGACAACATGTCCAAGGGCAAGTCGGACGGCGACAAGGCCTTGCTCATGATGCACTTCAATTCGGACGGCAAGTACACCGGTACCAAGATCGGCTCGGCCGGTTCGAAGAAGGGCGAGGGCGACATCTTTGCCATTTTCGACGTCAAGAACGAGTCGATGGTGATGCTGTTGACGTCGGACAAAGAGAAGATGTCGATGGCGTATAGCTGGAAGGACGCACAACGCTACGCCGCTGGACAGACCTCGTCGCCCAGCGGAACGGCGCCGTCGTCCGGCACCCGACCTTCGGCGGCGGAGTCTAAGCCGATCACGTACTCCTCGCTCGGCAAGCGCACGATCCTGGGCTATTCGGCCGAGGGCTTCAAGGGCGAAAACGAAGACGGCGAGATGGAAGTGTGGGTCACCAAGGATCCGCGTATCAGCTACTGGCGCATGGCCGGCGCGAGCAGCTCCATGAAGCAGATGCGCGGCGTCATGCCCGGCTCCCATCCCGATGGCATGCTGCTCGAAGTCCGTAGTAAGGACAAGAAGTCGGGCGACACGGGACGCATGACGATCACGGCGATCGACACCAAGGCGAAAGTACACATCGACATGAACGAGTACCCGCGACTCGGCAAGTCGAAATAGCGTGTGAACGGACGGCGCGGATCACGCGCCGTCCATCACCTCGCGCACCTTGCCCGCCAACTCCGCGATACGGAATGGTTTCTGAATGAATGACACGCCCTCGTCGATCACGCCGCGATTGGCGATGACTTCGGCGGGATACCCGGACATGAACAGATGCCGGATGTTCGGACGCAACGACTCCAGAGCGGTCGCCAGATCGCGTCCGTTCATGCCAGGCATGATGACATCGCTGAGCAGCAGGTGAATGACGCCATCGTGTTCGGAGGCAACTCGCAGGGCTGATTCCGGTCCGGACGCTTGCAGCACCTTGTAGCCCTGCGCCGTCAGCATTTTGGTGGTGACGTTCAACAGGGCGGGTTCATCCTCCACCACCAGGATCGTCTGCTGCCCGCGCGGGCGAGCTCCACCCGCGCCGTCAGCGCGTGATTCAGGCACCGGGCCCAGATAGCGTGGCAGGAAGATGTCAAAGGTGGACCCTTTCCCCACGGTGCTGGAGACGTCGATATAGCCGTTGTTCTGCGAGACGACACCAAAGACCGTGGCAAGGCCAAGGCCGATGCCGTCTCCCGTCTCGCTGGTGGTAAAGAACGGCTCGAAGATGTTCGCGATGATGGCCTCGTCCATGCCGCGCCCCGTGTCGGTTACGCTGAGTCGGACGTAGTCACCAGGGTAACAGTTGAGGCGATCGGCGCAGAATTCGGCATCGATGACGACGTTCTGCGTCGCGATGGTAATGGTGCCGATGTTCTCGATGGCACGGCGAGCGTTCACGCACAGATTGGTCAGGATCTGGTCCACCTGCGACGGGTCGATGCGAATCGTCCACAGCTCCTCACCAGGTTCGCTAATCAGTTCGACGTCTTCGCCAAGCAATCGGGGCAGCATCGACATCATGCTCTTCACCCGATCGTTGAGATTCAGGATTTCCGGCGTGACACTCTGCTGCCGCGCGAAGGCCAGCAGCTGTTTGGTGATATTGGCGGAGCGCGTCGCCGCGTCGCGGATGCCCAACAGATCGGCGCGCACATGCGTCGACAGCGAGTCGTCATCCAGCGCCATCTCCGCGTGGCCGAGCATCACCCCCAGCATGTTGTTGAAGTCATGCGCCACGCCGCCGGCCAGACGACCAATCGACTCCATCTTCTGCAGTTGGCGGAGTTGATTCTCCAGTTTCGCACGTTCCGCCTCGGCCCGTTTGCGATCGGTGATGTCGGTGATCGTGCCGACCATGCGCAGAGGCCGTCCGTCGGCATCACGTGCAACAACACGTCCACGATCGAAGAACCACCGATACTCACCGGACTTGGTGCGAAGCCGCACTTCATCCTGCTTGTCTTCCGTGCGACCGGCGAGATGCTCGTTCACCAGGAATCGGATGCGATCGGCCTCGTCCGGGTGTGTCACGGAATAGAAGAACTCCACACGCGGCGGAACTTCACCGGGTTCATAGCCCAGTAGCCGCAACCACTGCGGACTGAAATAGACGTCGCCCGTGTCGATCATCCAATCCCACACGCCATCACGCGTCGCGTCGAGGACGTACTGAAAACGCTGCTCGCTGGCGAGCAGCGCCGCTTCGGTGCGTTTGCGTTCCGTGATATCGACGTGGCTCCCCATCATGCGTTCGGGAATACCACTCGCGTCGCGGCGAATGTCAGCCTGCGCAAGAATCCACCGGTACGATCCGTCTTTATGACGCAGGCGGAATTCCACATCGTAGCGCGCACGAATGCCGGCGTGAAACTCGCTCGCGGCGGTGACGGCAGCGTGGCGATCGTCCGGATGCAGCCGATCGCTCCACGATTCGAAGACGTCCGCGAGCTCATGCTCGTCGAAGCCCAACTGGCGCTTCCACTCCGGGGAGAAGTAGAGCTCGTTGGTCTGGAGGTTCCAGTCCCAGAGGCCAACACCCGCGGCTTTGAGGAGTCGCTGCGTGTGCGACTCGCTGTCTGTGTACATCAGCAGTTCGCGAGGTGGTGGGTTGCACGGCCTGCGCGCCGACGTCGGCGATTCGTCCCTGCAGAGAATGCCATCCGCCGTTGCGGAATGCCAGTTACGCGCAGATTCCGTGCCCCGCGCTCTCCCGGCGCGGCGAGAGCGCGGCGAGCGGCGCGGGCCGGTCTGAGCCTATCGGCCGCCCGCCGCCGGCAGTGCGTCCACCAGCGAGATCATCATCTTGCGGTGCGCTTCTGTCGGCAGGCGGCCGATGCCGCCGCCGATGTTGTCGATCATGTTCTTGGCTTGACTGGTGGCCGGCGTCACGGCGGTAATGGCGGGGTGCGCCAGAATGAACTTGAGAAAGAACTGTGCCCAGGTGGTGGCATCGAATTCTTTGGCAAACTCCGGCAGCGGCGTGGTGCCAACGCGTCGAAAGAGACTCGTGCGTCCGAACGGTGCGTACGCCAGCACGCCGATCTTCTTCTCCATCGCGAGCGGCAGAATCTTCTCTTCGACGCCGCGGTTGTCGGCCGCGTAGTCGATACCGATGAAGTCGAGCGGCTCGTTCCGCATGACCTGCTCGAGCGCCGGGTACTGGCTGTCGCTCGTCGTCGTGATGCCGATGTAGCGTACGCGGCCGGCCTTCTTGAATTCGCGCGCGACCGCCAGTTGGGTTGGCGGATCGCCCATATTGTGCACCTGCATCAAGTCGATCTTGCTCTGCTTGAAGATCTCGAGCGAGCGCTCGATCTGCGCGCGCGCCGCCGCTGGGTCAGCCGCACCACTCCCGCGGCCGGCCACGTTCACTTTGGTGGCCCAGAACATCTTGCTGGCGATGCCCATCTCATTCACCAGTCGCCCCGCGACCTGCTCCGACGCGCCATAGCCCGGCGCGGTATCGAACACGCGTGCGCCGCGATCGGCCATGGCCTGAAAGACGGCACGGAGCGCGGTCACATCCTCCGCGCGCGCCACCTGCGCAAAGGTCGCCGAGCTGCCCAGACCGATCACCGGGATTTGCTCGCCGGTTGAGGGAATGGCGCGCTGGATGAGCTGCCCTTGTGCCAGTGCGTGCAGCAGGCGCGGTGTCAGACTGAGTGTCGCACCGATACCGGCCGAAATACCGATGAAGTCGCGGCGATTGATCATGAGCGTAGTCCAGAAGGTTGCGGCGAGAAGGGCGAGCGGGAACGCGCCACCGCCGTTCGGAGAAGATATTCGAAAATCGGCCGCCGGTGGCACTACTGGCGGCAGCCCGGTTCTCCGCCGAAGTTCCGCGCTGTCTCACCCCCCCTTCCGCTGAGAGCGCCCCGTGTCGTACATCGCCGCCGAAACCCGCCTGCGTGAGCTGACGCCGGTTCCGCTCCTTGTCGGATCTCTCCTCGGATTGATCTTTGGGGCCTCCTCGCTCTACCTGGTGCTCAAGGTCGGGCTGACGGTCAGTGCGTCGATTCCGGTCGCGGTCATCTCCATCACGATCTTCCGGCTGCTCGGGCGTCTGGGGGGACGCGACGCCACGATTCTCGAACACAACATCGTACAAACCGCTGGGTCAGCGGGTGAATCGATCGCGTTCGGGGTGGGCGTCACCATGCCGGCAATCCTGATCCTCGGCTTCGACCTCGAGATTGCCCGCGTCATGTTGGTCGCCGTGCTCGGCGGCATGCTGGGCATTCTCATGATGATCCCCTTGCGGCGTGCGCTGATTGTGGCGCAGCACGGCGTGCTCAAGTATCCCGAAGGGACGGCGTGTGCCGAGGTGCTCAAGGCGGGAGCGAACGCGGAATCGCGCGCTGCCGCGAGCGACGCGGCGCGTGCGGAGCAAGAGGCGATGGGCGGTGCCGCCACGAGTGCACGCACGATCTTCACCGGCTTTGGCATCGGTCTCGCCTACAAGACGGCGATGTCGGCGTTCCGTGCCTGGAAGGACGTTCCTGAGAAAGTATTTGGCGCGCCGTTCACGGCGGGCTCGGTGTCGGTGGAAGTCTCGCCGGAGTTGCTGGGCGTCGGCTACATCATCGGTCCGCGCGTGGCGGCCGTGATGTTTGCCGGAGGTGTGCTGGCGTATCTGGTGCTCATCCCGATGATTGCGTATTTCGGCGGGCTGCTGACGGTCCCGCTGGCCCCGGAACAGACGGCGCTGATCAAAGACATGAGTCCCGGCGCGGTGCGCAATGCCTATGTGTTGTACATCGGGGCCGGCGCGGTGGCGGCGGGCGGTATCATCAGCGTGTTCCGGTCGCTCCCCACCATCTGGGGCGGACTGCGCGGTGGGTTGCGCGATGTGTCGAGCGCGACGGCGGCCACCGTGACGGTGACGGCGCGAACGGATCGGGATCTGCCTATCAGAATTGTGCTGCTCGGCATTGTCGCATTGTTCGTGGCACTGGTGGGTGCGAGTCCACTGTATGTGGGCGGCACCGGGCTGTTCACCAGACTGGCCGCAGCGTCGCTGATCATGATTTTCGGCTTCCTGTTTGTGACCGTGTCGTCACGATTGACCGGCGAAATCGGCTCGTCGTCGAATCCGATCTCGGGCATGACCGTCGCCACGTTGCTGCTGACGTGCCTGGCATTCGTGCTGCTTGGCTGGACCGGGAGCAACTACTACGTGACCGCGCTGTCCATCGGCGCCGTCGTCTGCATCGCGGCCTCCAACGGCGGCACCACATCACAGGATCTCAAGGCTGGGTTCCTGGTTGGTGCCACGCCGAGGTCGCAGCAGGTTGCCATCATTGTCGGCGCGCTCGTCTCGGCGCTCGCACTCGGGCCCGTGTTGCTTCGTCTCAATGCGGCAGGTTCCGTGTACGTCAACGCGGCCAGTCTCGCGGCGGATGCCTCGCACGGGCGCGCGCTGTCGAGCGGCGAAACCGTCGACGTCCAGACACTGCATCGCCGCGAGCATGTCGAAGGGCTGATGGCGGCGGGAGCGAACGACACCAGCGCCTACTGGGTCTGGCATCGTCAGGATCCGAACGGTGGACAGGCCGAGAAGTATCTCGTCAACCAGTCGGGCACGCCCGTGTATTTCGTCGACCCCGGAATCAATGGCAGCATTCGCAGGCTCGCCAGCGGTCAGGATGTCCCCAAGTTTGATGCGCCCAAGGCCACCCTGATGTCGTACATCATCAAGGGTATTCTCGGCGGCCAGTTGCCATGGGGCTTGGTGTTGCTGGGCGCGATGATCGCCATCGTACTCGAGCTGGCGGGCATTCCGTCACTCGCGTTCGCCGTCGGCGTGTATCTGCCGATCTCCACCTCCGCGCCGATTTTTGTCGGCGGTGTCGTACGTTGGGCGGTGGATCAGTGGATCGCGCGCAAACATGCGGCGCGCCACCTCACCGAAGCCGAATTGGCGGCGGAAGGTGACAAGAGTCCCGGCGTCCTCATGGCGTCCGGTTACATCGCCGGCGGCGCGATCGCCGGCATCCTCATTGCGTTTCTCGCGGGCGTGCCCGCGATGGCAAACCTCAATCGCGCCATCGAGGCGCTGTCGGCGAGCAATCCGCTGTTTGCCGGATCACACGCCGACGCGCTGTCGCTGCTGCCCTTCGCTGCACTGATCGCGGTGCTCTATCTTACCGGCCGCGAAAAACTGCTCCGGAGTTGACGCCGCGTCAGCGGTGCCAGCTATCGAGCATGCGGATGTAGTTCACGCGTTCCCACACGAACGCGTCGGGGGTTGACGTCAGGGCGAGTACGCCGCGCGCTTCATCGCTCGAGGCATACCCGGTGGTGGTGAGCCAGTCCTTGAGTTCCTTCAGCACGACGCCGATGTGGGCCGGCCCATGGTGCAGCAATGCCGAGGTCAGTTGCATGACGTCGGCGCCGCAGAGCAGAGCCTTCGCGGCGTCCTTGCCCGAATGCACGCCGCCGGTGCACGCCAACGACAGAGTGGTCCACGGCGAACAGATGGCCAGTGCGTGCAGCCGCTGCGGGAGTTCGCGCGATGTCGACAGGGTGAGACGGCGATCGACCGTCAGCAGATCGACATCGATGTCGGGCTGGTAGAATCGGTTGAAGATGGTGACGCCTTCGGCCCCCGCCGCCTCGAGGCGGCGCAGAAAGGACGGGACCGACGAGTAGTAGGGACTGATCTTCACCGTCACCGGTACGCGAACCGCGCGCACGACGTCATCGACCACGGCCAGTTGCCGGTCCTCGATGTGCCGGCCGTGATCGTCCGGTGACGTCGCGACGTCGTACAGATTCAGTTCGATGGCGTTCGCGCCGCGCGATTCACAGGCGCGTGCATACTGCGTCCAGCCGCCCGGCGTGGTGCCGTTGAGTGAGGCCACGATGGGGACGTCGATGCGCTGGCGCAGACGCTCCACCTGCCGCAGGTACGGCTCGGCACCCAGCGAAAAGACATCGACATCCGGGAGATAGCTGCTCGCTTCGGCATCGCCGTCGCTGCTGGCGTCCAGAAAGTGATGTGCGGCCATCTGTTCGTGCACGATCTGCTCCTCGAACAGCGAATACATCACCACGGCGCCGGCGCCCTGCTCGACGGCGGTGGCCACCGCCTCCACATCGTGCGAGAGCGGGCCGGCGCCAACCATCAGCGGCGTGCGAAGTGTCAGGCCCATCCACTGCGTGGTCAGATCAAGCATGATGTGGCTCCGCGTGTGCGTCGAGCGCCGCGTCCGGATGGTGTTCCGGCGGCAGGTGGATGCGCGCCATCTGTTCGTACAACGCCCGTCGTTGCTTCACGCCATCGCGCGCAGCTTCCATGAGTGCCGCGTATCGTTCCGGCCACCGCAGCTCCACCATGCGGAACCGCGCTTCCTGTTCCATGTACTTGGACACATCCAGTTTGGGCTCTGGCGAATCCAGCACGAGTGGCGCCTCATCACGGTCCACACGACTGGGATCGTAACGATACAGCGGCCACATCCCACTGTCGATCGCGCGCTTCTGCTGCGTTGGCGACGTCACCAGATCGTAGCCATGTGCGATGCACGGACTGTGCGCGATGATGAGTGACGGGCCCGGGTGGCGCTCCGCTTCCAGGAACACCTCGACGGTTTGCTGGCTGCGTGCCTGCATGGCCACCGCCGCCACGTACACGTGGCCGTAGCTCATCGCCAGCAGCCCCAGGTCTTTCTTTCGGGACGCTTTGCCGGCCGTGGCGAACTTGGCGGCGGCACCGAGCGGGGTGGCCTTGGACGCCTGGCCACCGGTGTTGGAGTACACCTCGGTGTCGAGCACCAGCACATTCACCTTCTTGTGCGACGCCAGCACGTGGTCGAGCCCACCAAATCCGATGTCGTATGCCCAGCCATCGCCGCCGACGATCCAGAGACTGCGCGGCACGAAGTGATGCGACAGCCCGCGCAATGCGATCGATTCCGGAGCCTGATCGTGCGCCAGCCAGGCATCCAGCGTGGCCACGCGGGCCCGTTGTTCGGCGATCCACCGCTCACCGCCCTGCGCCGACAACAGCCCCGTCGCCAGTCCCGCCGGAAGTCGCGGTGCGAGCACCGACAGCAACAGGCGAGCGTGCGCCGCTTGTGTATCCAGCGAGAGGCGCATGCCAAACCCGAACTCCGCATTGTCCTCGAAAAGCGAGTTGGCCCACGCCGGGCCGCGG
>Ga0075163_10002974_pt1 | contig 22802 bp, 22 predicted proteins | sample JI1023141ADNA_FD_71478 | JGI IMG/M metagenome (GOLD analysis project Ga0075163, IMG submission 71478) | Wastewater effluent complex algal communities from Wisconsin, to seasonally profile nutrient transformation and Carbon sequestration -... | ecosystem: Engineered > WWTP > Effluent > Algae... | reverse complement strand
CGGTACTTAAAGACGAACATCCTGTCACGAAGGCCGACGTCAAGGAGGGCGACGAGGGCATCGGGCTACTGGCGGGCAATGAAGTCCATGCACGCTTCGAGATGGAGAGCGGCATCCCGGTCTTCTTCGATTCCATCCACGACGCGGGCAACAAACAAGCTGGCTTCGGTCTCCAGGTCATCGGCACGCTCGGCATCATCGACCTGCGCATCGACACCGAGCCGCTGGGTCAAATCCTGACCGGCAGTCCGTTCAAACCCACGAGTGAGCCACGCGCTTGGGTGCCGATCAGCACCGCAGGCATCGGCAAGCCGGAGCCGATCGCAAACCTCGGCAAAGAAGTGATGGGCCATCTGACCGGTGCGCGAGACCTCCTTGCGGCCATGCGCGACAACCGCCAGCCCCTCTGCAGCGCCGAGGAAGGACGTACGACGATCGAGATGATCTGCGCCGTCTTTGAATCCCACCGCCTCGGAGGCCAGCGCGCCGCGTGGCCGCTCCAGACGCGGGAGAACCCGCTTGCTCGTCTTTGATCGAGCATTCGCCCACGAGAAGCCTGCAGGTGGTCGCGCCATGAGATCGATGTGGCGCTGGCCGCGGCACAAATAGACTGGCTTTGGGGGCTATCCTGTGGCGTTGCCGATGTGCATGATCCGAACCACGGGAGGTTTCCCCGTCGCCAATAATCAAGAGATGCGGATATGTTTGGCATCCTTGGTTTTTTCGCGTTAGATTTTCCATACTTCATTAATTCCCCCGTGGCACAGCGTTTCTCCATCCAGCAAGTCATCTCCGAGTACGGCACAGGCCAGTTGGCCCGTGCCGTGGACTCGCAGACGGGTCTGCCGGTGGTCGTGCGGGTGTTCAAGTGCGCCTCCGAGGACGAAAGGCACTCGCTGGAGGCGCTGATGGCCGTCCTGGCTGACCTCAGGCATCCGAACATCGAACCCGTGCATCAGGTCGTGCGGGATGGGTCGGACCTGATCATCGTGACCGAGGAGCCTGAGGGGGAGACCCTTTCCGAGGTCGTCGCGGTCGGTCCGTTGTCGGTGGATGAATTTCGCCTGTTTGCCGTGCAGGTCCTCGGCGCACTCTCCGCCGCCCACCAAAAAGGCGCGGTGCACGGCTCGATCAATGCGAGTCGCATCCGCGTCGTGCGCAAGCCGGGCGAGCGCTGGAAAGTGCGCGTCACGGGATACGGGATCGGGTTTGGCGACGCCGGAAAGTCCGACGATCTGGCCCCCTACCTTTGCGTGCCGCCCGAGCAGTGGGAGCAATTGCCGGCGCGTCGGCGCAGCGATGTCTATTCGATGGGCTGTGTGTTCTACCAAGCGCTCTCGGGCAGGAGTCCCTTCGATGGCAAGACCTTGAAAGAGGTGCGCCACAAGCATGTGAAGCACGATCTCCGCCCGCTGGAGCAGCTCGCCCCTCAGGCACCCGCCTGGCTTTGTGACTGGGTCATGTCGCTGCTCAAAGCCTCACCCGATGAGCGGTTCGAGAGTGCCACCGTCGCGCTGGATCGCTACCGCACGGCGGAAGCCTCGCGCAATGTCGTCACGCAGTCCGTTCCCTTGCCGCCCATGCAGGGCATGCCCGCCGCGCACGCCACGGGATTCGTACAGGTGGCCGGGTCCGCCTTCTTCCGCGTGCCGAATGTCTCCACGCAGACTGTTTCCATCAAGCCCATCGACCCGCTCATTCACACAGCTCGTCATGCCGCGCGCACGGCGGCTGCCACCGCAGCCTCGATGCGCCAGTCGCAGCGGCCGCACACATCGCCTGCACCGTCGCGGGGGAAGCCACTCCCATCACCGGCCCGCGCTCCGCGCGCCGAGCAGACACCCGCGCAGAAGTCCGGCCAGCGGCAGTGGATCATCATTGGCGCGGTTGCCGTGGTAATCCTCGGTCTTGTGGCCTTCCTGATGCGGGGCGGCGAGCCAAAGGGGCCCATCAAGGTCGCCGCCAATCCCATCAAGGTAACCTCTGGCGCACCGAGTGGCTCGGGCACCCAGCAGGGCAACGACCTCCCGGCCATCACCGGCGGCTATCCCACCGGCAGGCAGAAACCCGTGAACTACTCCCGGCTCGTGCTCCACGCGATGGCCGATGGCGGCGTCATCAGCACCCGAACCGACGCCGCCAACAAGCGCCAGTCCGCGCAGGTCAACGATCAAGTCTTTGCCTGGAAGGACTACGCCGAGCGCGGTCGCGATAGCAGCCCGACCTTCCCCTCCAACCAAGGCAACACTTACCCCACGCTCGTCAGCCTGAAGCCCGACGCCACCTTCCCCCTCGCACGCGAGCGCCGCTTCATCCGCTTCACTGGCGAGGGCTCCCCCGGCGCCGCCCTCACCACCAATGGGAAGAACCAAACGCGCGACTTCCCATTCGGCCCCGGCACATCCACCTCCGGGCGCGGGCTCACCTTTGCCGTCGTCTTTTTCCAGGAGGTCAAAGGGCGCGTGCAGACCCTCTTCAACCTCAACAGCCAGCACGGATCAGCCGTGCTCCGGCTCGGAGAGAAAGGCGAGCTGCGCTTCAACGGTCGCCGCAACAACTTTCCCGAAAACCAGCAGCATCCCACTCTCACGATCAATGCCGACAAGTTCAACCCGGTCGAGCCTCTCCTCGTGACCGGCGTCTGGCGTGCCGAGCCCGCCGAGGTACAATTGCGCGTGCGCTCCGCCAGTGGCTACGCATTCCAGACCCCGCCCATCCCAGCACCCGTGCCCAGCGACGCACTCGGCAACCTGCTCATCGGCCGCGAAGGCGTGCCCGGCCCCACTGCCACCAACAAGAGCACCGATGCAAAATCACTCCGTGCTTACTCGGGCGGCATCGCCGAGCTGCTGATCTACTCCATCGGCCTGAACGACGGCGAGCTCAAGACCCTCGAAGACCAGCTCTCCGCGCACTACTTCCCGCCCCTGAAGTCCTGATCGCCCTCTCGTTCCGCAGCGCGCATCGTCTCCATATCCGCCAGCGTGGGCGGATCATTCAGCCTTCCTCTTCTGTTTTCTTCATTCCCCTCTTCTTGCTGGATAGCAGGCCGAACAGTAGAAACGCCAATCCGATGCCAATCATGAAGATGGAATAGAACTGTCCTTTCGTCATTCCCAAGATCGAATCTGCTCCAGAGTCGGGTTCACGCACATTCTCAAGGGCGATTCTAACGAGTGCGTAGAGAACAAAAAACAAGCCGGTCAGAATGCCGTGCGGAAGCCGTGGGTAACGGAGCCGGAGGGCTAGGAGCACGCCGAACAAAAAGAGGCCCTCACCAAAAGCCTCGTACAGTTGCGACGGGTGCCGCGGATGCAGGATCGCCTCAAGTTCCGCGCGGCCTCCGCCTTGAGACTCGTAAAATGCGATGATGTCTGGACTGTGCAGCAGCCCTGGGGGCAAGCTCACCGGTTCACCTCCTTGGCGCACGAAGTCCTCGTGCAGCAACTCGCTTGGAAACTTGACCGCCCAAGGCACAGTCGTCACCCTGCCGAATAGCTCCCCGTTTACGAAATTCGCCAGCCTCCCGAGCATCACGCCGAGGGGTGCGCCGCACACGACGGTATCGCCGATGCCAGTCCAAGAGATGTGGTGTCGGCGGGCATACCAGAGGGTAAACAGTGCTATGCCTGCGATGCCGCCGTGACTGGCCATGCCACCCTTCCAGAGCTTCAGTGCCTCCCAGGGAGTGTCCCGGTATTCTCCGATTCCGTACAGGAGGATGTATCCAATGCGTCCGCCGAGCACGACGCCAAACAAAGCCACTAGCGTGATAAAGTCCGCCACCTGATCGGGCTTGATCTCCGATAGGCCCCGCTTCGAGAGGTGATGCATGACCAGATAGCAGAGATAGAACCCGAGGACGTAAGCCAACCCATACCAGTGAACTGCGAACGAGTCCGTGAATCGAATCACATGAGGACTGAGGTCATGAAGGTAGTAGGCGAGCATGATTGGGAAGGATGGGAGTCGGGAAGAGTGGCGATTCTGCCGTTCACATCAAATCATACAATGCCGTGCTGCGATGGTCATCACGGGTTGTCACTGCTGGAGGGGGCGGATGCAAGCAATGCCCGGTTGCCTTTCGTCCGGCCTGCTTTAAATGGCACGGGTGTTTGTCGATCAGATCAAAATTCATGCCCGTGCCGGCAAAGGCGGCGACGGCTCCGTTCACTTTCATCGCGGAAAATTCCGCCCTCGCGGCGGGCCCGATGGAGGTGATGGCGGCTGGGGTGGCGATGTCATCCTCACGGTCGATCCCAGCACAGACAGTCTCCGGCATTTCTTCTTCAATGGCCGACTTCTTGCCCAGGACGGTGCAACGGGTGGCGGGAATGAATGTACGGGGCGCTCGGGCGATGACGCGACCTTCAAGGTGCCACCGGGCACGGTGATCAGCCGCCTGACTCAGGTCGAGAATGACGAGACTGGCGAGATCGAGACGAAGAGTGAATTGGTCGCGGACCTGACTGAGACCGGAGCCACTTTCGTTTTGTGCAAAGGAGGGAAAGGGGGGAAGGGAAATGTTCATTTCAAGACATCCACGAATCAGGCACCGCGTGAGAACACACCGGGTGTGCCGGGGGAGGAAGGCGATTTTCACTTTGAACTTCGCTCCATCGCCGAGGCCGGTCTCGTTGGGTTCCCGAACGCGGGTAAATCCACGCTGCTCTCCAAGCTCTCCGCCGCAAAGCCGAAGATCGCGAACTATCCGTTCACCACGTTGCAGCCCATGGTTGGCGTCATTCATTTTGATGAGTTCCATCGTGGAACCATGGCCGACATTCCGGGCATCATCGAGGGCGCGCACGCGAACATCGGCCTCGGACACGAGTTCCTCCGCCACATCATGCGGTGCAGGATACTCCTATTCGTGGTGGACACGGCTGGCAGTGAAGGGCGTGATCCGATCTCCGATCTAGAGACGCTCCGCAAAGAAGTGAAGCTTTACTCGACCGAGTTGGCCAAGCGGCCTTGGTGCATCATCGCCAACAAGGTTGACCTTGCAGAGTCCGACGAAAATCTCGTCCACCTCCAAGAACGTTTCAAACGCATCAAGATACTTCCCATCTCCGCCAACGAAGGCACCGGCATGGATTCGCTTCGCAAGTATTTGGAATCGAAGATCGCGCGGCCTATCGCCTGATGTACCCAGTGAAGGACTTGGACGAGCCAACGCGGGGTGGCACGGAATGCGCCGCAGAGTGTGTTGGACTCGCAGCGGAACGGTAGGCGCAGACACCACCCGTGCGGACACGGAAACGATTGATGCCAGATCACCAGGTCCGCCCTACCGTGAAATCAGGCAAAATTTCTTCACCAGATTCATCCGCTCAAAAGAGAAAGGTATTGACGGGGCATGGCCGGACTCGCTAAATAAGGGCTGGAATTTCCGATTTAATTCACACCATGAGCGAGCCCGAAAACACTTCCACGCCGAAGACATCCTCCGTCCCATTGAAGAAGGAGACAGTGCGCATCACTCTGCGCGCCCGACCAGGAGCCGGTGTCACCCAACCGAGAGAGGCTACCGCGCCCGTTTCTCCCTCCTCGGGTAGTGTGCCGTCGATGACGACAGGCTCGATCATGCCGCCGACCGCGCGCCGGGCAACCGCGCCGATCCAGCTTCCTTCCGCACCGCTTCCGCCTCCCGCACCCAAGGCATCGACAGCACCCGTCACACTGCCGCCAGCTCCCGCTGCACCACCTGCAGCCTCATCGGCTCCACGTCCTCCGTCCCCGCCCACAGCGCCGCGCGCCGTGGCCCCTGGTGGCGGTGCTCCCGTTACGGCTCCGCGCCCAGCGGCACCTCCGGCTGCCAAGACTGAGACGGGTGCGATGACCGCCCCCCTTTCCAAGGCTCCCTCCGCCCCGCGTGCCGCCGTCCCAGGCGCTGGCACGGGACCGATGGCTGGCAGTGCCACAGGGGCCTTGCCAAAGGCGACCGTGAAACTCCAGCAGACGCAACCCATGGCCCGGTCCCCGATGGCCGCGCCGCCGAGTGCTCCTGTAAAGCGCGCCGCAGCGGCTGAGTCGCAGCAATTTTACGAAGACGAAAAAGATCCGGAAGCAGGTCTCGTCGGAATGTCAGTCCTGTGCCTCGTCGCTGCCGTCGCGTTGATGGCTGTGCAGATGCTCGGCTCCGACCAGATCACCGCCGCTCCTGTCGGTCAGGCATCGGCCTTGATGGTGCCGGGCGATGAAAAGGTATCGTGGGAGACATACAATCCCGTGACCAAAAGTTGGACGAACAAGTTCAAAGAAGTGATGCCGATCATCCCTGAGTAACGCGCGGTTCAAACCCTTCACCACTGTCACACCATGATTTTCGCTTGGGCTGTTTTCCTTCTCGCTGTCGCCACGCTCGTCCTGAACATCCTCACCAAAACGGGCGGAGTCTAATCCGCCGACTGTTTTCCGGGTGGGGATCGTGTGTGAGCATTCCGTGATTCACGCGGCGAGGGAATCGTTGTGTGAACCCAGAAATCACGCAATGCAGTTGGCTAGATCAGGTAGCCATTTTTTTGAACGCCGATCAAACCACCAGAGAGCTTGAGCACGACTGCCGACACCATCACCGGCCCGCCCGTCCAACCGACGACGGACAAGCGCAGTGCCGCAAGGTTGCTGATCTGGTGCGTGGTATGTCTGGCCACTCCGCTTCTGCTCCTCCGGGAGTCACCAAGTCCGGAGGAGGTGCCTGTTGCGGAAGCAGGGGGAGGCAGACGTAGCGCCTCCGCCGACTCCCTTGATGTGAGGGCGGTCATTGAGGAGTTGCGCCAAGCGAAGCCCGACTACATCGGCATTGGGAACTCCATGATGTTCACGCGGCTGGGCAAGAAGCCTGACGAGATCTCGGCACTGACGGGACGCAAGTTCTTCCTCATCACGAAGGGAGGAACTGACACGCCGGCCTGGTATCTGACATTAAAGAATGTCGTCGCTGCCAGCGGTGTGCGGCCAAAGGCGGTTTTCCTCTTCATTCGGGACAATGAACTGACGACGCCCTACTTTGGGAATGACAAAGAGTCACCCGTGTATCTGCAGAGTTTGCGCGGCGAGCACGAGCCTGAGTTGGATAGTTACATGATGAAATCGCGATCGGAATCAGGATCGGCGATGACAGGAAAAGTGAGCCGCTGGTTGGATGAGTTGTACTCCTTCCCAGGCTGGCAGGAACGGATGTCGCGCCACATGATGGACACGGCGATGGACGTCGGAGGGTTTGGTGCGACCAAGAAAGCCCAGCGATTTGCCCTCTCGGCCCGATTCGGTCTTGATCACCTGCGTGGAGATGTGCCTGCCGATATGGCCGATGATTTGAATTTGATGACAAGCAGCTACAAGGAGACGACCGAGTCGTCGCTGCTGCCCGAGATGATGCGTGTGGCGAAGGAGTGTGGCACACGTTTACTGTTCTTCCGAGTCAAGCGTCGGCCCGATGCCAAAACTCACCTGCCCGAGGAACCCGAGGCGATGCGGGACTACGCGGATTTTCTCAAAGGCTGGTTGGCGGAAAGGGAAGGGATCTTTTTCGATGAGACCTATGACGAGTCGATTCGGCTCACCGACTATCTCGATGGCGATCACATCCGGCCCGAGCGCCAGGAGTGGTATCGCGACTACTTTTGGAAGCGAATGAAAGGTGTGTTCCCGTGATCTTCCAGAGCATCGACTACCTCGTGTTCTTCGTCGCCGTCTTCGCCATCTACTGGCGATTGCCGCACAAGGGCCAGCACGCCCTGCTGCTCATCGCGGGTTACATTTTCTACGGCTATGTGCATCCGTGGTATTGCATCCTGCTGGGTGCCACCACGCTCGTGGATTTCACCTTCACACGGCTGATGGAGGATCGACCGGCGCGAAAGCGTCTGTGGCTTATCTGCATCCTAGTCAGCAACTTCTCCATCCTCGCCGCCTTCAAGTACTTCGATTTCTTCACCGACAATGTGCTCGCCGTGCTCCATCTGATCGGTTGGGATGCGCCGAGGCCGGTCTTTGAGATGCTTCTACCGGCGGGCGTCTCGTTCTACACGTTTCAGAGCTGCGCCTACGCGCTGGACGTGTATCGCGGGCAAACCTGGGCGCGGCGCAGCCTGCTGGACTACGCGGTGTACGTCTCCTTCTTCCCCCAACTCGTCGCCGGGCCCATCGAGCGCGCGGGCCACTTGCTCTCGCAGTTTGAGAAGCCTCGACGCTTCGATTGGTCGGTCGCGCGGGATGCGCTCTTCCTCATCCTGTGGGGTCTCGTCAAAAAGCGCGTCATCGCCGACACCGCCGCCGTGTTTTGCAACAAGGCATTCTCTCTCTCCGACAGCACCTTTCCCATCGTCTGGGCCGGAGTGCTCTGCTTCTGCGTCCAGATCTACGCCGACTTCTCAGCCTACACCGACATCGCGCGCGGCTCCGCCCGCCTGCTCGGCTTTGATCTCTGCCAGAATTTCAATCACCCCTGGCTCGCGCAATCGCCCGCCGACTTCTGGCGGCGCTGGCACATGTCCCTCTCATCGTGGTTTCGCGACTACGTTTTCATTCCCCTCGGAGGATCGCGCGGCACCGAGCTGCGCGTGGCACGGAATCTCATGCTCACCTTTCTCCTCTCCGGCCTCTGGCATGGCGCGGGCTGGAACTTCGTCATCTGGGGCGGCTGGTGGGGCGCGTTGCTCGTGCTCTGGCGCTGGCTGGATAAATGGGTGCCTGGCCTCACTCAAGGCGCGGGCGCGGGTCGTGCCGTCTTGCGTTGGGGTGTGACGATGATTCTGGTGAACATTGGCTGGCTCATGTTTCGTGAGCAGAGCTTCCCCGACCTTGTGCGGCAAATGCTCACAAGCCCCTTCGCGGCACCGCTCGACGACTGGCGCATCGGCGGATTCTTCGCCGCGCTGATGCTCATCTACAGCCTGCCGCTATGGATTCACGCAGCGTTGCAAAAGCCACTCCTCGATCAATGGGACCGCTGGCGCGACACACGCGCCGGCTTTGCATTGCAGCTCGCGGGCGGCGCGGTGCTCAGTCTCGCCTTCTTCTCGCTCTCCAGCCGCGTCACCAGCGACTTCATTTACTTCCAGTTTTAGCTGATGCCCCTTGGGGAGACTCATCTCGTGAACTCGCATTCGCATGCCGCAAGCCTTCAGCTCCGCGTTCTGCGCCACATCGGGAGGCTGGCCTCGGCGCTGGTGTTTGCCCTTGCCGCCTGTCGCAGCAGACCACCTCAGGCGACGCCCGTCCGTGACGACCTCGTCAGCACTGGGCGCGAGTGGCGCGCGACAGGTGGCATCGCGGTGGCGCGCGATCGCTTGTCTGCGGCGCTGATCAAACTGGATGCCGATGGTGGCTCGCTGGAGCGGCGCGTGCTGCGTACCAATGCCGACAAGACGCTCCGCCTGCCAGATTCGCTGGCCTCGCTCCCGCCCGGGCAGAGAGGCCGCACAGGCATCTTTCTCGTGCTTGGTTATCACACTAGGGCAGGGCGCTCCGAGCCCGTCATCCAGCATGTGGAGTCTTATTTGCGGTCGGAGGGATGGCGCGCCGTGCTCGTGCCCGTGCCGATCCATGGCACGCCCGATGAAAACGCCGTCGCTATCCAGAAGATGCTCGCGCAGAATCTCCCCCATTTGCGCCGTGCCATCGTCGTCGGCTTTTCCAAAGGCGGCCTTGATTGGATGCATTGGTTTGTCGGTCACGCGAGAGAATTGCCCGAGGCGGAACGAAAAAAGATCCAACTCATGGTGAACTTTGCAGGTGCCCTGCGCGGTGCGGCCGTCGCAAGCTGGATGACTGAGGCCGACGGGTTGCTGCCGGCGGTGCTCCGCGCTCGGTTGCGACTGCACACAGCGCGTGCTTTGTCCGCAGTGAAGTCCACCGCTGTCGATCCTTGGAGCAACGGCCAACTACCCACGCTGGCCGCTGAGTTCCCCCAACTTCGCAGTGTCAGCATCGTGGCCGTTCCCGAAGGCACTGACGGGCAAACTCATGCCGACCCCATCTTCAGCCGTCTAGGGAGGCACGCCACGCGACAATGGCAGTGGCTCGGCCCGGTGGATGGTCTGGTCGAGACAGCCGGACAAGTGCTGCCCGTCGAGGCCCGCGTGCCGCAGCATGTCGTGCGTACCTTTGGGTCCCACGCTGTCCTTGATGGGCGCTACGCGAATGGTGCCGCCGTCTCCAAGATTTATCGAAAGCGTGAAGCCGACTATTGGCAGGGCGGTGAGGAATTGCTAGACGATCTCATTCGCGCTCTGCCACGCGACTGGGTGTGGCGGTAGGGCGCGCAAAGAATGACTTCCTCCTTGCGCAGTCACTGCCGCCTTTCTACAATCTTTTTCATGCGATCACCCATTTGCCGCGCCTGCATCATGCTGGCTCTGGTGCTGTCCCTCGGGCTGCACTGGACTCTGCTGCAGTCGGCTGCGTGGGTCGGGATGGTGGTGACCTACTCGCAGGATGCGAGCCTCGCCGAGGCACTGGAGAAAACTTTTGACGGCGAGCATCCGTGCCCGCTCTGCAAAATGGTGGAGACAGGATCGCAGAGCGATGGCGAGAACGACAAGCAGACCGCCTCCGTCAAGATCAAGAAGCTGGACTTGATGCTGGCGACCATGGAGTCGCTCGTCGTGCACGTGCCGGATGCGCCGGACTATTTGCCGCTCATGCAGCGGCCAGTTTCAAAGGAGTACTCTCCGCCTGTGCCGCCACCACGAGTGGCTTGAGCGCAGTCTGGAGCCCATGCGCATCCGACAGGGGTGTGGTGGCTCCTTTTGATGGAAGCAGTGGCAGGCTCATGGCCTGAACCGCTTCTGTGATGTGACAGGGTGCATTCGCATTCCGGGACGCTCGTCACAGGCACCAACGCATCCGTCGCATGAATTTCGCGCCCGAGACACCGGGGCTTGAGCGCGCCTATCCGTCCCGGCTCCGTCACATATCCTTCAGTCAAACCAACCAGACACCAACCCACATGAAGCTCAAACATTCGTTCTCATCCATCGTCCTTGCCATCGCCCTCGGTGGCTTTTGCGCATGCACCGCCAACGCCGATCACGGCAAAGATTTCATCATTCTGCAAGACTACCATGTCCCTGCTCCCGGAGGAGGGCACCTGATGGGCAATTTCGAGTGGGAGAAGTACTCCGATCGCGATGAGTTCGGTCTGTCCTCAGGTCTCATGTTCGGCGTCCTTCCGCGTGTGGCGCTCGGTGTGGATGTTCACTTCCGCGACGAGTCCGATGGCTGGGATTACAACAGCGTGATGCCCGCCGCGCAATTCCAGCTTACTTCTCCAGAGTCAAAATTTCCCATCAAAGTGGCGTTGGCCGTCGGCTACCAGTTTGTAAACGGATCATCGATCGCGGAGTCCGCCCATGAGGAAGTCGGAGGCCATGCCGAAGAGCACGCGCATGAGCACGAACACGAGCACGGACATGCCGATGAGCACGCGGATGTGGAAGAGCACGCGGAGGAAGGCGGCCACTCGCACGACAGCACGGTGCACAACCACAGCAGTGATGCGTTGAAGAGCCGGTTGATCATCGAGGGCGACTTCGGAGCCACAAAAGCCATCTTCAACCTGATCAGCCTCGTGCGCGACGGCGGTGATGCAGGCTGGGGTTATGCCGCAGGTGTCCGTCACAATGTGAACGAAAGCGTTGCACTGGGCGTGGAGGCGCTCGGCGACTTCGAGAGCGACGGCTGGCACGAGTTGATCGGTGGCATCTACTACCAGCCCATCCACGCCGTGACCCTCAAGATCGGCGCAGGCTTTGGCCTGACCGATGCGACGCCCGACTTCACCCTGCGTACCGGCGTCGTCTGGCGCTTCTGATTTCCACCCCACAAAACATCGATCCAAGACACAAACCAGATCACAAACCTGACAACAACATGAAAACCAACATCAAACCCATCCTCGCCCTCGCCCTAGTGTCCTTCGTCGCAGCCGGAACACTCCGTGCCGACGACGAGCAAATCGGCAAGATCATGAAAGCCGCGATGAAAGGCGATACGAGCCTCTTCAAGAAGGTATGCACAGGAAAGGGCACGCCGGAGGATGCGAAGAAGCTCTCAAACTGCCTCAACGGTCTCAAGGGCACGAAAGCTCCGAAGGGCGATCAGGCGGCCTACGATCAGAAAATCGACGCGCTGCTGAAGGCCGCCGCCGAAGTGGCCGAGGGCAAGAAGGAGGCACAACCCGTGCTGGGCAAGGCTGGCAACTGCAAGGCCTGCCACAGCGAGCACAAGCCGGATTGATTCAGCCGTCGATGAGAAGTCCGCACCATCATTCTGCATCACTGCTCTTCGCCCTCCTCAGTGGCCGGGGCGCGGAGTTGTCGGCTGCTTGCGTGGCGGGCTCGTCGTTTTCAGAAAGCAGATTTTCGCGGCAGGCGGCTCACACCGCCCGCCGCGGTTCGATTTCCTCAAAAGAGACCAGGACTCGTGACGGAGCACTGGCCGCTTCATGGATGAGGGAACCCTCCATCCGGCTGTTTCCGGGTGGAGGGTCAAATCCTCCGACAATGGATAAGAGACTCCCAAGCCTGTCAATCCCGCCAGCCTTGTTCTCAACGCATCCGATGGGAAGACATGTAGCCGTTAGTCCCGTATTTGGCCTGACGTTGGGCGGAAGATTTTAGCACTCGTTGCTTTGAAAAAGCATTTCCAGTTCTTCCTCTGCGCCGTGGCCGCCGTTCATCTGATCGGCGGGCACTGGGGCGTGCTGCAGGTGGTCGCGTGGGCGAACATGCTGCGCACCTACACGCAGGAGAAGGGTCTCGTCGAAGGCGTGAAGGACACCTTTGACGGAGAGCACCCATGCCCGCTTTGCCAGCACATCGAGGAAGGCAGGCAGGAGGAACAAAAGAAGAATCCGGTTCCCACGAAGGAACTCGAAAAGCTGGTGAAGTGGTTCAGCGCATCGCCTGGGGAAACGGGCGAACTCGCGCTGGCATGGAGCCATGAATCAGGGCGGCAGGTGTTTTCAGCACCGTCGCAATCGCAGAGCCAGTGGAGCGGCAGGCCGCCGTATCCGCCGCCGCGAGCACAGGCTTGATGCCAGATCATCAAGTTGGTGGATTTGCATGATGGCGGTGCGTGCTCGTGGAGCATGTGCGTTGCAGCGTGCGGAGTCGCCCGATTTCTCCAGGGGCCACGTCGTCCCGTGAAGTGAGAAGAGACTTGGTGCCGCTGGCATCTCAGGCACGAACCAGACCTCATGGTCGCGCCGTCGTGCGCGCACCAGCAGATTCAAATTCTCGATCCTTCATGAAAAAACTCATTCCCTTTTCCATCGCACTTCTCAGTTCAGTCTTCAGTCTCACCGCGTCCGCGCAGGACGCCGCCCTCGAAGCTCAAAAGAAAGCCGGGCAGACGGTCTATATGACCGTTTGCTTCGCCTGCCATCAGCCCACCGGCATGGGCCTGCCCAGCATGTTTCCGCCACTCGCGGGCACCGACTGGGCCAATGCCGCAAAGCCGGACCGCATCATCCGCATGGTGCTGCACGGCTTCATGGGCCCCATCACCATCAATGGCAAACCCTTCACGACGCCCGCGCCGCTGATGCCGCCGCAGGGTGCCGCGCTTAGCGATCAACAGATCGCCGACGTGCTCACCTATGTGCGCAGTTCATTCGGCAACAACGCCAGTGCGGTGAAACCCGAGCAGGTCAAGGCGATCCGCGAAGCCGAGAAGGCACGCACAGCCATGTGGACCGAAGCCGAAATCCTGAAGATCCCTGTTCAATGAGTCACAAATCCTGCACACACAAACCATCGCGCTCGTTGCTGACCGAAGCACTGAACTACGGTCTCATGGCCTTTCTGGCAGGCGGCATCGCCTACTGGGGCATTGCCCTCGTCGCAGGCGGCATCACGCAATTCAAGGCAAAGAGAGCCGATCCGGCTGTCGCAGCCGCTGAGGCGGCTCCGGCAGAGCCACCGCCGTCGGGATCGCCGCCGCCCGCCGCTCCTGTCGCCGCAAAAGCCGCTCCGGCCACTGCTGCGACTGGAGGTGATCTTCACGCCGTGGGTCAGCAGGTCTATTCGACTGTCTGCATCGCGTGTCACCAGCCGACAGGCATGGGATTGCCCAATATGTTTCCGCCTCTGGGCGGTTCAGACTGGGTGAGCGCGGAGAAGCCGGATCGTCTAATCCGCATCGTGCTTCATGGACTCATGGGGCCGATCAAGGTGAACGGCACGCCGTTCACTTCGGCGGCTCCGCTGATGCCGCCACAGGGTGCCATGCTGTCTGATCAGCAGATTGCAGGCGCGCTGACGTATGTGCGCGGTTCCTTTGGAAACAAAGCTGGCCCAGTCACACCCGAACAGGTTAAGGCGATCCGCGAGTCTGAGAAGGCACGGACTACGATGTGGAACGAGGCGGAACTGGAGAAGGCCGTGCCATTCGGTGGCGGCGCGAAATGATCGACCCATGAGTCCTGTCGTCCATCGCTTCAACGTCTGGCTGCGCGGCCTTCCCCGGAAGGTGACGTGGCCATGGCGTCCGCGCGAGCACGCGCACTACAATGTGGCCGGCGTGCTGGTGATGATGATGCTCGTAAGCGGACGCAGTCCGCCGTCGATGATCAGCGGCGGCGATGCCGAGGCGCGCGGACGGCAGGTCTATGCGCAGAAGTGCGCGATGTGCCACGACATCGACGGCGTGGGCCGTTTGCCATACGGCCCGCGCCTTGATGGATCTCGCTGGCTCCGCACGAGCCGGGAGGACCATCTCGCGGCCATAATCCTGCACGGCGTGTCCGGGCCGATCCCGGGAACCACCGCGCCCTATCCGGTGATGGCGGCGCTCGGGAGCTGGATGCGCGACGACGAGATCGCAGACGTGACCACCTATGTGCTCCAGTGCTGGGGCGGGCGGACGAGCCGCGTGACAGCGGAGACAGTCGCGAACCTACGCGCCACGCAGCCCCACGTGATTCCGTGGACGCTCTCGGAACTCGAGCGTCTGCCGGTCCAGCCCGGCGTCAGGAAATGCTCCTTCTTCCCATGAAAGCCATGTCATCAGCAATCCACGCGCCCGCCACTCCATCACGCTTCTGGGTGATGCTGACCGCCGTTGTCACCGTGCTGCTGGTGCTTGCCTCACTCTTTGGCCGCATGCTCGACCGCACGCTTCCAAAACCAAAGCTCTCCGTTTTTGCGACGGTGAAGCACGACTTCGTGGCAACTGAGCGCACGGGTGAGGTGGTCCACATCAAAGACTTGCGCGGGAAGGTCTTCGTCTGCGCATGCATCTACACCGTCTGCCCGCATGGCTGCGCGGCGGTGGTGGGCGAGATGCAGAAGTTGCACGCCGAGTTTGGCTCGCGGCCCGACTTCCATCTCGTCTCGCTCGCCGTCGCGCCGGAGCGCGACACGCCCGCATTCCTCCGCAGCTACGCCGAAGGGCTCGGCGTGAAGGCCGGTGATCCGTGGTGGTTTCTCACCGGCGATCAAAAGCACACGTGGGACTTCATGACCGACGAGCTGAAACTCGTGGCTCCCAAGCCCATCCCCGAGGATGAGCGCGTCAATCCACTCGACTTCTACGAGCACGATCTGCGCATCGTCCTCGTGGATCGCGCCGGTCGCGTGCGCGGCTACTACGCAGTCTTCCACCCCCAGCCCGAGATCGCCACGCTCATGGCGGAGCGACTCCACCGCGATGTGCGCGTGCTGCTCGATGACCACGCCCAGTGACTCTCTCCCGCGACCCCATTTCCATGAAGTAAGACAAACCAAAACGTCATCACAAAACACAAACATGAAAACACACACTCCCCTAATCCACCACTCATGGCTGCGACCTTCGCTGGTCGCCGCATGTGCGCTACTTGGCGCCATGGGTTCACAGGCACACATCAGCTACACGGGCCGGGACTTCGGCACGTTCTCCGACGGCAGTTCAGCGGTCACGATCATCAATCAGGCGGTGACTGGCGATCATGGCTGGGCGGATGGCACCGATGCCGATTTTGGCGACGGTCACAAGACTCGCTACTATCGCTTCACGCTGTCGGAACAGCTTCTGGTGAGCCTGACCTTCTCGGGCTCCACCAATAGCGGCACGAAAGACGGCAGCATCCTTCCGGGCTTCTCGATTTACGAAGGGCTTGCTCATCTGCCGCCCTTCACCCCGCCGCAGACCAGCGCGGACTACGACTACTCCCTCCTCACGGCGGATTACCTTGCCAGCCTTGGCGGTGTGGCCAAGGAGGGTGCGTTCGTTGCTCTCGACACTTGGAAGGTCGGAGGCGACGGCCAGATCGGACCGGTGTTCGATTACGGCCAACTCACCACGTTCACCTACATGGGACACGCCGTCGATGGCACGTCCGCGAACTATGGTGCCGCACTTGGCATCGTGGGAGACGGACTGGCAGACGGAACAGTCACGGGATCGTTCCTCCTCGACGCTGGCACCTACTCGATCTTCGTCGGTGGTGCCAACTACAGCGGCGGGAACGCCGTTTCGTACGGCCTCACCGGTTCGCTCTCCGTCGCGGCAGCTCCAGAGCCGGGACGAATCTCGCTGATGGCCCTTGCCGGATGCGGCCTTCTTCTGCGCCGTCGCAGGAAGTGATCCTTCCGCTCTCTCCGCCAGCACGGCTTTGACTCCGTGCTGGCGGCCTTTCCAAAAAGCATCTCCAACCATCCAGCTCATTCACGCAACGCAATCCCATGAAAACCATCCTTTTCCTCGCCATCGCTCTTTCCTCGCTGTTCACGACTGCATCCCACGCGGCCGATCCCGCTACGCACACTTACACCAGCGAAGTCGCGGGCATGATGTGCAGCGCTTGCTCGGACAAGGTGAAGCACGCGCTAGGCACGCTCGAAGGCGTGAAGAGCGTCACGGTCAAGACCAGCGGCAAGCCCGGAGTCGGTCGCGTCGAGATCAAGTCCACCTCCGAGAAGCTCACCAAGGAGGCGGCCATCAAGTCGCTCGGCGAGAGCGCCTCGTCCTACAACATCCTCACCTTCAAGCACTCCGATCCATGAAGACGATCACTGCTCTCTTCTGCGCATTCATTTTCACTGCGCTGTCACCCGCTTCGGGACAGACGTTCCAGCATTTTGAGGCGCGGCACGTTCACCCCATCGGCCTCACGCCGGATGGCACGAAGCTGCTCGCGCTGAACACGCCTGACAGCCGCGTTTCGGTGTTTGATGTCTCGAATGCGGCGAATCCCGTGCCGGTGCTCACGGATGAGATTCCCGTCGGTCTTGAGCCCGTGTCGCTCCGCGCGCGCACGAATGATGAAGTGTGGGTGGTGAGCGAGATGTCGGACAGCGTGTCCGTCGTCTCGCTCTCTCAGCGTGCCGTCATCGCCACGCTGCGCTGCCCCGATGAGCCGGCGGATGTTGTCTTTGCCAACGGCAAAGCCTTCGTCACCTGCGCGCGGAGCAATGCGGTGAAGGTTTACAATGCGACCACGCTTGCCGATCTCGGCACCATTGCGCTCACAGGGAATTATCCGCGTGCGCTCGCTGCGAGTGCGGATGGAACCAAGGTCTATGCCGCCTTCAACCTTTCGGGCAACCGCACCACCATCCTACCGCACACAGCGGCTCCCGCGCAGCCGCCGCCGACGAATGGTGCGCTGCCAGCCGCGCCACAAGTTGCGCTCATCGTCGAGGCCAATGATCCGCGCGTAAACTGGACCACGCTCGACAATGACGTGGCGGAGATCAACACCGCCACGCAAACCGTCACGCGCTACCTCAGCGACACCGGGACGAACTTGTTTGATGTCGCAGTTCATCCCACGACCGGGGAACTCTGGGTGGCCAACACCGACGCGCGAAATCTCGTGCGCTTCGAGCCCGTGCTGAAAGGCCACTTCGCTGACCACAGGCTGAGCAAGATCGCGCTGCCGGGCACCACGGTCACCGCTTACGATCTCAATCCCGGTTTCAATTACACGCTGTTTCCAAATCCTGCCGCGCAGGCCATCGCGCTCGCGCAGCCGACGGCGTTGGTCTTTGCCAGCGACGGCACGCACGGCTGGATGGCGGCGTTCAACTCGGATCGCGTTGCAAAGGTTTCTTCCGCCGGTGCCATTCTCTCTCGAGTCGATGTGCGTCCGGTCACCGCCAACGGCGCGCGCGAAATGCGCGGGCCGCGTGGCCTCGCGCTGAGAGCGGATGCATCGCGTCTGTTTGTGCTGAACAAGCTCTCGAACACCATCAGCGTCGTGGACACCACAGCGGCGAGCGTGCTCGCCGAAGTCGCAACCGGCAGCCGTGATCCGATGCCGACGACGATCAAGGAGGGCAGGGGATTCCTCTTCGACGCGCGCCTTTCCGGCAACGGCACCATGTCATGCGCCATCTGTCATCCCGATGGAGACCGTGACGGCATCGCATGGGATCTCGGTGATCCCGGCGGGGCGATGGTGAGCGTGATCGGCTACAACAACTCGCTGCACAGCACCACTCCGCAGACGCGGACGATGCACCCGATGAAGGGACCAATGGTCACGCAGACGTTGCGCGGCCTGAAAGAGCCTTCGAATCAGCCGGTCACCATTCCCGACCCGATCTTCCACTGGCGTGGAGATCGCCCGACGATTCAAAGTTTCAACGTCACCTACCGCGATCTGATGGCTGGGTCGCTGCCTCCAGCCCCCGACATGGATGCACTCGCCGAGTATTTGTTCTCGCTGCTGCTTCACCCGAATCCATTTCGCGGTCTGAACCGTGCGCTTCCCGCCACCATCAGCGGCGGCGATCCGAACAATGGCCGCTTGATGTTCATCGACCACCTGAAGTCGCACTGCGCCACCTGCCACGCGTTGCCGACAGCCTCTGACCAGAACATCGACCTGATGGCTGAGGTGGGATCAACGCAGCCGGTGAAGACACCGCATCTGCGCACGGTGTATCAGCGCCTCGGTTTCAGCCGGAATCCGGGCGCGGTGAATGTCAGCGGTTTCGGCACGCTCAAGGACGGCACGGGCAATGAGTTGGCCATCCAGCACCCCTATTCCCTGGCCAATCTGGTGACGCTCCAGGAGTTCTACGACGTGGCCGCTTATGTGCAGTGCTTCGACACCGGCGTCGCGCCTGCCGTCGGCTACAACGTGACGGTCAACGTGGCCAACCGCACAAACACCACGATCACCACCGATCTCGCCACGATGGAGAGCCAGGCCGTGGCCAACTGCAATCTCGTGGCACGCGGTGTCGTGGGCGGCCGGTTGCGCAGTTACCTCTATGCGTCGAGCACCGCAAGTTACTCCAGCGACGATGCAAACGAGGCGGCGGTGAACCGCACCACACTGCTGAATTCTCTCAGCGGAGCCGATGCGCTCACCTTCTTCGGCGTGATCGCGGGAGATGGCGCGCGCTCCAGCACGGACCGCGATGCCGACGGCACGCGCAACGCGCAAGAGGCAAAGCCCGCGCTCGGCATCGCCAACGTTCCCGGTGCGGTTCGCCTTGACTGGCCTGCCGCCGAGACCGGTTGGGTGCTGGAGTCGAGCACCGATCTCGCGACGTGGCAAACCGTCACGCTTCCTCGCAGCCAGAACGGCGCGGCCACCCAGGTCGATGACACGCCCGGCGCGACTCCCGCGCGCTTTTACCGGCTCCGCCGCACCTGGTGAACCCAACACTCTCCGTCACACATCAACACAAAAAACAGAAGCACAAACACATGAAAAACAAGATCAGCATCATCCTCGCCACCGCAGCCATGCTGCTAGGCGGACCGGAGGCGCGAGCCTTCACATTCGTCACCGGAGATGCCAATGCCGGTGGCATTGGCTACTACGGCTACGCCATCATTGGCGACTCCGACTCAGGAACCTTCAAGAGCCACGTTGGTGCTTGGAGCTGGGAGGACCAGGGCATCGCTCCCGGAGGAGGCGAAGGCTGGACGCACACGTCCAACTGGATCGCGCTCGACGTGACGAGCACCACCACACTCTCCCTGCTCATGCAGCGTGACACCACGGTGCCCTACTTCGGCTCCGGCAATGTCGGCGGCTTTGCGGCGGTCGATCACATGTTTCCCTCCTTCACGATCTTCCAGGGCTGGGACAATGATTTGATGCCATCCGCCGTGGCCACCTTCCTCGGCTACGATCCGTTGTTCGCGGACGATCACCACACCTACGCGAACAATGGCACCCCGATCTGGACCGAGGACCTCACCTACCTCGATCACACGGGCAACAGCACTCTCACATCCGTCACGGACTCGTGGGCGCTGAACCCCGGCCATTACACCATCGTGTTTGGCAGTGATGCGCCGTCGATCAGTAGTCCGCCGCGTCAGGGATACAGCGCCACCTTCACCACATCACCTGCGCCAGAGCCGGGCCGCGCGGCCTTTCTCGCGCTCGCGGGTCTTGGCGTGATTCTACGCCGCCGTCGCCGGTAGAAAACACAACCCAACCGCCGCCTGTCGCGCAGTGGATGCGCGGCAGGCGGTTCATCCAAACACAGAATCTCATGCACCGTCACATCTTTCTCATCACCCTCTCTCTGGTCATGCTGGCCGGAGCCGTGGCCGCGCATCATGGCGATGAGTTCTTCGTGCTGGAGGATTATGAAGTGCCGTCCATCCTCGGCGGCCATCTGTCGGGCACTTTCGATTGGGAGAAGTACAACAGCGACGACACCTTCTCCGCCGAGACGATGATCATGATGACCATCGCGCCGCAGGTTGCCTTCAGCATCGGCACCAGCTTCGGGGATCATGGCGATGGTTGGCGATACTCCTCCGTCACACCGCGTCTTCACGTTCAGCTCACGCCGCCCAAATGGGACTTCCCGCTGCGTGTCAGCCTCTCTTTCGGCTACCAGTTTGTGGACGGTGCGGCTGGCGGCACCACGAGCCGGCAGGTGAGCGTGGTGACATACGAAAAAGTTTACGAGCAGGTGCCCTACAGCTACACGGTGACGTCGCCTCCCAGCGCACCACCCAGCAAGAGACTCGCCCTGGCGGCCTCAGCTTTGCCCACAACTCCGACCACCGTCTTCACCACCACGACTACAACGACGACGACCCCGGGTGGAGGAACTGGATCGAACCCCGGCGGCGGTGTTGTGGATAATCCATGCGATCCCTCGGTTGATGTGGATTGCCCGCCAGAGCCGCCGCCGCACGAAGGACACGGTGACACGGACACAGGCACCACCCAGACGACGACGGTGACAACGACGCAAACGACTTCGCAGGTCAGCCAATCAACAAGCGCAACGACCGCGGGATCTTCACGTCGAGGGAAGGGACGCCGCCCGACCACCACCACCTACACAGGCACCACGACCCAGGTCAAAACCGTGAAGCGCGTGACACAAGTCGTGGAGGAGGTCGAGTCCGAGACCAGCGGCAGTATTCACAATCACGACGAAAACCTCTGGACCGGCCGCCTCATCATCGAGGGCGACTTCGGCAAGACCAAGGCGCTCTTCAACCTCATCGGCCTCGCACCCGAGGGTGAGAAGCCCGTGTGGGGTTATGCGGCTGGCGTCAGGCGGCAGATCACGCATTCCTTTGGTCTCGGAGTCGAGGCCATTGGCGACTTCACGCCCGAGGGCATGCATGAGGTGATCGTCGGAGGCTACGTCAATCCGAGTCATTCACTCACGATGAAGATCGGCGCAGGCTTCGGCCTGACCGAGGCTAGTTCAGACTTCTCCATTCGCACCGGCTTCACCTACCGCTTTTGAATTCAGCCATGAGTGCGAAAACCATTTCCTCAAAAAAGAGTCCAGGATTCGTGACGGAGCCCTGGCCGCTTCATGGATGAGGAAACCCTCCACCCGGCCCATACCGGGTGGAGGGACATTCATGATTCACGGCCACCTGACGAGCAACCTCGTCGAGTTGTGGAGGTTGTTCATCCGCCGATGGAGCAACCCAGCGCACTGCCCATTCATCGTCCCGCAGGCTGGGCTGTGAGCATCCGTTCATGTTGGCGAGTGATGCACCGCTCGGTCGACAGTGATGGGATCTATCTGCGTGCCGCGAGGATGAACTCATTCATCTTCGCGCGCACCAGCTCGATGTCCGCCAGTGTGGGTGGATCATTGGTGAAGGGCGTATCCATCGTGGCCACCGCATTCGTGTTGCTGCTCGTGCCGACGACGGCGGTGGCGAGCTGCGCTGCCGTTACCTCTCCGGGCGGGCCTTGAATGCCGTCGTTGCCGCGTGGAATGCCGAAGGTGAAGTGGACATTCGTCCCGTCAAAACTCACGCTCACCGTGGCGTCGGTTCCGGGCAGCAGCGTGTTCACCGCATCGACAATCGCCTGCGCAAAGGGCGGTCCCTGCGGGCCAGTAGCACCTGCGCCGCCTTGCGCGCCATCATTCCCGCGCGGGATGGCAAAGGAGAAGTGCAGCGTGTTGCCGATCACGGTCAGCGTCACCGCCGCCGGAACACCGGGGTTCACCGTGCTCACGCCATCGACTTGCGCGGCGGTGATCTGAACAATGGCCGTGATGAGATCGTGCAGGCCATTCAGTTGTCCGCGCATCTCGACCGCGTCGATCTCGGTGCCAGCTTGAGGAAGTGTGGGGTCGAAGGGCATCCTTTTTGTTCCTTGTTCTTGGTTCTTGGTTCTTGGTTCGGGCGCAGCGTTCTTGGTTCCAGGCTGCGGGTTCAAAAACGAAGAACCCGGAACGAGGAACCAAGAACAGCGCCTCCGGCGCTACGGACTGACCGTCACCTTCGCCACATCGCTCCACTCGCCATTGGGCTGGCCGTCGTCCCAGGGGCGGAGGCGGTACTCGCGCGTCTCGGGCTGGGTGGGATTGAGCAGCGGGCGCTCGTCGAGGTAGGGGCTCTCGGTG
>Ga0075163_10002973_pt1 | contig 22806 bp, 14 predicted proteins | sample JI1023141ADNA_FD_71478 | JGI IMG/M metagenome (GOLD analysis project Ga0075163, IMG submission 71478) | Wastewater effluent complex algal communities from Wisconsin, to seasonally profile nutrient transformation and Carbon sequestration -... | ecosystem: Engineered > WWTP > Effluent > Algae... | reverse complement strand
TCGATCGCACTTGTGCGGCTGTGCCCCGAGGCATCGACCTCGCGCGCCAGCCCGAAATCCATCACGTACGGATGCAGCTCCCCATTGGCCGTCCGCTCGACCATGATATTACTGGGCTTGATGTCGCGATGGATGAGGCCCTGGCGGTGGGCGGCGTGCAGCGCTTCGGCGACCTGCTGGATGATGCGCACTTTTTCGAGCAGCGACATGTCGCTCTGCGCGCGCTGTAGCGGCTGGCCCGAGATGAGCTGCATGGCGATGTAGGGATGCCTGATCGCAGGGTCGCCATCGCCACCAGCAGCGGGCAGATCACCGATCTCGTAGACCTTGCAGACGTGCGGATGCTCGAGCGCAGCTTGCAGCCGCGCCTCGCGATGGAAGCGGCGCACCATGAGCTCGCCCGAGGCGCTGGCGCCGTGTCCGAAGCCGGGGTGGATGATCTTCAGCGCGACCATGCGGCCCAGGCGCGGATCGCGCGCCTTGTACACAGCGCCCATCCCACCTGCGCCCACGAGCTCCAGCAGCTCATAGCGCTGCCACTCCAGAAGCGACTTGGGAATCCCAAGCGCAGGCGTGGAAGGCGTGGAGCGCGCAGCATCTCCCTTACCATTTGGTAACATCGACGCTGCCGTAACCTCGGGCAGTGTGGGCGCTGGCTCCGGCTCAGGTGCGTGGGCGGCCGCGGTGACCGCTACAGCGGCGGAGTCACTTGCTGCGGAATCAACGGTCTGATCCAGCGTCTCATCCGGCTGGGACATCCCAATATTCTATCTGAAATCGGGAAGTCTTATCTGCGCCGGAAGAGCGATCCAAGTCCGAAGTAGATGAGCGCGTTGCCGAGCCGCATGCGCAAGTTGTAGATCCCGCTCGGCCGGTGCCCCTTGCGCAGATAGGTGAACGCCAGCGTGACGCGCTCCTCGCCTTCTGCAAGCGGCGTGACGCGGTGGCGGACGCGCGAGCCGCAGAAAAAGGCAAACGTGCCCGGCGCGGTCTGGAGCGAGCGCCGCAGCGGCGGCTGTGCGGGATCTGCGCAGCGCGACTCCAGCTCCAGTCGCGCAGAGCTATCATCGATCAAGCCCACGACGGTCGAAAACGAGATCTCGGGCGGACAGCCGCACTCATCGTAGTGCCAGTCCATCCAGTCGCCGCGCCTGGTATAGGTGTAGAGCGCGGAGGCGTGCGCCTCATCCGGGTCGCGATGCGCAAGCGGAACGCCGGTCACGCGCTCGAACAGGGCCATCAGCGCTGGCGACTGATGCAGCGCATGCATGGCCGGCGCCTCGCGAGCAATCACCGCATGGCCGACCGCTCCCGCCTTGCGCACAAACGGGGCCCACTTGCGGGTCGCACCGCTCATGAGCCGGCGCGCTTCTGCGACCATCTCCTCCACGAGCGGCTGCGGCAGCAAGCGCGGCAGCACGATGAGCCCATCGTCTTCGCGATAGCGGCGAGTGAGCTCCGCCTCATCCAGCGTGGCGATGAACTCGCGGATGCACCGCTCGCGCGGATCTTCTGCTGAATCCGAGACGCCTGGAGCTGGCTTCACAGTGCCCATGATCTCGACGATTATCGCACATCGCGCTAGACGTCCACGCCCACTTTGGCCATCCTGCGTTTCGCGATGCCCGACATCGATACCGCAGCCTGGTACGCCCTCGGGGTTCCACTTTATCTGGTCTATCTCGCCCTGGAGATCGGGCTGGCGCGTCGCCGCGCCGAGCGCGTGTGGAGCTTTGCCGAGACGATCTCGAACCTGACCGCCGGACTTGGCACGCTGATCATCGGCCTGTTTGCCGGCCCGCTGGTGTTTCGCGCCTGGAACCTGGCCCATCAGCACCTGGCACCCCTTCCCTGGCCAGCGCATGGAGTCTGGAAGCTGCCGGCGGCGCTGGTGCTGGCCGACTTCTGCTACTACATCTACCATCGCGCCGGACACCGCTTCGCGATCTTCTGGTCGATCCACGGCATCCATCATCAGCACGAGCACATCAACTCGTCGGTGGCATTTCGTCTGGAGTGGCTGGCGGATCCCTACGCCGCGCTCTTTTTCGGGCTGATGCCGCTGGCCGGGGTCGATTCGCAGACCGGCTTTGCGGCGCTCGCGCTCTTGTCGTTTTACACGCTGACCGCACACTCGCCGGTGCTGCCGCGAGCCTCTTATGGACTGCTCGTGACGCCGGCGATTCATGGCTCGCACCACTCGCGCGACAGCCGCTTTGCAGACAAGAACTATGGCGCCATGCTGGGCATCTGGGATCGGCTGTTTGGCACCTGGCTCGAACCGGAAAAAGGGGATGCACTGCGCGCGGATGTGCCGTCCATCGCCCGCACCCACAACGGTGTGTCAGCGCAGTGGGGTCTCGTCGTGGAGCTGGCTCGACTCGTCGCGCAAAAGCGCCGGCTGCGCCTGCTGTTCGCACGACCGGTGGTGAGTCCGCCGCCCGCGCCGCTGCGCGAGGATGCCGAGATTCCGTGGTCCATGCGCATCTATGTGCTGGTGCAGTTCGCTGCCATTGCGGCGTTCGGCGAGTGGCTGCTTTTGCGCCGCGAAGCGCGTCCGATCCCGGTTCAGGTTGCCAGCGCAGTGGTGATCCTCGTCGGGCTGCACGCGCTCGGCGGGCTGCTGGATGGCCAGGCGCGGGCCGTGCGGCAGGAGCGCCTGCGGCTCCTGGGCACCGCACCGATCGGCGCCGCGCTGGCCGCCTATTCGCCGCTGGTAGGTCTGTCGATCCTGGCGGGTGCCCTCGCCGGACTTCTGGGGATTTCGACGCTGGCTGCTCGCGCGAAGCGAGCGCCTGACCAGGGCTGCGCCTAAAATGGAATCGATGCGGCCCGCTGAACGCCTTCAGAACATCCTGTCCTGGCTGCTCTGGCCGCTGCTGGTCGGAGGGGCTTTGCTGTGGATGGGCGCTGCGATCCAGCATCGCCTTCCGATGGTCGCGGCGCTGGTCGGGCTACAGCTGGTCGCGGTGCCGCTGGTGGCAGGGCTGGAGCGCTGGATGCCCGAGCATGCTTCGTGGAATGTCGAGCAGCGCGATCTGCGCACCGATGCGCTGCACTTTCTGGTCTCGGGGGTGCTGATCTCGGGCCTGCTGCGAACGGCCATTTTCGCCGGAGTTCCGTCGCTGAAAATCTGGCCGACGGGGTGGCCGCTGCTCGTGCAGTTCGCCCTTGCGGTTGCGCTCGCAGACCTCGCCAGCTATCTCACCCATGTTCTCACGCACAAGCGCAGCCTGCTCTGGCCGATCCATGCGCCGCACCACTCTTCGCATCGGCTGTACTGGCTCAATGCCACGCGCATGCATCCGCTGGATACTGCGAGCACCCTGCTCCTGTCCCTGCTGCCGCTTGCGCTGCTGGGCACGCCGGCGCCGGTGCTGGCGCTCTTTGATGCCTTTGCGCTCATGCATCTGATGCTCCAGCACTCGAACATCCGGCTGCGCCATGGAGCGCTGAGCCACGTCATCGCCACCGCCGAGTTTCATCGCTGGCACCACTCGCAGCTGCGCGCCGATGGCGAGAGCAACTACGCGAGCTTCTTCTCGCTGTGGGATCACCTGTTCGGCACTTTCCACAAGCCGACCAGCCGCAATCCTCCCGAGCAGATCGGACTCTACGACGGCGCCGCCATGCCAGACGGCTGGCTGGGCCAGCTGCGCTTTCCGTTCCGCGTCTGGCTGGGGCGCAAGAGCTAGCTGGTTCCTCGCCCCAGAGATTTTGACCGGTTGAACTCCCAAGAATTCCTCTCCCCCTCGGGGAGAGGTTAGGTGAGGGGGCGGTGTCGCGACGGGCGCTCCGCCCTCACCCGGCCTCTCCCCGAGGGAGAGGGGACTTGGGCCAACCGGTCAAAACTTCTGGGGCAAGGAGCTAGCGGGCAACCAGGCCCACTGCGGTGTTGGGCAGCCCGGTGAAGTCCGGCTTCTTGGTCAGCGAGCCATCGGTGCTGATCGAGTAGATGCTAAACGAGTGGTCCTTGGAGTTCAGCGCGTAGAGGTACTCGTTGCCATCGGTCACATCCACATCGGTCGGCCCCATTCCCGTGGTGGCGCTGATGCCGCTGTTGAGCAGGGTCAGCGCGCCATCGTTGCCGATGCGATAGCTGGTGATGTTGTTGGTGCCCGCGTTGGTCACGTACGCGAAGTTGTTCGCCACCGTCACCCAGCACGGCGCGGTCTGGTTGGATACCACCTTGCTGCTGACCGCGGTCAAGGTGCCGTCCGCCGCGATCGAATAGGAGCTGGTCGAGCCCTGGTTCGCAACGCCGCCTGCCGCCTCGCTGACAATGAGCTTGCCGGCGCTGCTGAATGCGAATCCGAAGGGCGTCATGCCCTGGGAGTTCTGAATCTTGGCCTGACCGGCAACGCCATCGGTGACCGGAAAGACATCGATCTTGTTCGTCGACTTCTCGGTCACGACCAGCGCTTTGCCGTCGGGCGTAAACTGAATCTGGGCCGGACCCGGCGTGTTGGCGCTGAGCGCCTTGGTCGAGTTGTTGATCGTCACCAGCCCATTGGGGGCCATCTGGAAGCCGACGATGTTGGCGCCCAGGCCCGTTGAGGTGCCTGCGTTGACCACGTAGACCAGACCGCCCGAAGAGGTGATGCTCACCGGCGTAAAGCCGCCCGACAGCGCCTGATACAGGAGCGCAATCGTTCCGTCCTGCTTGAGCGACATCATGGAGATGGTGTTGTCGCCCGCATTGACCGCGAAGAAGAGATTCTGCGCTGAGTCGAAGACCAGCGCGTTCTGATCTCCCAGGCCCATCCCAGTGCCCTTGCCGCCCGTGGGATAGGAATTGAGCAGCGTCAAGCTGCCGTCCGCAGCGCGGGTATACGCGAAGATCTGATTTCCGTTTGGATCATTGCTCAGCGTATAGACACCCTTGGGCATGGCCGGCGCAAGATCCGGCCGGGCGAGATCGGGCTGCTTGCCCATATCAGCGGTCGAGTTGTTGCTGTCGCAGCCAAACAGGCCGCAGCCAAGCAGAGATGTCATCGCCACACGCAGCGCAATCTGATAGGAACGCATCGCTACCTCCTAGTTTTTAGAGTTGTGCCTGCGAAGTATACCTTCCGATTCCCGACACCGAAAGAAACTGTGCGCTTCGGCATCCACGAGACATACCTCACCCTCTGTGCTTGCTCGTATTTAGACGAATCAGCAGGTCGCCGGCCCTGTACCTTCGCGGACTTTGCACGGCAATAAACACGCATCAAACCCAAGGGTTCGCCCAAGGGTTCGCCCGCGTATTTGCGCAGCGCGATCGAGCACGCGATCGATGACTCAATCGATCAGACGATCGCAGCATCGCAATTGAGAAAATAGCTTCTCATCCCCAGCGCGGCGCGCAGCCTTGCGCAGCACCTCAGATTTGCAGCTTTGGTTCCCGCTGCAATTGGCCCGGCTGTTGCTCTGTGCACTCCCGATGCATCGCTCTCACGACTCTCTGGAGTGTTTCATGTCTTCGTCCAAGCCTGCTGCGCCAGTCTTAGACCAGAGCAGCCGCACCTCCGGCCCCGTGACCCTGCCCGCAGGTCCCATCAGCAAGCCCGAGCTCGCCCAGACCCTGCCGCCCGAGCCTCGCCAGGATCCGGCGCTCATGTGCACGCTCTTTCCCAGCGGCCTCTCGGATCCCGATCGCGCTCACACCCTCCATCCCGAATCGGCGCGAGAGCCAGCGCTCGCACATACCATCTATCCCACCTACCCTTCCCGACCGGTCGCATCCATGGGCATCATGGCTCCGGCTCCGCAGGCCGCCGCGGATCCGGCCGCGACCTTGCCGCCGGATCCTGCCGACGCTGCGCCCCGGCCCATGGGCGCCACGCTCGGTCCCGAGCCCGGCGCCGATGCTGCCTATGCCTATGCACCGGGCATTGGAGCCGTGTCGCTTGGAGCTGCCGCCCGCAGCGAGTTTCCGGTCGCAAGCTGGGAGCGCTACGAGTTCTTGCAGCTGCTGGGTCAGGGCGGCATGGGAGCCGTATACAAAGCGCGCGACAAGCGCTTGAACCGCATCGTCGCGCTCAAGTTCATTCGCGGCGGCGATCCCAACATGATCATGCGCTTCATGCAGGAGGCGCGCGCCCAGGCCCGCATCGACCACCCACATGTGTGCAAGGTCTACGAGGTCGGCGAGGTGCAGGGTCAGGCCTACATCGCGATGCAATACATCGACGGCAAGTCGCTCGACAAGGCCAGCGCGGGTCTCTCCCTAACCGAAAAAATCGTCATCCTGCGCCAGGTCGCCGAAGCCATGCAGGAGTCCCACCGCCTCGGCATCATCCACCGCGCACTGATCCCCCGTCGAGAAGCGCGCCGCGTTTTCCGTATCCGTCTGAGGGCTTCGGAAAATGCCCGACTTGCTGGCAGGATGCTCGACCTTATGTGGGTCGCGAGGGGGCGACGCCGAGCCAGCCGGAGGCGGGCTCCTGGAATCTCGGATCAGTTGGGAGCAGCTGCCGCACAGGCAGAGAGATCCCGCTCGGCGGGAACAACGCTCTCATCGATCAGGCGGAACGGCAGGTGGCAGCGCGCGAGATTGGCGATCTGGCGGGGAGAGCGCTTTTCCAGAATGTTCCAGATCCGGACAGACTGATCTTCAGATCCGCTCGCGATGCGGCTGCTGTCCGGAGAAAAATGAACAGAGCGAATAGAAGAGGAGTGGGCGGCGATCAGCTCAAGCAGCTTGCCGCTCTGCACTTCCCAGATGCCGATGGTCTGATCCCAGCCGGTGGTCGCGGCCAGCTGGCCGTTGGGACTGAACTGGGCCCAGCGCACTGCATCCGTGTGACCCGACAGGATGCGCAGCAGGCGCCCGCTTGCACGGGCATAGATGCGGGCGGTGTGATCTTCGCTGCACGTGATGATGTTTTCTCCATCGGGGCTGAGTGCGGCATAGTAGACGGCGCTGTTGTGCCCGATGAGGGTATGGAGCAGGCGTCCACTGACAGCATCCCAGATGCGCGCAGTGCGGTCTGCGCCCGCGGTGACGACCTGACTGCCATCGGGAACAAAGGCCGCGGAATAAACGGTCTGCGTGTGGCCGCGCAAGGTCAGCTGCACCTTGCCGGTCGCGACATCCCAGAGTCGCGCGGTGCCGTCGGCGCTGGAGGTGACGACGCGTCGTGCGTCCCGGCTCAGCGCAGCCGAGTACACCATGTCCCCATGCCCCGCAAAGGTGCGCACCAAGATCCCGGTGTTGGCGTCCCAGAGTCGCGCGGTGCCGTCGGCGCTTCCTGTGAGCACCTGGGCGCCATCGGGGCTCATTACAGCAGAAAAGACGTCATCGGTGTGGCCTTCCAGGCTCACCAGCAGCTGACCGCTGACCGCGTCCCAGATCCGCGCTGTGTCGTCGTTGCTCGCCGAGAGGATGCGGCCCCCGTCCGGGCTCCAGTCAACCGACTGAACGGTGCCGGTGTGGCCGGAGAGCTTGCGCTCCATCTGGCCGTTGGTGAGCAGCCACAGACCCACGGTCCTGTCGGTGGAGGCGGTGGCGACGCGGGTGCCATCGGGACTCACGGCAGCGGAGCTGACGGGCTGGGTATGCCCGGCCAGAATTCCGCGCAGCCGGCCGCTGTCGGAGCTCCAGACCCGGACCGTGCGGTCTTCGCTGGCTGTGACCACGGCGTCGCCATCGGGGGTGAAGGTCGACGTGTAGACGGCGCCGCCGTGCCCTTGCAGCACGGTCCGAAGCTGCCCGCTGTGGGCATCGACAATGCGTGCGGTGCGGTCTTTGCTGCTGGTGACGATGTGCTTGCCGTCCGGGCTGAAAGCAACATTGAGCACACTGTTCGAGTGCCCCGAGAAGCGGACCCGGACTTGACCGGTCGCAGCATCCCAGAGCAGGGCCGTCTTATCGCGGCTTCCAGTCAAGAGCTGCGTGCCATCCGGGCTCCAGTCGATGCTGGTCACCACATCTTCGTGCCCTGTGAAGGTGCGGAGCAGCTGGCCGCTGGCTGCGTCCCAGGTGCGAGCCGTCTTATCGAAGCTGCACGTGGCGACCTGCTTGCCATCGCGGCTGAACACGGCGCTCATGACCCCGCCCTGATGCCCGGTCAGGGTCAGCAGCAGCGCACCGCTTCGGGCGTCCCAGAGCTTGGCGGTCCCGTCGAGGCTGGCCGTGACGATGCGCCTGCCGTCGGGACTGAACGATGCCGCGTTCACGCCGCGCTGGTGCCCGGTCAAGGTCAGCACCTTTTGTCCATTCGCAGCGATGAAGATGGCCGCGGTGCCATCTGCTCCAGCGGTGACCATGCGCGTTCCGTTGGGACTCCACGCCGCCGACTGAACCTCATCCGGATGCGCGACGAACGAGCGCAGGTGCGGCCCGATCGTGCCGGCAGCTGCGGCGGCCAGGAGCACCTGCGTTGCCGGCCCCTGTTGCCCCTCCAGGTAGGCCTGGCTCAGGTAAAGGATCGCATCCAGCGGATCGTTGCGGAACAGATCCTGCCTTCCTTTTTCTTCAAAATAGGAGAGCAGCCGCTCCTTGGCGATGCGGCTTGATGTCTCGGCCTCGCGCGCTTTGCCGTTGGCTCTTTCTTGGGCAGCCCGTGCCTGCTGGTTTTTTAGCAGCGCAACGCCACTCGCGATCAGTGCGGCAATGAAGGCCACGGCCAGCGCCAGTGCGGCGATGCCGATGCGCCGGGCGGCTCGCGCCTGCTCATCCGCCCGCTCGCGAGCCCGCTCCAGCTCGCGAGCCTGCGCCAGCTGCTCGGCCTGCTGGCTCGCCTGGATCATCTGCTTGCCTTCAAGGCTGACGTCATCGGCGTACTTTTCGAGCACCCGCGCGGCATATCCCAGCTGCGCGCCGTGCAGCAGCGATCCGTAGCTCCGCCACTGCGCAACCCAGCGATTCAGCTCTTGAAGCTCGACCAGCTTGTCGCGATCCTCTTCCACCCAGGCGCGCAGCCGCTCCCACTTGCGGATGAGCGCCTCGTGCGCAATCTCCACCATCACCTGGCTGCGCTCTTCGCTGCGAACAAGCAGGCGCGCATCCACCAGCGCTTGGAGCATGCAGTCAAACGCCTGCTCTTCGGCCGGGGACTGGACCTGGCGGCGCAGCGGGATGAGCGGAATGCGCCTGCGGGTGTCCGCGCTTCCGCCCTCCCCAAGACCCACCAGATGGATGAGGATCCGCCGCGCCTGCTTCTGCTCAGCGGGCGTTGCTGAGTCGATGACCGTGTTGGCCTTGCCTTCGAGCGCGCCGATGACGCCGCCGAGCTCTGCGTAGGTCCGCGCGGTGAGCACGCGGCCCTGGCGCCGCTCCCATACCAGGTCCAGCGTATACTCAAGCAGCGGCAGGGCGCCGGGCGCACCCTCGACATCAGCGAGGATGCGGTCAGTCAGCCCGGCTTCGATCTCGAGTCCGACTTTGCGCGCGGGCAGCTCGATGATCTCGCGCAGCTCGCGGGCTGCAAGCTGCGCGACGAACACGCGGTGCGAGTCCTCATACGCGACCCGGTCGAGACGCAGCCCCGACTCATCGAGCAGCACCTCACCGCACTGGCCCAGGTAGTCGACCCGGATCGTCAGAATGCAGGAGACTCCGGAGTCGCCGCGGCACAGCGACCACAGGCGGCTCGCGAACTGCCGGCGCAGCGCTGGGTCGGCAACGTGCGTGAAGATCTCCTCGAACTGGTCGATGACCAGCAGCAAGGAGCGCCCCGAAGGCGGGCGGGCGCGCAAGGCGGTATCGAGCGCGCCCAGCGGATCGGCGCCCGGACGCAGCACCGCGATCTCCCAGCTGCCCCCGTCCACTCCCTGCGGAGCGTGCTGACCTTGCGCCAACAGGTCCGGAATGGCGCCGCTCAGGACCATCGACGACTTGCCGGTTCCCGATGCGCCGGCGACGACAAGCAGGCGCGACTCCCCGCCCGCTTGCAGCGCCGCCAGCTTGCGCAGAACTTCTTTGCGCTCGGGATCGCGACCAAAAAAAAAGCGCGTGTGCTGGGCATGAAAAGCCAGCAGTCCGCGATAGGGACGAAACACAATCGGGCGGTGATCGTCGCCATCTTCTGCGCGCGCATACAGCTGCAAGCTGGCCCAGTCCAGGCTCTGTCCGGCCGTGGCCAGGCTCGTGCGCGCCGCGACGAAGGCAGCTTCAACGGACGTCGGCCGAACGAGCAGCTCGTCGAAGAGCTTGCCGATAAACAGGTTCGAGCTTGCGATCGCCAGCGGATAGCGCGAGGCGATGACCGCCGCAATGCCGGCGCGATGCAGAGTCTGCGCCGCGCTGCCAAGTTGATTGCCCAGCTCCCCCGGGTTGCCGCTGTCGCAGGCGCAGATCACGACCAGCCGCAGCATGCCGGCATGGGGCGCCAGGAGCTGGCGCAGCTGGCCCGCATCCACTGGCGTCGCCCTGCCGCCAGGCTCCTGGGCATCCATGGACAGCGCAAATGTGCCGCCGGCCGCGGTGCCGTGGCAGAGCAGGTGCAGCGCGGCAATGGGGCGGCGGTCGCGCTGCGCGGCCTCCAGCACTGCGGCCAGCTGGCCAGGCGATGCATGGGGCAGCACATCCTGCGCAGGGTCGAAGGCCAGGGCGCCGCTGGCGCTGGCGCTGGCAAGCGCGGCCTGGTGCTGCGCCGCTGGCACTGGACCGGCCGAGGCGGACCAGGCAAACAGGATGCGCCCTGAAGTGGCTCGCGGATGCGACAAGGGAAGCGTGTGGGTCTCCGGCCACTCATAGCGAAGCAGGAGCCCGGGCAGCTCACCCAGGTGCTGTCCGGTGGCGCGCAGCGCCAGCAGCTCCCAGGGCAGCGCGAAGAGCTCAGCCGCAGCCGAGCGGATCGACAGGATGATCTCGCGGTGATCGCGCACGGCCTGAAGGATCGCGACCTCGTGCTGTCCAAATCCCGCGGCTCCGAGAAAGCGTCGCAGCCGCTCGCCCAGCTGCTGCGGCAGAGCGGGATCGCGCCCCGGCCGCCGCAGCTCTGTGAGCGCGCTCAGCAGCTCGGCATCCCAGGTGAGCTCCGCGGTCTCAAAGCCGCCGGCAGCGCTGCGCAAGAGATACTCCTGCCGGCCAAAGCGGAACGCATGGGGATCGTCCGCCTGCACCGCGCGGACAAACTCCAAAGAGAGCGCCAGTCGAGGTTGAGACTCCGCTTTTAGCGCCATTGGCTCTATCGTATGGGACTGCGATGCTGCGTTCAATTTGGAAGGCGCGAGGGCATACGGAATGTGCGCTGAACTGCTACACCAGCGAAGGATTGTTCGTCGAGAGCGGCTCTGAGCGCACACGGAAAAGGTATTTACTGTCCCAATTAAAGCAGGCTAAATTATCGTCTGAGGAGAGCGATCTTGAACCATCAGGGAAAGCTGATTTTGTTGGCGAGTTTGTCTGGTTTTATCGCCTGTCACGCGCCAGTGAAGAGCATTCGATTGACCCAGGCAAAGCTGGGTCAGCCCGCTCCGCAGCCCTTCCAGATCACGGGGGCGCCGCCGCAAAAGTCCGTCAAGGAGGCACCACTCCAGTGTCCGGCATGCACAGTCCAGGTGCCGGGCTACTGGCACTTTGATTCCGGCGCGGGCTGGCAGTGGGCCAACAGCTACTGCGATGCGGCGCAGACCATCTGTCCGCAGGAGCTTGGCTGCCCGACGCTGGTATCCGGCGCCATGCCGACCGTCGAGCATGGGCCTGCGTCCGCCCAGCCCCAGTCCCAGGCACAGACACCGGAGCCGGAAGCAAAGCTGCAGTGCTTTGTCAGCTTTGTGCCGCCCGAGTACCTGACCAGCACCTACCGCCCCGCCTACCTGCGGTTCCTCGATTCGGGCCGGACAACGGAAGTCAGAGACCAGCCCCGCTCGATGAGGTAGAGGCCGGCGCGCTCGCCGCTCAGGGATGGGCAGGCGGGCTGACCTGAGGCGGCGCAGCGGGCTTTGCTGCTGCGCGCTCGGGCGGCGTCTTCGCTCTGCGCACAAGGTGATCTCTTTTGAACGCGCCGTCCTGGCCAATCAGGATGAAGCTCGCCCAGTAGTAGGGATGTGTGAGGCCGCTGTTCCGCAGCGCAGCCATCGCGGTGGAAAGAGCGGCCACGCGGTCGGTGGCCTCGTCCTCCTGCGCAGTGAGGGCTTTGTAAAACGCCTTCATGAGCTGCCGCGTCGCCTCATTCGAGACCACCCACAGGCTGGCCATCAGCGTCTCGGCGCCCGCGAGCAGGAAGGCGCGCCGCATGCCGGCGACTCCCTCGCCATCCGTGACCTCTCCCTGCCCCGTCTGGCACGCCGACAGCACCACCAGCTTGGTCCCGCGCAGATTCAGCCACTGCGCCTCCTCTGCGGTCAGGATGCCATCCTTTTCACCGCTGCTGCGTGGACTCGCGAACGAGCCGGCCAAAAAGATCGCAGAGCGGCTGAGCGGCTCCGCGATGCGCCGGCAGGTCTCGCCCGGCGATTCCGCATTCGGGGACGCGGTCGGGCTGCGGCCCGGCAGAAAGACGCCGTGGGATGCGATGTGCAGGATGACCGGGGCGCGCAGCTCTCGCACGGCCGCTTCGGTGGCGCTGGTCTGTAGCTTCGTGACTCCCTGGTAGGTGTCGGTGAGCGTGCGCGCATCCTGCTCGGCCGAGGGGAGCATCTCAGGCGCATTGATCCACGAGAGCAGCCCCGCTCCGGGCGGGGCCGCGCGGCCGGTGCTCGGGTTGGCGAAGACCGCCGGACCGCTCTGCGCCGCGTGCTCCAGATCGATGCGCAGAAGATCGCGCCCTGCGGTCAGGTAGACGAACTTCTGCAGATCAATCAGATACTCCTTGCCGTTGTAGAGCGCTGCAAACGGCAGCATCTGGAGCGAGCCATCGAGCGCCAGAAACACCCGCTGAATGTGCTCTGTGGAATCGGATGTCCCGAGCGCGCTGGCGAACGGCTCGAGCAGAATCTTGTAGAGCAGGTACGCACGGGTCTTGAGCTTGCCCTCATCCGGAGGCGTCCCAATCTGGTCGGGCGGCATGATTGCGCTGCGGAACCCTTCCACGGCCACATCGATCTCCCGAGCATGCCCGAGATCCTTGATCCTGATCTGCTCATCCGGGGTCAGCAGCATTCCCACATAGTGCTGTTCCGATTCCCGCTCTTCGTGCTGGCCGGTCTGCGGATCGGGAAAGCCAGTCTTGACCACGACGAAGAGCGCGGCGTCTCGCTGGTCGAGCACGCCGGCCACATCTTCGACCATGCCGGTCAGGTGCTGCGGCACCATCCTGCTGTCGTCGTAATAGCGCTTGAGCTGCGGAATCTGAAGCAGCAGCCGCGTCTCCTCCTGCGTCGCTTCGAGCTTCAGCTTGTCGAGCTCGCGGCCATACTGGCTGGCCTCCTGTTTTGAAGCGGGTCCCATCCACAGCAGGTGCTCGCGCGCTTCGATGCGACTGAGCAGGCGATCAAACTGCGGCCGTCCCTTGCCGGTATAAAAGCTGCGGAGCAGGTGCATGGCGCGCTGCCGCTGCTCGGTGCCGATGGACTGATGGCTCAGGGCCAGCGCCATGGCGTTGTTCAGCGCATCGTCGTTGTTTGGGTAGGCCAGGGCGAGGCTGTAGACCAGCTGCTCCAGGCGCTTGTGGTTGCGCTTGATCTGCTGCGACTGCGCCGGATCGTACACGCCGACCAGCTCGCGCGAAGCGCGCAGGATCTCATCTCCCAGATGATCGACCGCACGATCGATCTGGCGGCGGCGGACCAGGATCTCGGCCAGGCTCAGCTTCGGCCGCGCGCTCGCCTCGGGCAAGAGATCGAAGACCCAGCTCATGCGCTTGGGCCGCCCCCACAGCTCGCCGCCTCCCTCCATATCGCTGATCGCCAGCTCCAGAAGATCTCTTTCGATCATCCACGAGCCGCTCTGATGCGCGGGAATCGCAGCGACCAGACGCAGCGCCGCGCGCAGATCCAGACAGCACGTGCCAAGCTCTGCACCGTGATCTCTGAGGGCGTCGAGCGCATGCGAGGAGGCATCTGCCACATTGTTTCTCTTCACCTCCAGCAGCGCCTGCATGAGCGTCAGCGTTGTGGCGGCGCGCACGCTGCGCGGCTCGGGCAGCGATGACTTGAACCGATCGAGCTCGCCCACTGCATCGGCCATGCGATTGTCGCGCACCAGGTTTCCGAACAGCACCGTATATGCAGCCAGCAGCCGCTCTTCGCGCTGCTGCGCATCGCCCTCCGTTTGCCCATAGCGCCCCAGCGCTTCACGGATCGTCTGCTCGGCGTTTTCCGGCCCGAGCTGCCGCCAGCGCATGCGCATATCCTCCTGCCAGGCCGACAGCTCTTCCTGAAACTGCGCCTGCGGGCTGCCGAAGCTGCTGGGCCGATCCTTGAGGTAGACGGCCGCCTGCTCGAAGTCGTCAAGCTCCAGATGGATCTCGGCCAGGAGCGATGTGTAGCGATGAAGATCCGCGAGATTTGCACGCTCCGGACTTTTCTTCTTCATGGCATAGAGCCGCTGATAGATCCCAGCCGCCTTGCGGCGGCTCGACGAGCGTGAGCTTGCCAGGTAGTGCGACTCCGCCAGCCGCTCCAGCACATCCACGACCAGCGGATCTTCCGCGCCCCGGTATTTTTCGACGAGGTGCAGGCCGCGCTCCAGCGTCTGCTGGCGATACTCGTAGTAGGGCTTCTGGCCGCTGAACAGCGGAGACTCGGTGCGCTCGACCATCGCGAAGATGAGCGGCGCGATCCGCGAGTCTTCGGGGCCGTAGCTCTGCTCGATGGCGGTCAGCGCGCCGGGACAGCCGGCCGGCGCCGTGCCTTCTACGCACGCGATGGCAGCTTTCGCCTGGGCTGGCGCGAGCTGGCTCAAATCTGGAGTGGCTCCGGGTGTCTGCTCCGCCGCGGGCCGCTGCCAGTCCCACGCAAGAGACAGGGGCGGCAGCTTGCGCAGCGTCCAGTCAGGCGAGTGCGCCGTCACCATCATGGTCGGCTGGACGTTGTACTGCGTGCCCCGCCTGGCATCCTTTTCCTCTTCGCAGATCTGCTCGACCCAGGCAAGCGGCGTCGGGCTGCCCCGCACGCACAGGACATCGCCCGGAGCCAGCCGCGGCAGCATGAGGGGCGGACGCTCATCCACAGGAATGCGCACGCGCTCGCCCTTCAGGGGCGATGCGGGCGCGCGACGCAGCTCCATCTGCCGGGGCCACAGAGTCTTGTGATGAAAGCCGTGCTGGCGAATCACGTAGATGTAGAGCTGCGGCTGCACCTTGAGCACCAGCCGCGCCTGCTCTGGCTCTTGCTGGGGCCGCGACTTGTCCTTCGGATTGGCCGGCTCGATCTCGATGACCTCCAGCTTCTCGACGGCAGCTGCCGGCTTTGTGCCCGAGGGCTTGGCCGCTGGGGCCAGCGCTGGAAAAAGGAGGCCGGCGACCAGAGCCAGCAGGGGCGACGTGCCGCGACAAAATCGGACCAGATCTCGCATAGATGCCTCGCAGCCTAAGACAGCGCAGATTCCAAAGACAAAAATACGCTCGTTATATTACTATGCCGAGAAATAGATTTCCGTGTTGCAAATATATCCAGCACTCGACTTGATATGGATAATAGCGACCGGCGAAGATACCTCACGTTGTAGTCAGCAAGGCGACTTTCGATTACCGAATTTCATTCTCTGAAAGTAACAAGCGGCCAGGCTATGGAAGTGCGATTTGGTGCATCCTGGCGTAATATTGATAGAATATAAATAGATAATTGCGCCCTATTGGGCATTTGAAGAAATATTAATATCATCATCAACACATTTCGACAGACCATCAAACCCACAATCAGCGAAGCTGAAAAAGCAGCAACCTTCCGCCTTTTCCGTCCCCTTTCCGAATCGCAATATCAGGAGCGCGTTCCTCGTCGGTGGCGAACAATCTGAACAGTCCACCGCGGATATAGGCCGGCGGGCGCTGCGAGGGCGGCTTGCGCGTCTGAGAGCGGGGGGAATTGGGCGGGAAGCGCAGCGCGAGCTTTGAGCGGCCGAGTCGCTTGAATCCTGCTGGCTCGGATGCGACACTACCGCTGTGCAGGTCTACGGCCCTCAACCCCCCTGCAAGGGCAGGACGCGCTGGCGCATCCAGGTTTACGATCCCACTACGCGCAAAAAGAAATCGATTACGGCGGCCTCCAAGGCGGAAGCAGAGGCCCTGATTCCAGTGCTCAAGGCGGAGGCGCAGCGCTCGGCGCCCCTGCACTTTCACGCAGCGATTCAGCAGTACCTGGAGCACAAACAATCGCTGGTGGGGCAAGCCTGGCTGACTGTGCTGGGCGATCGTCTGCGCTCGTTTCTTCCCGATGTGCCAGTGAACCTGATCACGCCCGAGCAGGCCGAGCAGCTCTACCGGGCCGAGACCGAGCGCGTGGGCAGGTTCGGCGTCGTCAAGGCGGCCACGCATCAGGCGCTGCTGCGCAACGTCAAGGAGTTCTGCGCGTGGCTTGTAAAAAGGAAGCTCGCCAGCAGCAATCCTTTTCAAGATGTGGAGCCCATCGGCAAGGCCAGCGCGGGCAAGCCGCAGCCGCGCGAGACCGATGCCCGCCGTCTGGATGCCCTGCTGCTTCAGCGCGCGCGCGCGGGCAATGAGGGAGCGCTGGCGCTGCTGGTGCAAATCTACCTGGGCCTGCGGCCGGGCGAAGTGCTGCAGCTGCTGGTGGGCGCGGTGGAGCGCGGTGGCCACAAGGTCAGCGTGCTCAAGGGCAAGACCAAGAAGGCAGAGCGCAGCCTGCGGCTGCATCCCGAGGTCGCCGCGCTGCTCGGCGCGCACTGCCAGGGTCGCCCCGATAGCGAGCGCGTCTTTGCGGCCAACCTTCCCCGGCGCCCCGGAACCGACTGGATGTACAAGCGGCTCCACGCGTTCTGCAGCGAGCTCGGAATCGGCAAGTTCTGCCCCCACAGCCTGCGCGGCCTGCACTCGACCCTGGCGCTGGAAAATGGCGCCACCAGCTTCGACGTTGCCGCCAGCCTTGGCCATGCGAGCTTTGCGACCACGGCCAAGCACTATGCCGACCCTTCAGCGATCGAAAACGCTCGGCTGCGCCGCGTTGTCCAGGTCATCAAAGGTCCGGATGCAGGCGGGCTCGCGGCTGAGATCAGCGGCCTCTCCGAGGCGGAGCGCGCTCAGCTTCTCGCCCTCCTCAAAGTTTCCCAGCGTTAGTCTGCGCGCACCGAAGCGCAGGCGAAGCGAGCAGCCAACGCCGCGAGCTCAGTCGCGCACAACGCGCAGCGTGTCGCCGGGGGTAAAGCTGACCCCACGGAACAGCGGCTGCGGATGCGAGTCCGGGGTGATCCGCAGCGACGTGCGCATCAGCAGCCGTGAGAGCACCACGCGCATCTCGTAGTTTGCGAAGCTCATGCCCAGGCAGCGCCGCCGCCCGCCGCCAAAGGGGTAGTTCGACTCGCGGGGAATGGCCAGACCCGGGTCGGCTTTTGGCTCGTTATCGGGCAAGAAGCGCTCGGGCCGGAAGCTGTGCGGCTCGGGCCACAGCTCGGGCCGCCGCTGGGTCAGATGCATGCAGGCCCAGACATTGCTGCCCGCCGGTGCAACGCACCTGCTCAGCTCCAGCGGGCGCAAGAGCACGCGCGAGACCGCCAGCGGCACCGGAAGCATGCGCATCGACTCCTGAATGCAGGCATCGAGATACGTCAGCCGCCGAACTCCGGTCAGCGCGAAGTCACCGCCTGCAAAGGTCGCCGCCAGCTCCGCCTTCACCTTGGCCATCACATCCGGACGCGGCAGCATGTAGCACAGCGCCCACGACATGGCATTGGCCGTGGTCTCATGCCCACCCACAAGCATCGTAATCAGCTGATCGACAATGCGCTCATCGCTTGGAGCGCTGCCATCCTCGTGCTTGCCGGCCACCATGAGCGCCAGGATGTCGGCGCGCTTTGAGTCCGCCTCCCGACGGCAGCGCTGCATCTCCTCTTTCAATAGGGCGATGAGCGCAGCCTTGCGATCGATGAGGCGCTGCCATGGGAATATCCGCCACGCGGGTGAGTGACCGGCATATCGCGCAAGGCTTCGCTGCGCGGCGCGGTCCAGCACCGCACGCAGCTTCTGCGCCGGCAGCAGCAGGCCGATCGTGAACAGCGCGGGCGAAAAGGCCAGCTCAAGCCAGTCGTTGGTCACCTGGCAGATGTGCTCGATTCGCTGCGGCTCGACGATCCCAAAGATGCACTTGACGATCACCTTCAAGGAGATCTCTCGCATCGCCTCATGCACGACATAGCTCTGGCCGCTCGACCAGCGATCTGTGACCTCGTCCGTCGTCTGCTTCATGAGCTCCCCATACTCGGAGAGCCGCTCCCCGAGCAGCATGGGAGCCATCATCTTGCGCTCCTGAAGATGCTCATCCCCATCCATAAACAGGAGCGAGCCGTCCCCAATCGGCGCCGGCAGAGCAGTGGCGGCAGCAGTGAAGTCCTCGGGCTTGAGGGCGAAGATGCGGCGCACATCCTCGGGATGGCTGCACGCGATCTTGGGCTGATCGCCGGGCAGATTCAGCGAGAAGCAGTGGCCATAGCGATCGGCGCACTGCTCAAGATATGCGATGGGATTCTTTCCGAAGCGGAGGGCCTGAAGGAAGCTGGGCTCAGTGGGCCCGGCAAGACCAGTCGAAGAGCTGAGCATGGTCCTCGAGCATATAGGAGCGCCACTCCCAGGGGTTAGGGAATTTCTGACGCGCGCCACCACGAGGCGGGGGCCAGAGCAGATTTTCCAGGGCGCGACCCCCGAGCGCATGGTGTAATGGGCTGGCGGGAGAGCGGCACAGTGGATGAGGCGCCGGGAAGCAGAGCGCCACTGCGCCGCTCCGAGCCCCTATTAGGAGTCAGAATGCCCAAAGTCTTCACCATTTTTTGTCATGGAACTGATTGGAACCGCGACAAAAAGGAGCCCGAGATCGTCAACTTCTTCGCCCACAACGCGCAGGGAAGCGAGTATGAGTCCTGGCTCATGCTCGACGGTGTGGGCTCGCGCAACAAGAGCGGCCAGATGGCCGGCCAGTTCGACTGGGCCTCCAGGGAGCGCCTGAAGAAGAGAGGGCGAAAGTTTTCCGAGTGGCTGGAGTCGCTCAGCGTGGTCTCGGCGGTGACAGGTCATGGCGTCTCGGACAACGTCCGTCATGCCATCGTCGCGCTCGCAAACCTGGAGCCCATGCCCACCTGCATCAACCTCATCGGCTGGAGCCGCGGCGCAGTGACCGCGCTCATCATCGCCAACAAGGTCGCGGAGATCTTTCCCGATATCAAAGACATCAACATCTTCGCCATTGATCCCGTCGCTGGCCGCGATGCGGGAATCGATCCGGACAAGCCCGAAAATCGCACCATCCCCGCCGCCGTCAAGAACTACCTGGCGTTTCTCGCCATGGGTGAAAACCGCAGGACCTTCAAGCCTCAAGACGCGGCCCGGGTGATCGTGCAGAGCCCTGCCTCGAACGTGGTCTTTCTGCCCATTGACGGCATCCACGGATCGCCGGCTCTGCACGATAAGGCGACAAAAGAGATCACGCAGATCGCCTGGTCCACGGCCTATCTATTTCTGACCCATCTGGGAACCCCGATACAGAAGGCGCCTCCCTTTTTCGTGCGCTCGGACAGCGGCCTTCTGGAGGCTTATTCCAATATGAAGCTCAAAGATGAGGTCTATAAGTCTATTAAACAAAAGGGGATGATCCAGTTCATCATTGGCAGGGGCTTTGGCTCCCGCGACTTCGCCAAAAATCTGGATGAATATGTCATAAATCCCGAATACTTTATCAATCAACATCATCGCCAGTGCTTCCAGGCCTGCCTGCCTCAAACTTTTAAATACTTATTTACATCAAAGGCGCAAGACGCGGATCCTGACAAGATCCTCAAGGAGCTCAAGCAGGCGACGGCGATTGCCACCTTGGAGTCGCTGAAGGTGCTGGGCGTCGAGCTCGGGGAGAGCGGCCTGACCCTCCCCGAGGCGGGATACTATGACCCCGGCGAGCGCGCCAGGAAGCTCATCTATCACGGCTCGCTGCACGCAATGGGCGTTCTGAGCGCCAACGACAGCACTCGCTGACCGCGCTGCGGTCTGGATGAATCAGCAATACCAATCTCTGTTTGGGAAACAGGGAGCGGATCAACGCGCTTGCAGGGGGGCTGGGAGGGCTTCGGTCCCAAAGCTGAAGAGCTTGGGCGTGGGCATGGCACTGTTGAGCGCGGCCAGCCTGTCTTCCAGCCACAAGCTGTGGCGGCGCTCATCCTGAAGGCCGCGGCAGATGATGTTGCGCACCCGCCCCGGCAGATCCGCTCGCCCCGCGGCCTGCTCGTAGGCGAGGCTGACGTCGCTCTCGTTGGCGCGCATGGCGCTCAGGATGCCCGCGTCGCTGGCAAACTGGCCGAGCAGGACCCTGCCGGTGGTCACCAGGCTCTTGAGATCTCCGGAAGCCGGCGGCTGCCCGCCCAGCTCGTCGATCAGCGGCCCCAGCTCACGCGTGTGCCGCCAGTGATCCAGCAGGAACTTCTGAAGGGCGCGCTTGATTTCCGAGGAATTGAGCCGCTCGATCGCCGCCTCATAGGCACTGATCGTATCGAAGTCGAGCGCCATCAAGTGAATGAGTGCGTCGACCAGCTTCTCCTCTTTGCCGCTGTGCGTGGTCATGGCTGGGTACTCGCTTGGCTCCGCGTCTGCCAATGAGCTAACTATAAAAGCGGGCCGCCATGCGGCAACTGCGGATATTCCCGAGGTGGAGTGCGTCTGTTTATTGCTTCGCTTCCTGTGGACATGCAGGTCCTTACAATCGCTGAAGCAAGGCGGCGAAACCTGGAAAATCCTAGTAGCCGCCCCCTGCTCTGCATTCACGCTTAGCTGTATGGCGCCACTGACCAGCTCGCCATCAACAACAAACTTTGTCCCTTACGCTCGGTCAAGGCGCCGTCGCATGGTCATTCCCATTGCTCTTGAAGCTGTCTGGCTTGCGCATCTGCGCTCACTCCCTTCCTGGGAGCCGCCGCTGCACCGCACCGTCATCCTGTCCCCACATCCGGATGACGAGACGCTGGGTGCAGGAGGGCTCATCGCGCATCTTCGCTGCCGCAAGGTAGACGTTGACATCATCGCCATAACCGACGGTGAAAACGCCTACGGAGGCGTCCCCGGTCTGGCATCGGTGCGCGAGCGCGAGCAGACTGACGCGCTGGCCATCCTGGGCGTTGAAGCTGCGCGCGTTCATCGCCTTCGGATCGCGGACAGCGCCGTTGCTCCTCAAGAAGAGCAGATCATCCGGCACCTGCGCCCGCTGCTCAAAGATGCCGAGCAGCTCGTCGCCCCCTGGCCCGGCGACTTCCACCCGGATCACGAAGCCACGGGCCGCGCCGCCCGGCGGCTTGCGACCGAGCTGGGCATCCCGCTTGTCTCCTATTTCTTCTGGACGTGGCATCGCGGCACGCCGCAGCTCTTGCAGGAGCTGCCGCTGGTCTCTTTTCAGCTGCCCGAGGATGCGCAGGCGCTCAAGCGCGCTGCGCTGCGCTGCCATCGCTCCCAGCTCATCCATCCGGTCACCGGCACGGCGGAAGATGCCATCCTTCCTCCCTATCTGCTTGAACCGGCCTGGCGGCCCTTCGAGGTCTTTCTTCCCGCATGAGCTTCCTCCCTTCCACGGCCGCCTTTTTCGAAGCGAAGTATCGGGACAGCGCCGATCCGTGGAGCTTCGCCAGCAGCGCCTACGAACAGGGGCGCTATGCCGTCATCCTGGCGGCGCTCCAGCATCGCCGCTACCGAAACGCCGTCGAGCCGGGCTGCTCTGTGGGGGTGCTCACCGAGCGCCTGGCCGCCATCTCGGATCGGGTCGAGGCCTTTGATCTCTCGCCCACGGCTGTGGAGCAGGCGCGGCAGCGCTGTGCACAGCTTCCCAACGTCTCGCTCACCGCCTCTTCCCTTTGCGAGCGCCTTCCCCTGCTTGGCTTTGATCTCATCATCCTCAGCGAGATCGGCTATTACTTCACGCCTTCGGAGTGGCGCTGCATCACCGGCCGGCTGGTCTCTGACGCCGCACCCGGCACCACCATCCTGGCCGCGCACTGGCTCGGCACCTCGCCCGACCACCGCATGCACGGCGATGAGGTGCACGCCATCCTGCGGGAAAATGCGCTGCTGACGCTCGCGCACCAGGAGCGCCACCAGGGCTTTCGCCTCGACCGGTGGGAGCGACGGTGAGCCCCATCAGGCACATCGCCGTGCTCATCCCCGCGCGCAATGAAGAGGCGCTGCTGCCGCGCTGCCTCCACTCCGTCCAGCTCGCGCGCCGCCTCCTTCCTTTGGGAATCAGCAGCGATGTGATCGTGGTCTCCGACTGCTGCACGGATCGCACTGCCGAGATCGCGGCCGAGATCCTGGGCGAAGCGGGGTCCGTCCTCAGCACAGCCGCAGGCATGGTCGGGCTCGCGCGCTCCCTGGCGGCACGCACCGCGCTCCACCGCTACGCCGGCCCGCCCGCCAGCTGCTGGCTGGCCAACACCGATGCCGACTGCGAAGTTCCTCCGGACTGGCTGATGGCGCAGCTGTGCATCGCCTCGCGCGGCTTCCATGCGGTTGCCGGCATCGTGGACGTAAACGACTTTTCCGAGCACCTGCCCCATGTTCGCGAGCGCTTCCGCCTGACCTACACCATCCACTCGGATGGCACGCACCCTCACGTTCACGGCGCCAATCTCGGCATCCGCGCCGACGCCTATCTCAGCGCCGGCGGCTGGGCCGAGCTGGCCACTGCTGAAGACCACGATCTGTGGGGAAGACTTCGGCACCCAGAGCATCAGCGAATCTCGGACGCCACCCTACAGGTGCTCACCAGCGGCCGCCGCAGCGGTCGCGCTCCGACCGGCTTTGC